>Ga0206127_1000096_pt1 | contig 104057 bp, 92 predicted proteins | sample Helgoland_Spring_6_FD_148646 | JGI IMG/M metagenome (GOLD analysis project Ga0206127, IMG submission 148646) | Pelagic subsurface seawater microbial communities from Kabeltonne, Helgoland, North Sea - Helgoland_Spring_Bloom_20160419_1 | ecosystem: Environmental > Aquatic > Marine > Epipelagic ...
GTTACCCATGGTAGTCCAAATCTTACTGCCATTGATAATATAGTCATCACCGTCGCGCTCTGCTTTGGTCTGGATACTGCCCAGATCAGACCCATGATTGGGTTCAGAAAAGCCCTGACACCAGATGTCCTCGCCGGTGAGGATGCCTTTGAGATAGGTCTCTTTCTCGTAATCGCTGCCGGTGTCGATAATCAACGGCCCGGCCCAGCCCAGACCAATAATATTGAAGCAGATAGGGGTTCGAGCTTTTTTCATCTCTTCATCGGCGATTTGTTGATAGATTCGTGGCAGGCCACCACCGCCGTACTGTTTGGGCCATGCCATGCCCAGATAGCCGGATGACCAAAGCTTGTACTGCCATTCGCGAAGAAAGTCCAATACCTGCTCTGAGCCCACTTCCATAAAGGTCTGTGGTAAGAGAAATCCTGGGTCAGTAGGGTTGTTGTGTTTAACCCAGTCTGCCACCCCTTTGCGAAACTCTAAAAGTTCACTATTTTCTGTGACTGAGTTGATAGCTTGACTCACATTACTAGACATCTTGACGCCCTCTTGATCGATAAATGAACTCTACCGATTGAATGGTTTTACGTCTATAGAATTGGCGCCAGTCGCCGTAGATTTAGTGCCAATGTTGGCGTTATGTCCGCTTAATATAATGATAATTAATTATATCTCTTAAAATATTGATATTACTACCGAATTAGGACTAATTTATTGGTGGCGGACGCGGTGGCAATAAGCTGATTGTCTTGAAACAGTTCGGCGGTGGTGAAGGCGATACTTTTACCCATCTTCAATACTTTTGACTGAACTTCAACCATGCCTGGGCGGCAGGAAAGTAAGTAGGTGACATCCATTTTCAATGTTAGTGGATTCATGGTGAAATTGTGAGTGTACAAAATATACTGAGCCATGGCTGAGTCCAGCATGCCGGCGACAAATCCACCTTGCACAATGGTGCCGTTGGAGTGAGTTAGTGCAGTAGTCGGCTGAAAAGTGCAGTGGTAGATATCCGTTGTCTCGTCAAACCAGCAGTCAGTGAAGCCAAAAATTTCAAGAAATTCGGGTTTGTTCGCCAAAAAAACGTCTTTAACAGGGTTATTTTTCTCCATATTTCCACACTCCTTTAAAAGTTTTTGGAATAATACGAATGTTGTCACGTCGCTGACATCAATCGGTTACACGGTACGTCAGACTGTGGTAAGGTTTCTTGGATTTTTGTGACTTGATAGTATTGTCACTTAAAACCCGTTTAACGAATCACAATTTTCGATTAAGGATTGTAACTGATGGATACACCTCAGACTTCAGGCATAGGTGCCGATGAAAGAACTATTCTGGGTCACCCTCGTGGCCTGGTGATACTGTTTCTCACCGAGATGTGGGAGCGTTTTTCTTACTATGGGATGCGCGGATTGCTGGTGGTCTATCTGACCCAGCATTTTTTGTTCTCCGATGAAAAATCCAGTCTGCTCTACGGCGCATACACGGCGCTAGTCTACGTGATGACGATTATTGGCGGATCTCTTGCCGATCGCTACTTAGGCGCTAGAAAAGCCGTAACCTTCGGAGCCATATTGCTGACCTTGGGGCACTTTGGTATGAGTTTCGAGGGCAATGGCTCTAAGCAAATGTTGGACTATGAGGGTGCACAATATCAAATCGCCCTCGATGCCAGAGGCGGTGATGCTAAGCAGCAAATTATCAGCGATAGTGGTATTTCTTACGTGACCTTCACCGAAACAGACATGTTGATTGCCGATGCTGAGGCGGTGGGCTTACCCGAGTCTATTCCCAGAGACCAGTTCAGCATGAGTGTAGAGACTGAAGACACTTATCTGACGATTTTATATTTTTCCTTGGCTTTATTAATTGCGGGAGTTGGCTTTCTTAAAGCCAATATTTCCACCATTGTGGGGTCGCTTTATGGTTTTGGAGACTCGCGTCGAGACTCGGGTTTTACCATTTTCTATATGGGTATCAATATGGGTGCCTTCTTGGCCTCTATTTTCTGTGGTTACCTTGGAATCGTCCACGGCTGGAAATACGGCTTTGGCCTAGCTGGCATTGGTATGTTAATCGGTTTAATCGTGTTTTTGTCTTTTCAAGACTGGCTTGAAGGCAAGGCTGAGCCGCCTTCAGTAGAGAAGCTCAAAGAAAAGGTTTTCTTGTTTATCAATGTCGAGTGGATGTGCTATCTGGTGGGTGTTGCGATTATCGCTGTGTCCATGTTCTTGGTCATGAACGAAGAACTTGTGGGCGGCATTTTGGGTCCCATTGGGGTTATTATGATGGTTGGCCTTGTGGGTTATTCATTCATTAAATTGGTGGGGGAAGAACGCTCTCGCATGTTAGCCGCCATCTACTTTATTTTGGCGCAGATCCCTTTCTGGGCGCTGTTTGAGCAAGCTGGGTCATCATTGAATTTGTTTACCGCCAGATTGGTGGATAGAACCATTTTTGGTTGGTCCGTTCCGGGGCCTGTGTTCCAGTCACTAAATGCAGGTTACATCTTCCTGTTTGCGCCTCTGGTGGCCTGGTTATGGATATGGCTGGCTAAACGCAACCTAAACCCGTCGACACCAGTAAAATTTGCCCTTGGTGTAGCCATGGCGGGCCTTGGCTTCTTGGCGTTGGTGGCCGGTATGGAGGGATCTGGTGCCGTTGGATTGACGCCGGTGATCTTTATTTTCCTTATTTACTGGATACACACTATGGGTGAGTTGATGGTGTCACCGGTGGGACTTTCTGCAGTGACCAAACTGGCACCTGCACGAATTGTGGGTATGACCATGGGCGCCTGGTTCCTCTATTCTGGCTTATCAAACTTTCTTGCCGGTGTTATCGCACGCACCACTGGTGCTGAGACCATTGGTGGTCAAATGACCAATGTCGCGGCGGCCAAAGCGGGTTATATCGAGGTGTATTCTCAGGTGGGTTATATCGCTCTGGGTATATCGGTGGTGATGCTGTTAGTGTCGCCGGTGATTAAAAAGATGATGCAAGGGGCAGATTAGGTCGTTGTTTCTTAAAGAAAGCTTGGGTACTTGTCTTGTTAGTACTTGAGTGGACGAAAAGCCCGAGGTGTTGTTGCTCGGGCTTTTTCATTTCGCAATGTTAAGGGTGTTTGATTAGGGGTTGTTTTTGCTCTCGTCTGAGTAGGTTTGACTAGTCCGACGGCCCTGGATGTAATGTTTTCTTATTGACCTGAGTTCACCATTGACAGTCGTGTTTGATACCCGACGGTCAGTTTTACTGATATTTGCACCTGAGTTTTCTTTTATCATCTTTCTACTATGAATTGCGCGAAAATGCGCAATTTTTATTAAATAACTATTGGCGTTTATAGTGCCAATAGTTAGACTGACCGCCACTCACGATAAAACAAGGGGATAAATAAATGCCACAGATGATAAAAAAGACCGATATCAGCCAGTACATTGGCCATGTATGTGAACCCACGCCTTGGTTTGAGGTTACTCAGGAGCAGGTGAACGAATTTGCTGAGTGTACCTTAGATCGCCAGTTTATCCATGTAGATCCAGATGCGGCAGCTAAGACGCCCTTTGGTGGCACTATTGCCCATGGTTTTCTGACGCTGTCTATGTTGTCTTATTTTTCCGAAAGTTACAATCTGTTGATCGAAGGAATTTACATGGGTGTCAACAAAGGTTTTGACAAGGTTCGCTTTGTCGCGCCAGTTCGTGTTGGTAGCAATATCCGCTGTCATGCCACTATTCAAGAGATTACAGAAAAGCGCCCAGGGCAATTCGATTTCAACGTTGAGGTATCTGTAGAAATTCAAGGCGAGGAGAAACCTGCGTTGGTAGCAGAGTGGCTCAGTGTTCAGATGGCAAATTAATTATTTTTAACGTTTTATGAGGAACAACATGAGTATCGATTTTAAAGGAAAAGTGGCCATTGTCACCGGTGCTGGTAATGGTCTTGGCCGATCCCATGCATTGGCGCTGGCCAAGCGTGGGGCTAAAGTGGTAGTTAACGATTTGGGTGGAGCTCGCGATGGAACTGGCGCATCCTCCGATGCTGCTCTGGAGGTGGTGAGTCTCATTGAAGCAGACGGTGGTGAGGCTATCGCTCACGGCGCTAATGTGGCTAAGTTTGATGAAGTTCAAGATATGGTCGCTCAGGCTATGGACAAGTGGGGCCGAGTGGATATTTTGATTAATAACGCCGGTATTCTGCGTGATAAGTCCTTCGCCAAGATGGATCTTGCTGATTTCCAGTTGGTTATGGATGTGCATTTGATGGGCTCAGTAAACTGTACCAAAGCGGTATGGGACATTATGCGCGAACAAAATTACGGTCGCATTGTAATGACCACATCCTCTAGCGGTATGTACGGCAATTTTGGCCAAACTAATTATGGCGCGGCAAAAATGGCGGTGTTGGGTTTTATGAATACCCTGGTGCTTGAGGGTGGTAAAAACAACATTCATGTCAACGCACTGGCGCCGACTGCCGGTACGCGAATGACTGAGGATTTAATGCCGGCTGAAATGTTAGATTTAATGACTGCAGAGTCGGTTACTGCTGGCGCGATGGTGCTCTGTGGTGACAAGGCACCCACCAGAACCATTCTCTGTGCCGGCGCTGGCGGTTACGCTACCGCCAATATGTTCGAGACCGATGGTATCTTCTTGCCGGTGCAGGAGCAAACTCCCGAAGCTGTGGTGGCAAAGTGGGATGAATTGTCCAACACGAGCGACCAGAGAGCCTTGGAATCAGGCGGCAAGCAAACCGAAAAATTTGTCATGAAAGCTATGGCTGCTTTAAAGGGCTAAACAAGGGCTAAAAAGCGTTGAGCTAACCAATATTTATACAGTAAGGGAATAATAATGAAAGAAGCAGTAATTGTATCAGCCGCGAGAACACCGATTGGCAAAGCTTTTCGGGGTGCATTTAACAATCTAGAGTCGCCATCATTGTCGTCATTTGCGGTTAAAGCCGCGGTGCAGCGCTCAGGTGTTGATCCTGCAGAGATTGATGATTGCATTATAGGTGCCGCCATGCAGCAGGGCACTCAGACTATGAATTTAGGTCGTCAAGTGGCAATGGCCTCAGGTCTACCGGTGACTGTCTCTGGAATGACTATTGATCGGCAGTGCTCGTCAGGGTTGATGGCTATAGCGACAGGAGCCAAGCAGATTGTTAACGACGGATCACCCGTGGTGGTGGCTGGCGGCTGTGAAAGTATAAGCCTGGTACAGAATGAGCACTTTAATACCCATCGAGTGGCTGATCCCTTGGCGATGAAGCACGCGCCGCTCATTCATATGCCCATGCTCGACACCGCAGAGACAGTTGCCAAGCGCTACAATATCTCTCGCGAGGCGCAGGATGAGTACGCCTTGATGTCGCAAACTCGTACAGCGGCCGCTCAGGAGGCGGGTGTCTACGCTGACGAAATCGTTCCCGTTACTGCTACTAAACTGGTTACTAACCGAGAGACTGGCGAGGTGACCAAGGAAGAAGTTACTTTGAGCAAAGATGAGGGCAATCGCCCTGGGACTACAATTGACAATTTGTCTGGACTCAAAGCAGTGCGCGATGGCGGATCTATCTCGGCAGGTAACGCTTCACAATTGTCAGATGGTGCTGCTGCAGTGGTGATGATGGATTCAACCTTAGCTTCTCAGCGCAATATTGAGCCTCTGGGTGTTTACCGCGGTATGGCAGTGGCCGGTTGTGAGCCTGACGAGATGGGTATTGGGCCGATCTATGCTATTCCAAAACTGCTTCAACGCACGGGCTTAAAAATGGACGATATTGGCCTCTGGGAGCTGAACGAGGCGTTTGCGGTGCAGGTGATTTATTGCCGTGACAAATTGGGAATTCCCATGGAGCGGCTAAATGTGAACGGTGGTTCCATATCCATTGGTCACCCCTATGGCATGAGTGGAGCTCGAATGGTCATGCATGCACTGATGGAAGGTAAGCGGCGCGGTGAAAAATATGTGGTCATCACCATGTGCGTCGGCGGCGGTATGGGCGCGGCAGGGCTGTTTGAAGTTTTGTAGTCTCAGCCAAATGAAAGGGCACTGATACGGCGCTTGCGCTTGCGCTTGTGAGTGTGCGTCAGTGTCCGTGGCATTTTGGGGCCGGCAAAATTTATTGCTCAACAATAATAATTAAAAATAAAATTTGGGGTATGGCGCAATGAAAGTAGCATTAAAGTTTGGAGTTTTGGTTATTCTTTGCGGACTTTTGCATGGCTGTGGAGAAACCTCAGAAAATTTCAGCTCGGCGGGTTCAAGGGCCAGCGAATACACCATTTCACACAATCGGCAAATCGCTGAAACGCTCAATCTAGATGATCAACAAGATTTTGAAGACGCCAGTCGGGGCCTGATCGCCAAAGCGCCAGAGGATATTCTTCTGAATCCTCAAGGTCAGATCATTTGGAATCCCGCCGCTTTCAATTTTTTGTCTGGCGATGCGCCCGACACGGTAAATCCAAGTTTGTGGCGTCAGGCCAACCTGAACAATATTCGTGGATTATTTAAAGTCACTGAAGGCATTTATCAGCTGCGCGGTTTTGATCTGGCCAATACAACGCTTATCAGGAGTGATAAGGGTTGGATTATCGTGGATCCGCTGACCACGTTGGAGACTACAGAGGCAGCAATTGACTTTGCCGCTGAGCACTTGGGCGAAATCAATGTCACCGGCGTGATTTATACCCATAGCCATGCCGATCACTTTGGTGGAGCTCTGGCTGTAATTAATTCGCAAGTAGCGGAGAGCGAGGGTATACCGATTGTTGCCCCCGAGGGTTTTATCGAAGAAGCCACCAGTGAAAATATTATTGCGGGTCCTGCCATGACGCGGCGTGGCAGTTATATGTTTGGTAGTGGCTTGGATGACTCTATCACTGGGCATGTGGATGCGGGACTGGGTAAGCGAGTGGTATTTGGTAGTTTGTCGGTGGTGCCGCCCACAGTGATAATCGACCGTCCAGAGATGGATATTTCTATTGATGGTGTGAGTTTTACCTTTTACAACATGCCCAACTCTGAGGCGCCAGCAGAGCTGACATTTTATCTCCCTGAATCGAAAGCATTTTGTGGGGCTGAAATTCTCTCTCACGTGATGCACAATATTCTCACTTTGCGGGGTGCAAAAGTGAGAGATGCTCTGTTGTGGAGTGACTATATAGGGCAATCAATTGATCGGCTTGAGGATGTGGAAATTTTCTTCAACAGTCACCATTGGCCAACCTGGGGCAACGATAGAATTATCACTCAAATGCGGCAGCAACAAGATTTGTACAAGTTTATCCACGATCAGACTCTGAGGTTAGCAAACCTAGGGCACACCCCTCGGGAGATCGCCGAGCAGCTCGAGCTGCCGGAGAGTCTCGGCAATGAGTTTCATGTAAGAGGATATTACGGAACCTTAAGCCACAACAGCAAAGCGGTTTATCAGCACTATTTTGGCTGGTACGACGGCAATCCTGCCAATTTAAATCCACTGCCACCGGAGCAGTCTGCCCGCCGTTACGTTGAAGCCATGGGCGGTGCTGATGCCATGCTGACGGCTGCCGCTAAATATCTCGCGGGAGGAGAATATCGCTGGGTTGGGGAAATGCTCAATCATTTGGTATTTGCACAACCGAATAATGCGGCTGCTAGAGAAATGCTAGCGCAGGCCTACCAACAGATGGCTTATCAGGCGGAGTCGGGACCCTGGCGCGATATTTACCTGTCTGGTGCGCGTGAGCTGATTGATGGTAAACAGGCCGCGGGAGAAAATAAACTGAACTCCAGTGCATTTCTCAGCGAAGTGCCTCTCGATCAGTTTGTTAAGGCGATGACGGTCAATTTGGACCCTGAGAAGGCCGCATCGAAGCAGCTTAAAATCAATCTCTCGTTCACTGACAAACAAAAGAACTTTGTTGTTACCATCAGAAATTCGGTGATGCACTATGCTGAGTTACCGGTTGATCCAACAGCAGATGCCAGTATTAATATCACCCAATCGATGTTTGTTGGTATGTTGGTGGGCGCTGTGGGAGCGTCGGATATTATTACCTCTGACGAGGTGTCCATAGATGGAAGTATGTTGAAGTTGGTGTCTTTTTTCTCCCTGTTTGGCGAGTCTAACGACAACTTTAATATTGTCTTGCCGTAGTCGTTGTAGTGCTTCTAGGGAGCAGGCCGGTTAACCAAAAAGAGACATCTGAGCGCGGTCTTTTTTCACAGCTTTGGGCTTATTGAGACGTTTGCGGCTGCCCAGTTTATTGAAAACACTGTTGGATTCATCGCGATAGCCTTTTTCTTGTCGCGCCACCGCCAATTTTTGCCGGGCCGACTTTACTGCGGTGGCGTGATCGACAATGGGTTGGGGATAATTCGCGCCGATAATGCAGTTTGCCTCTTGCTGCAGGCTCGAATCCATCAGCCAGGGTTGGTGAATCCAGTTATCTGAAACCTCTCTCAATTCTGGCACCCATTTTCGGATGAAGTGACCATTGGGATCTTGATCTTGCGATTGTTTGATGGGGTTGTAGATGCGCACTGTGTTAATACCAGTGACACCGGATTGCATTTGTAACTGACTATAGTGAATACCAGGCTCGTAGTCAGTAAATAGTCGTGCCAAATGGTAGCCAGTTTTGCGCCAATCTAGCCATAAATGGTAGCTGGCGAAGGACACCAGCATGGCGCGCATACGAAAGGTAATCCAACCGCTGTGTATGAGACTACGCATACAGGCATCAACAATCGGGTAACCAGTTCTTCCCTCGGCCCAGGCATTGTAAAACGCTTGCTTGTTGTCTTCTCGTATTCCCTCATAGGCACTGTGCATGCACTTGAATTCAATGTCTGGTTGATCTTCCAGTTTTTGCATAAAGTGACAGCGCCAGGACAGCCGCGAGTTAAACGCTGCAAAACTGCGCTTTTGTGGGCCTTTTTGACCAAAGTTGTCAGATTCTCTAAATGTCTTAGTTGCTTGAACGACCTCGCGCACCGACAGCGAGCCCCAAGTGAAGTGAGCGGATAAACGGGAGCAGTAATATTCGGAGTTGCCGGGCTTAGAGATGTTGTAGAGGTAGTTTACCGATCGCGTATGTAAAAAACTATCGAGAGTCTGGAGTGCGGCAATTCGTCCCCCAGGCTGAACAAATCCCTCTAGCGCATCACCAAACATTGGATCAGTGGCCGATGGAATCTCGCCAATGGGGTAACTTTCAACCGCTTGAAGCTGCATCGGAGGCTCTACGACAGGTTGTGCCATATGCTTGTTGCGCAGTTTTGACCAATCATCGCGACTTTTGAGGCCACGTACAATGCCATTGTGGGGAAATTCATGGAGGGTAATTTTGTTGTTGGTGCACCAAGCGGCTACCGCTTTGTCTCTTTCATAGGTCCAACCATTACCACACTCTTGGTGGGTAAAAATTTCCCGGATACTGTAGCACTGTTTGAGTCCATTGAAGACGTGACAAATATCACCCACAGATACGACAAGAGGTTGACCGAGCTCGGTGGTATCCTGGCGCAGATCCAACAGGCAATCGCGGATAAAGCACCAGTGCCGTCGGGATGCAAAAGGTTGCTGCCAGTAGTCTGGTTCAACCACATAAATTGGTAAAACTGGTATACCGGACTCAGCTGCTCGCGACAACGGAAGGTGATCACACACACGTAAGTCGCGTTTGTACCAGATTATATTGACTATTGGCTTCATCGGTGAAATCTACTATCAGAACAAAACTCTTACGAGTTGATCGACGAGTCGGCCCAATATTGATTATCTTTTGTTCGAACGCTAGGGGTTTTGAAATGCTGTTATGCCATTAAATTGTTAATGCTGCGACTGCTATGTTGACTCGAACTTCATTGTAAATGGAGTTATATTGTCCTGTAATCTGGTTATTGCATTCGTCATCAGAAACGTGAGTTCAGTGCGCTTTATGTGTTAATTTATATGGTCTTTTGACCATTCATCGGTTCAGGACGAGGATACCATGCACGTGCGATTTTCCTCTCGTTGGATTTACTCTGTGATAGGATTGTTAGACAGAAAATAATGGCGGTTAGACAGTGCCGCTATCATAACTTATTGTTGTCTCACGGGAGTTACTTGTGTGTCGGAAACTAAATTTGTCCAAGCGAATAATATTCGATTAGCCTACCAATCCATGGGATCCGAGGAAGACCCCGTCATTGTTTTGGTGGCGGGTTTATACAACCAGTTGATTCGCTGGCCCAATGCGTTCTGCGATTTGCTGGTGAGCCGTGGTTACCGCGTGATTCGGTTTGATAACAGAGACGTGGGTCTCAGCGACAAGATGCACGGACAGAGGGCGCCGAGTTTTTTTCGTATCGCTCTAAAATCGTTACTGGGCATCCCAGTGAAAACACCGTATACACTAAATGACATGGCAGATGATACTGTGGGTTTGATGGATGCATTGGGTATCGAAAGTGCTCATATTGTCGGTATGTCCATGGGTGGAATGATCAGTCAGATTGTGGCCGGCCACTATTCGCACCGGGTTTTATCCTTGACTTCAATTATGTCTACTACGGGTGCTCTGGGTGTTGGTCAGGCATCTCCCGTTGTGGCGAAGCAAATGGTGAAACCCATTGCTAAAGGTGTTTCAGCATTACAAAATTCGGTGAATACGCGCCAAATGTTTGCCAGCCCCGCCTATCCCCAAACCGATGAGGAGGTCGCAGCCGAAGTACAGCAGGAGTTTGAGCGTTCCAATTATCCCGCCGGGTATCTACGTCAGATGGCGGCGGCTCGGATATCACCCAATCGAAAAAAACTTTTGCAAACGATTAAAGTGCCCACTCTGATTATTCACGGAAATCAGGATACGCTGGTGAACGTCAGTGGCGGTATTGAGACAGCAAGACATATTCCTCATGCCAAATTGGTTCGTTTTGAAGGCATGGGGCACACTCTGCCCGCAGCCTTGTTAGAGACTTTTGTTGATTTAATCGACGAAACAGCTCGTCAGGCGGAAACATGACCTCCACTTCTTAGGTAGAGGGACATAATTAATTGGAGAACAATGGATGCTAAACTATAAACCATTTATCGTAATAATAGTCTTCTCACTCTTACCATCTTTGGTCACAGCAGCAGACCGGGTTACTGGTGAGGTGTTCGCTATGCGTTCACCTGTATTGGCCACCTCTGCCATGGCAGCAACCTCTCAACCATTGGCTACTCAGGTCGCTCTGGACGTGATGAAAAGTGGTGGCAATGCCATTGATGCTGCGATTGCAGCTAATGCTCTCTTGGGTTTGGTAGAGCCTACTGGCAACGGCATAGGCGGTGATCTGTTTGCCATTGTATGGCATGCCGAAACTGAGAAGCTTTATGGTTTAAATGCCTCTGGTCGGTCGCCACAATCGCTCAGTCGGCAGTGGTTTATTGATCAGGGTTACACCAGTATTCCGTCCCATGGCCCTCTACCAGTGAGTGTGCCCGGAACCGTAGATGGATGGTACATGTTGCACGATCGTTTTGGTCGTTTGCCAATGCCTAAATTGTTGCAGCCGACTATTGATTACGCTGAGAAGGGATTTCCCGTCTCACAGTTAATCGCCTACTATTGGCAGCGATCGGTGGCAATCTTGGAAAAATGGCCAGGATTTGTTGACCAATTTACTAAAGATGGTAGGGCACCCGCTGAGGGCGATATTTGGCGTAATCCCGGACTTGCATCCACTTTGAAGGCGCTCGCCAAGGGTGGAAGAGATGCGTTCTATCAGGGACAGATTGCACGGACCATCGCTGCCTATATGCAAGACAACGGCGGATTTTTATCACTCCAAGATTTAGCTGATCACAGGGGTAACTGGATCGAGCCAGTCAGTACTAATTACCGTGGCTATGATGTCTGGGAGCTGCCACCCAATGGTCAGGGTATTGCAGCCTTGCAGATTCTGAATATTGTTGAGCAGTTCGATGTTGCGAATATGGGCAGAGAATCAGCTGAGTTTGTACACCTCTTCACTGAAGCTAAAAAATTGGCGTTTGAAGATCGTGCCAAGTATTACGCCGATCCGGACTTTAATAAAATTCCCGTGAGGCAGTTGATTTCCAAACCCTATGCTCAGAGCCGAGCTAAGTTAATAGACCAGACACGCGCTAGCAGGGCATATTCGGCAGGAAAACTTCTAGAGGAGGGTGATACGATTTACCTCACTACAGCGGACAATGAGGGCAATATGGTCTCCCTGATTCAGAGTAATTATCGTGGAATGGGTTCTGGAATGACGCCTCCGGGGTTAGGTTTTATTCTTCAGGATCGAGGTGAAATGTTCAGCCTGGAAGAGGGCCACTTCAATCAATTTGAGGGTGGCAAACGGCCTTTCCACACCATTATTCCGGCCTTTGTGACGAAGGATGGCAAGCCCTGGATGAGTTTTGGCTTAATGGGTGGTGCTATGCAACCACAGGGCCACGCGCAGATCATTATTAATATGGTGGATTTTGGTCTCGATGTTCAGGCCGCCGGAGACGCGCCGCGGATTCATCACAGCGGCTCATCGGAACCCACGGGAGAGAAAATGATGGATGGAGGAATTCTCAACCTTGAGACTGGCTATCCCCTCGCTACCATACGACAACTGATGCGAATGGGTCACAAGATACAGTATGCCAATGGCCCTTACGGTGGCTATCAGGCCATCTATCGCGCTGACAACGATGTTTATTGGGGTGCCACGGAAAGCCGCAAAGACGGCCATGCCGCTGGATATTAGGCGCCTTGTCAGTTGCCCCGCTGACATTGGCGGGGCAGACAATGTTAATGATTCATATTGATGGAAATTTTGCCAAAATGCTTATTTGCAATCTGATGCTCGAAGGCGCTCGCTAAGTCAGCCAAGTCATAGGTGTCACTGATCACAGGTCGAATAGAAGATTGATTTAGAAATTCAACCATAGCCAATTGTGATTGTTGATTGGCCATGGCTATTCCGCTGAGATTGATTTGTTTCATAAAAATTCTTGGTAGGATGATCTCACTGACGGCAGGACCGCTGAGCACGCCGATAAGAGCAATATGGCCACCCATTTTAACGGCTCGAACCGATTCACCAAAGGTACCACCTCCGCCGACTTCGATGACATGATCAACACCTTCGCCGTCGGTTTTGGATAGCACGGCTTTTCCCCAGGCGGGTTGCTCTTTGTAATTGATAATATCATCTGCACCCAGTGCTCGAAGTTTTTCAGCTTTTTCTTCACTAGAGGTAGTTGCTATTACTTTTGCACCCAATGATTTAGCGAGCTGAAGCGCGAAGATTGAGACTCCACCACTGCCCTGTATTAATACCGTTTGTCCAGCTTGAAGATTCCCCTGTTCAACAAGTGCACGCCAGGCAGTTAATCCAGCACAGGGCAGTGTTGCCGCTTCTGGTAAACTCCAGCCAGTAGGTATTGAAGTGATTGAGCTTTCGCCAATAGCGATGTATTCGGTAGCATAACCGTCTTCATTATCACCGATAAAGCTGAGAAGTTTTGCTTGTGGTGGACCATCGACCCAGTGGGGATAGCAGCAACTCATGATTGAGTCGCCTGTTTTCCATCGAGTGACACCCGCACCGGTAGAGACAACTTCTCCTGCGCAGTCAGATAAAACCACACGACCATCCTCTGTCGGAATTTGACCGAGGGCCACCAAGAGATCATGGAAATTTAAACTACTCGCAGCAACCTTTATGATGACTTGGTCTGAAGCCGGCGTTGGTTCTGACGTAGTTACCAGCTTAAGATTATTCAGTCCCCCAGGACTTTTAAGTTGAATTTGGCGCATAAATCAATTCCCAGTAGGTGATATAGAAGAGACGAATTTTTACATTTTATTCGCCCCTACACAAAGAATATATTACGCCGTTTGATACCACCGCGGTTGCCCAGTATGGCTTGCCCGATAATAGCCGACGGTTATCTTAAACTTGACGATGTTTACCCAATAACATATCCACCAATATCTCTGTATGTGCGTTGATAATATGTTCTTGTTGGCAGTCCAAGTCAAACAGTAGTTGACACTCGGGTCCATAGGTATAGATGGTACCAGCGGCGCTAAACATAATGTAATACCAGTGGACAAATTGCGTATCGTCTAACTGAAGTGCGTCGGACAAATATTTTTTTAGAGATTGGCACCCAGGTTTCACATGGGTATCGACGATATATTCTAGACGCCATGACTTAGTACGAGCTTCTTGGGCAATGAATCGGCCAATTTCGGGATATTGCGCAGCCATACGTATGTTGAATCTAATTAGCATGGCGACTCCCTCCAGGGGCGCGACATCACGAAGAACGGCCATTCGAATATGGCGTTGCTCTTTTATTAAGTTAAATAAACTGTCGGCACTGGCTTTCCAAAATTCTTGTTTACTATGGAAATGATAAAGGAGGCTTCCGCGTTTTAGGTTTGCAGCGCTTTCAATATCTTTAACCGAGATTGCGTCATAACCAAATTCGGAGAATAGAGGGGTTGCAACAGCAACCAATTTTTCACGAACTATTAGTGATCGGGCCTGAGTTTTTCTCTTATGCCTATAAGGTGCCACTGTATCCTCGGAACTCGAGGTTTTATTCTCAGCGGTGTGAATATCGATATTGTTGTCAGTTGTTTTTAATGGATTGATCGGTGAGATTTTATTATGCATTTGTAGTTTTCCCGAATTACGTGTGTATACAGTAAAGCACAAGCTTTATGCACCTTTGTAAAACTTGATCGGGAAATAAGAGGGCTTTCAGGTAAATTGATGGAAAACGTCGTACAGACTGATTATTTACAAAAAATATAGCGTGTCATTGTAAGTAATAGCTAAAAGATATTGTTTCTAAGGAACTTTTATCATAATTGTCTGCCACTTATCTTGCTTAGCGAAACGCAGTGACCGAAGTTCACCGAAGCCCTCAAAATTGACTAGGTTTGTCTGTTGAGGCCATATTTCCTGCAACGCTTTGTGCGCTACATCGAGTTGCCTGACATCACCATTTATGGGTGCTTCTTGATACACCCAGAATGTGTTGCCTTCAATCTCAAAACCTACCAGATCTAGTTGAATAGGTCGATCTTTATCATATCTTATCAAAAAGTGCTGCTCTACATAGGAACTGAACTCTTGTTGTGCGCGGGCATCCCCTAGTACATCTGGTTGCGTATTGCCAAACTGTCTCAGGGCATGTTCAACGTCATGGATGTTAAATCGATGGCTTATTTCTATTGTTTGGCTCTGAGGTTGGAGTTGAATGATAGAAATACTACTTTTTTGCTGATGTGCAGCTGCGCTGCTGGTTACTAATGCAGCAGCGCAGGCTATCCATAAACTCAGGGCTTTGGAGATCATTTCCGTTGTGGTTTAGCTTTTGCTTCTTTTACTTCGACTTTGATGTCTTGCATGATGTCACGACGGACAAAATCAGTACTCCGTTTTGCCTTGTAGGCCTCAATACGCGAGGGAATTATTTTTCTCGGGTAATGGTTGTTGTGAACATCTACATCGGCGGTCTCCCATCCAGGATCAACTATAACTTTCTTCAATTTTCTGTCGGTAATGATTAACTTTTTCACCTTATGAGGGGCTCGGCGCCAAACTTCTGCGGGTATATAGCGATCTTCAGTGTCGCCATTCTCGAAGACCAAGTGCAGTAGAATGGGCATGACCAGTCCACCGATGTTCGAAAACTCCATAACATAGTAGTTTTTGTCCTCAGTAATCGCACGCTCTAATGCGGTTCGCTCCCACTCCTTGAGATCAGCTAGCATCTGTTGATACTTATTTCGTTCTTTGTTGGTTACAGTAAACCGATCATTTTCGTCATAAAAGTCACTCACATCTGGGTTTTCGTCAACCCAGAGTGATTTTCCTTCGGTTTTATTGCGCTCGACAAACAGAGATGTGGGTTTGTCGGCCTCTTCTTGACGCCGGCGAGCATAGTCTATATCAGGATCTTTAGTATCCAGACGCAGCTCAAACACTCGATCAATGGAAATATCCACGTGATCTGTGGTGTAAAACCATCCATACCAGAACCAATCGAGATCCACTCCAGAAGCTTCTTCCATGGTACGGAAAAAATCTGAGGGTGTGGGACGCTTGTATTTCCATCGAGTAGAATACTCTTTCAAGGCGAAATCAAACAGCTCACGTCCCATAATGACTTCGCGTAGGATATTGAGCGCGGCTGCTGGCTTGGTGTAGGCATTGGGTCCGAGACGCAGGACACTGTCGGACTGGGTCATTATGGGCACTTGGATTGAAGACTTCATATAGTCAACAATATCTCTGGGCTCCACACCCCAAGGAATAGATGGATCCCATTCACGACCGGCGACACCATCGAGGAAGCTGTTTAGCCCTTCATCCATCCATGTCCATTGACGTTCATCAGAGTTAACAATCATGGGAAAATAAATATGACCAATCTCATGAATTACCACACCAATGAGGAAGCGCTTCTCCGCTTGTGTATAGGTGCGGCTTCCATCTTCTTGCCAGGTAGTTCTGGGGCCATTAAATGTAATCATCGGGTATTCCATCCCACCCACTGGACCATTGACACTCTGAGCTACAGGGTAGGGGTAGTCAAAGGAGTAGCGGGAGTAGACTTCCATGGTGTGAACCACAGCTTCGGTAGAATATTTCGCCCATAGATCACCTCCTTCTTTAGGGAAGAAGGACATCGCCATGACCAGAGGCTGCTCTTTACCACCCTGTTGGTAGCCTTTTGCATCCCACATGAATTTTCGTGAGGACGACCAGGCAAAATCTCGAACATTTTTTGCCTTAAATGTCCATGTTTTACTACCTTCAATAGTTGATTTTTCGTTTTCAAGTGCTTCTTCAGGGGTGACTACATAGATTGGACGCTGGGCGGTCTCTGCCTGCTTGAGTCGATCTCGTTGCTCTTTAGTAAGTACACTTTTTGGATTTTGGAGCACGCCAGTTGAGGCAACGATATGATCGCTAGGCACAGTGATGTCCACTTCATAGTCGCCAAATTCAAGCGTGAACTCTCCTCGGCCAAGAAATTCTTTGTTATGCCAGGCTTCGTAATCAGAGTAGGCCGATACACGGGGAAACCACTGCGCCAGTAAGAATATATCGTTGCCACCCAAGCGCTCATCGTCGGGAAAATGTTCGTAACCAGCACGCGCAGAAACGGCATTTTCTTCAAGTATATTAAAGGCAAACTTCAGGTTTATTTGAGTAGTCTGACCTGACTTTAGGGGTTTTGGCAGGTCGATACGCATTTGCGCACTGTTAATAATGTAATCAAGTGATTGACCTTTTCCATCAGTAACATCACTGATGGTGTAACCTGGCGTGTTGTCTGCGTAGTAGTGCTGGCGACGCAATTCGCCAAAACTGATACCGGCTGGCTTACTTCCGTCGCCACTCTTTGTGCTGGGCCCCCGTCGGCCGATGCCACCAAAATCACCAGAGGTCTCTGCCACTGAATCAGGTTTGAAACGGTTTTGCTCTAGTTGCAGCCAGAGATACTTCAGACTTTGCGGAGAATTATTGGTGTAGACAATAGTCTGTTGAGCGTCCAGGGATCGTTCAGACTCGTTCAGAGTCACTTTTATTTTATAATCGACACTTTGCTGCCAATAATCAGGGCCGGGCTCACCTGATGCTGCGCGATAAACATTGGGTGTTGGTAATATTTCGTCCATTTGGCGAAATTTATCCTCATAGTTTCCTTTTGTTTGCTTCACCACACTGGCTGAGGTGTCGATGATAAAAATCACCAGAATAAGAGTTATGATAAGATGCAAAGTTGTTCTCCTTTAAATGTTATTTCGCGCAGTTCTACGTTAATTACTGCTGTGTAATTCGTCATTAAGTTCTATGGCGGCTCTGTTTGGAAGGCACTCCACCGCGCCACTAATTGAATTTCGCCTAAAGAGTAAATTTGGATGCTTTGAAAGTACGCGGGCTTTAACTTTTTCGACTTCTTTTTTCTCATGATCAAGTTTTGCAACAATGGTGCCGCCGGTAATATAAAGTCCTGCTTCGACAATACAGTTGTCTCCCAGTGAAATGCCAATACCTGAATTGGCGCCTAATAGGCATTTCTTGCCAACAGATATCACCTCAGTTCCACCACCGGAGAGAGTTCCCATGATGGAAGCACCGCCACCTATATCTGAGCCTGGACCACAGAAGACCCCAGCCGAGATACGCCCCTCAACCATGCCAGGACCCTCTGTGCCGGCGTTAAAATTGATAAACCCCTCATGCATCACAGTGGTCCCTTCGCCTACATAGGCACCCAGACGCACTCGCCTGGTGTCGGCGATGCGGACACCGCTAGGCACCACGTAGTCTGTCATTTTGGGAAACTTATCCACTGAGTCTACCAGCAGTGGAATACCATCGCTGCGTGCTTCTACTTGTCGTTGAGGCAACTCTTGTATATCAATGGGTCCATGGCTGGTCCAGGCGATGTTCTTAAGCACCCCAAAAACGCCGCTCAAGTCAGTTTTGTGAGGTTTGACCAGTCGATGAGATAATAGTTGCAGTTTTAGATACCCCTGGGGGACAGTTTTTGGGGGTTTATCCTCGGCCAACATGACTGCGACGATGGGTTTGGTCGTTTTTTTTAGTGCCTCTAGTGAGGTACTGAGATCACTATAACCCTGCTCTGAATAAGCCGTTTTGAGTTTTGATAGTTGAGCATCACTGACGTTGATGTCCTCAGATTGATCACCGAAGACAGCGGTAATTATATTACTTAGTTGCGGGCTCAGGTTAACCAATGGATTCGGATAGAACACCTCTAACCATTCTTCGCGGGAATTTTTACTACCCACACCGATACCAAAGCTATAGAGACTTCTCATAAACTTGTCCTTGTTAATTTAAATCAGGATTAAAAAGGGCTTGATAAATGTCGGGTTTAAACCCAACTATAATAGCGCCATCTTGATCTAAAACTGGGCGTTTGATCATAGCAGGATTGTCCAGTAGCAGTTGAGCCACATTATCGGCACTGATTTGTTCCTGGACTTTGGTAGACAGCCCCCGCCAAGTTGTACCCCGACGGTTGAGGATTATTTCCCAATTTGTTGCTGATATCCAATGCTCGATCAGTTGCAGCGACAAACCATCGCTTCGAACATCATGAAATTGGTGATCAATATTATTCCGGTCGAGCCACTTGCGAGCTTTTTTGACGGTATCGCAGTTCTTTATGCCGTAAATTGTAGTCACTTGCTTGTCTATCTTAGCTTTGAAATGAGCGAGTAGTATAGCAAAAGATATGTCTCAGGTGACTGAGTAAAAAACATATTTCCAAAACAAAAAAAGCCCCGCTCATGCGGGGCTTTCTTGTGTTTTAGCTTCTAAAAAATTAACTTAGAAGGCGAACTTCAGTCGCACGTAGGCCATACGCCCACGAGCGTCATGCTGTCGTGAGTCATAGCTGAAGTTTGCTGCGTCCCAGACCAAGGGAGGCTCTTCATCAGTGAGGTTCAAAACGCCCAGAGTGACCTGAGTAGCCATTGAGTTCATCTCCATCTCGTAATTGTATTGAGCATCCCAAGTGAGATGACTGTCAATATCTTGCGAGTAACCCGCAGGTGGTGCAGCGCGAGTTGTCTTGTACCCAGCAATATACCTGGCTGTCAATGATGCCTGATGCTGCCCGCTCTCCCATGACAACGAGGTGTTAGCTTTGGTATCAGGCAGTGAGCGTGCGAAATTATCATGGTTGAACAAACCTACTACATCAGTCGTCTGGCCACCCATGGGGATCTCATAGCTCAAGAAGTGGCTGGCATCAAAACGCAGATTCAAGTCACCGAGCCCGTTTTCAGGGAAGTTATAGCTTATCTCCAAATCAATACCATCCGTGTTCACCGACGCGGCATTGAAGTAGTTGGTGGTTATGCCAAACAGAGTCCCGTCAGAAGTGCGCTTGATATCGGACTGGTCCGGATCAGCGACAACCTTTCCTTGCGCGCTTTCAATGGTAATCAGGTTAGTGTAATCCACAGCCCAATAATCGACGGTCACCTGCAAATTATCACTGGCATTCCATACTGCTCCAAGATTAATGTTGTCAGCTTCTTCTGCTTCCAAGTTCTCATTAGCATTCTGAGCTACCCGAATAAATGCCGTTCCTCCTTTTGCATTGCCATCTGAGTCAAAATCTTGGATACCCTGAAGGCTCACCGCACTGTTATACAGCTGGAACAAGGAGGCCTCTCGATAGGATGTCGATGCTGATGCACGAAGAACCAAATTATCTGTCATCTGGTAGCGCATGGATACCTTGGGATCAAAGGTAGAGCCTGAATCTAGACTTTCATAGCGACCAGCAAAACCGATTTCGAGTTTATCAGAGAGTTCACGCTGAAATTCACTGAAGATTGCCCAGGCAGATCGGGATTCATCCACATTGACACCACCGCCTAAGAATAAGAGATCTGCGGGTTTGGTCAAATTGCCTGCTGCGTCGAATTCCACGCGACTGATGTCGTTGCGATTAACTTCCAGTGATTCATTACGAAATTGAATACCTGATGCAAAGTCGAATCCACCCATTTCGCCATCGATGACATAGTCAAAAACGGTTAACGCTGTATCTATAGCGGTTTGTTGCTCCACCGATATGTAATCGATAAGTGCCTGACTATTGGCGAGAGGATCAAATAGGTTCCAGCTCTCATTTCCACTGGCACCGCCAACACCGTTTATAGCGTCTGTAAATCGAGACGTGCTCGTGTCAGGTTGAACACCGTACCCATCGTAGGCACTGTGAGTTACTGCTGCATTGAAGTTATAAGCGCCGACGGTTCCGGTCATCTCAAAGGCGGTTCTGAAGTGTTCGTTGTCTCTTGTCGCCAACGGTGAGGGGAACGCTGAACCAAGCGGACGACCGAGCCATAATACAGGAACACCAAAGGGATTACCTGCTTGTCCTGGCATTATAGCTAGAGAGGGGTCCAGATAAGAAAGAGCGGGATAGCTAGGTGATTGAGGATTGTCTAGCACCTCCACCTTTGCCCACATGGCTTCGGCATTAAATTGCATTCCATTATCCATGTCGTGCTCAACGCGGCCAAACAGGTGAACTCGCTCTTCTTCGTTAACGATGTTAAAGCGTGGTCCATATTTGAACCCGCAGCGCTCACCGCTAGCCTGTGGAATGATAATGCCACCGTTTTCAACACAGCCTGCATCAGCGACGTTTTCAAAGGGGCTATAGGTTCCCGCGTAAGCTCCAGATTCAACCGTTGACGGCCCGAATAGCAGGAATGAATTTCCTAAACCGGAATTAGCATTCTCAATCAATGTGGGTCTATCTGATCCATTGAGGTTTGATCGATCCATATATTGCGCGGCGATTACCACGTTTGTTTTATCACTGGCCCAACCATGAAGGAGGCTAAGTTGGGTATCTGCCTGACTATCGGAAGTTGTTGACTGGTGGAATACACCCACTTCTGTCCCTTCAAAGTCGCTTCGGGTAATGTAGTTTACAACTCCGGCAATAGCATCAGATCCATAAACGGAAGCAGCGCCTTCCTTTAAAACTTCCACACGTTCCACGGCGATGGCTGGGATCATGCTGGTGTCAACAAAGCTAGATCCATCATTAGCTGTAGCAGCCGCGAGAGTGTTGCGACGTCCATTCACTAGAACTAAAGTGGAGCCTAGACCGAGCCCCCGTAGGTTGACGTTACTGGTTCCTTGTGTAGCACCTGATGTGAATGAGTCAGGAACATTTTCCGCTCCGGAATTGGCTGTAAGATTACGCGTAATGTCGGAGATTGACATAGCACCCATTTGATCAATATCGCTTCGATCAACGATAACGATGGGCGAGGCTCCATCTTTTGGGCTGGATTTTAGATATGATCCGGTGACAAGTACTTCTTCAATTTCACCAGCCTGCTCTTGAGCATATAAAAAAGAGCTGAGTGACATTAGCGGTACCAAGGCCAATGATGACAGATGTCCGTATTTCATAGATTACCCCTTGTTAGATTCTTATTCATTTTTTCTGAGCGAAGACCTTGGTTTTTTTATTATCCCCGCCACAGCGTCCTTAATTTACCCAAAGGCGGCAGATAAAGCCACTAGAAAAGTGCAATTTCGTGACTTTAGGGTTTTTTTGCCACAAAAGGCCGCCGCCGCCGCGGATAGCAGGTGTTACAGATCTCGCAAATACGTCCATCACAGCCGCGTGCGGTACAGAATTCCCGACCATAAAAAATAATTTGCAAGTGAAGTTTGTTCCAAGATTCAATTGGGAATAGGCTTTTCAAATCTTTTTCTGTCTGAGCGACATTTTTGCCCTTGGTTAGGCCCCAGCGTTGAGCTAATCGATGAATATGGGTATCTACAGGGAACGCGGGATGTCCAAAGCCTTGCGACATGACCACAGAAGCTGTTTTATGACCCACGCCGGGAAGACTCTCTAAACTGACCATATTTTCTGGCACTTCTCCAGCAAATTTTTCTACTAAAATACATGATAAGTTTGAAATTGCAGCCGATTTTTGCGGAGCCAACCCGCAGGGCCTCACAACCTTATATATGTCGTCCACAGGAACAGATTGCATGTCGAAGGGATTGTCGGCCAAAGCAAACAGTGCGGGAGTGACCTTATTGACGCGCTCGTCGGTGCATTGTGCACTCAAAAGAACGGCCACCAGCAGTGTATAGTTGTCTTTATGATCTAGAGGTACTGGGGTAGTGGGGTAGAGCTCATTTAAGCGCGACAGTATAAAATCGGCACGCTGCTGTTTACGCATCGGTGATATCTCCAGTCACAAGCGACTCTACAAACTCTCTTATTCGCATGGCAGCGTCAACGCATTCTGCGGTGCTTGCCACCAGTGCGATGCGAACATGATTTGCGCCTGGATTTAATCCATTTGAGTCTCTCGATAAATACTGGCCCGGAACGACAGTGACATTTTTTTCGGCGAAAAGCCTTTGGCTGAAGTTAATGTCATCAATCGGTGTTTTTACCCAGAGGTAAAAGCTTGCTAAGGGCTGTGAAAAGCTGAGGACACCCTCGAGTATCTCTGTTACGGCAGCAAATTTTTCACGGTACAAGGCGCGGTTTTTTCTAGTGTGCTCCTCATCAGACCAAGCCATCATTGATGCCTTTTGTGCGGGTAATGACATTGTCGATCCGTGATAGGTTCGATATTTGTAGAAAGACTGGATGAGCTGCTTATCACCCGCAACAAAGCCTGAGCGGAGGCCGGGGAGATTTGAGCGTTTTGACAAACTGTGGAACACCACGCAACGAGCGTAATCGTGACGACCCATATCCGAGCAAGCTTCTAGTAAACCCGCTGGCGGGGTGGATTCATTGAGATAAACTTCCGAGTAACATTCGTCACTGGCAACAATAAAGTCGTACTTATCGGCTAGCTCGATAGCTTGCTGCATCTGCTTCAAGCTCATTACAGCTCCGGTGGGGTTTCCCGGACTACAGAGTTGAAGTAATTGGCAACGTTGCCATATTTTTTCTGGAACATGGTTGAAATCAGGTAAGAAGCCATCTTCTTCTATGCAGTTGATATAATGGATATCAGCACCGGCAAGAATAGCGGCACCCTCATAGATCTGGTAAAAAGGATTAGGTATTACCAATAGCGGCACCTCGCTTGCGTTTTCTTCAGCGATAGTCGATTGAATAAACGCAAAAATTGCTTCTCGAGTGCCACACACCGGTAAGATATTGCGATCAACATCAAGGGTTTGTGTATTGAGCGAAAAGCGTTTTTCCAACCATTGGCCAATCGTGTCGCGAAGCTCTACGGTGCCACGCGTTGTTGGATAGCGATTTAGTTCGACGAGTGAATCTGAAAACATCTGTTTAACAAATTCTGGCGCTTTATGAGTGGGTTCGCCAATCGATAGAGAAATAGGGTTCAAATGTGCCGGCGGGCTAATACCGCGCTTCAACAGCGCAAGTTTTTCAAAGGGGTAGGGGTGTAACTTTTCGATATTTGGATTCATTGCATCATGCTCTAGATTTTACTTTGCGCGACACCGAGTGTTCAGGCTGTATTGCATTTCTCTCATCCAATTCAGTGCATATGGTGTCAATCAATCGCTGATTAAAAGCTTCATCAAGCAACGGGCGATTGCCCTTGTCCGTCACATAAAAGGTGTCTTCTACGCGTTCTCCGAGCGTTGCAATTTTTGCATTGACAAGGTTCACGTCGTGGTTAAGAAATATGCTGGCTATATGGGCTAACAATCCTGGTCTATCTGGTGTAATAACTTCGAGTTTGCTGAAAGAGGAACCGTCTGTATGAGTAATTTTAGCAAGGGTATTCATAGTGAATTGTTTTAGCTGTCTTGACGTCCGGCGAGGAGCTCTGATACTTAGGTTATTCGGATTTTCAATATTGGCAATTAATCGCGCACGCAGACTTTCGCAGAGATCGCGGTTGTTGCCAACAGGCTCATCGTTTTGGTCGAGCACATAAAAAGTGTCAAAGGCATGATTATCACTGGTGCTCTGAAGTCGCGCATCCTGAATGTTTAGTTGCAGCGTATCTAAAACAGTCGCGATAACGAAAAATATTTTTTGTCGATTTTTCGCATGAATAAAAATCTGTGTGGCAACTGGAACCTCAACACCCACATCGCGAACCAAGACGAGTGGCTTCAATGAGGAGGCATTGCGCTTGATCGCTTCTGTGAATATGGCAATATCTTCGGCACGCTCTTGCAAGAAAAGCTCATCGCTAACGTCTTGCCATATTTCTTCGGCTTCATCGGTTTTAATTCCTTTACTTTCAAGTCGCTTTAGGACTGCATTTTTAGCAGAATTAACCCAATTAGACCGGCTAGAGGGAGCATCGAGACCCTGTTGAAATAAACGCTTTGTCTCAAAATAGAGGTTGTGCATTAAGGAGCCTTTCCAGTCGGTCCATAATCGCGGGTTTGTGGCATTAATGTCTGCAACAGTCAGCAAGTAGAGATGATCTAAATGGATGATATCTCCAGCTTTTTTGGCGAACTTGTGGATCACATCGGGATCTGAGGTGTCTTCTCGCTGCGATACACTGGACATTAATAAATGATTGGCGACTAACCATCGAAGCAGTTCAATCTCTTCTGGTTCCATCCCATGGCGGTTCGCAAAATTGACGATATCAACGGCACCTAGCTCCGAATGGTCTCCACCACGTCCCTTGGCAACATCGTGATACAGTGCGGCTATTATTATCAATTCAGGTCTCGATAAATTTTTATAGATGTGCGCGGCGATGGGAAATAACTTACTTATTTCTGGTCGGACAAAACGTCTGAGATTTCTCACCACCTGCAAGGTGTGAACATCAACCGGGTAAATGTGAAATAAATCATGTTGGGTCTGCCCAACAATTGAGCCGAATTCGGGGAGGTAGCGCCCTAATATTCCGTATCGATTCATACGCTGGAGTTGAACCGATAAGCGAAAAGGCGATCTCAATAACCGCATGAAAAGTGCCTTATTTGCGGGATCATTTCGAAAATTGTTGTCAATTGCATTTCGATGGAGAATGATTTGACGAATAGTTGCCGCTCTTATGCCGATGATGTCGCTATTTTCCCCAAGTATTACAAATAACTCCAAAAGTGCAGAGGGTTGACGGATAAAAACGTGCTCATCGACTGTGTCAATGTAATCGTCTCGTACTACAAAATACTGGTTGACCACAGATTCTTTACGCGTTTTGCCTTGGCGATAGACCGCTTCGTCTAAATACTGCAACAAAACATCGTTGAGCTCTCTGATAGACAAGACAACTTGATAATAACGCTGCATAAACTTTTCTACACCAAGCTTCGTGTCAGAGTCTTTGTATCCGAACATCTCTGCGAGTTTACGTTGGTAGTCGAAAAGGAGCCGCTCTTCAGCTCTTCCAGCGATAAGATGAAGACCGTAGCGAACTCTCCATAAAAACTCTTCATCTCTACGTAGGATTAAGTATTCACTTTCTGACAAAAAGCCTGTTCTTATTAACTGCGACCGACGGTACACGTTGAAATGTCTTTTTGCGGTCCAGTTAACCAGCTGGATATCACGCAGGCCTCCGGGTGCTTCTTTTATATTAGGCTCTAAGTTGTATTCGGTATCGCCGTGTTTGCGATGCCTGTCTGCTTGTTCGCTTATTTTGCCACGATAAAAATCCGCGGATGTCCAGATTTTTGCTGGGTCTGTTTTCTTGAGCACCGCCCAACGCAGTTTTGAGTCACCGCAAATGAGCCGTGTTTCCATGAGATTGGTTGCAATGGTGATGTCTCGCTTTGCCTCATCAACACACTGTCGAATAGACCTGACGCTATGACCGATTTTCAACTGTATATCCCACAAAAAAGTGAGAAACTTTTCAATATTAGATTGATATCTAGAGGTGCGATTTCGTCGCATTAGAATAAGTAGGTCAATATCTGAAAAAGGATGCAATTCACCTCGCCCATACCCACCAACTGCCACCAAACAAATATCTTTATCCCACTCATATTGACGCCAGGCCGCGGCCAGAAGAACGTCTGTAAAACGTGCCGTCTCATTGACGAGAGTATGTATATCCTCGCCTTCATAAAAGCGGTTGTTAAAATGAATCTTAGATGCATTGAGCGCATCTCGGAAGACATCGATTGGGTTTTTTCTCGTCAAATCAAGCTCGAAGCGTTTTTTGTCAAAAAAAAGTGGTGTGCTGAGTAATGTATTTGTTGGCGGCAGGGTTGGAGTGGCCCGTCTAAATATCACGTCGGCTAGCCCCTCGCTAAAAAGATTCTTCTTGTCGAAGAGTAAATACCTCACAACCGTTGGCCGTGACGACCATTGTGTGTTCCCATTGGGAGGAGAGCCTTCCATCCTTAGTTTCGACTGTCCAGCCATCGGGCTTGAGTTTGGTAGTATGTTTCCCTGCGTTTAGCATGGGCTCTATAGTAAAAGTCATGCCTTCTTTCAGCATGATACCTGTTGCGGGTTTTCCATAGTGAAGAATCTGTGGTTCCTCGTGAAATTCCGAACCGATTCCGTGACCACAATAGTCACGCACTACAGAATAGTAGTTTTTTTCAGCATGTTGTTGAATAACATGACCAATATCGCCAAGTTGTGCGCCTGGACCCACTAGATCTATCGCTTTATAAAGGCACTCCTGACTGATATCCACCAGACGTTGTGCGTGAGGGGGAACATTACCAACGCAAAACATTTTGCTGGTGTCGCCGTACCAACCATCTTTGATGACAGTAACGTCAATATTGATAATATCGCCACTTTTCAGGATCTTTTTCTCTGAGGGGATGCCGTGGCAAATTACTTGGTTTATGGACGTGCAAATCGATTTGGGAAAGCCGTTATAGCCGAGACAGGCGGGAACTGCTTTTTGCTTGTCTACAATGTGTTTATGACAGATTTTATCGAGCTCTTCGGTCGAAACACCCGGCACAACGTATTGCTCAATCATTTCCAATACTTCTGCTGCGAGCCTTCCTGCGATTCGCATTTTTTCTATTTCGCTTTTCGATCGAAGACTGATGGCCATGTTGGATTCCCAATTATACTTTTTACTGTGTCATTGTAACCCTTGAGAGCCGGTATGGGTCAACTATGCTATGTTTTTATGCAACATTTTATTTTGTTGGAAGAACCTGGGTCTTGGTTGCAGCAGCGATTTAATGCTGAGACATTAGGATAAATAAACTTTATCTCATCGGTGCGATATGGTATAAAGCGCGCCGTTGCGGGGATGGTCTCGCATCAAACTATTATTTTAAACGACACACACGTTCCGACACAGGAGTTTGGGTGCCTGAATCTGCTTATACAAGTTGATCAGGTTAATTCCTGGGGGGCGTGGAGGCTTAACCCTGAGAGGAAAAACTATGTCTATTGTCAGTATGCGCGATATGTTGCAGGCTGGAGTCCACTTTGGTCACCAGACCCGCTTTTGGAATCCAAAAATGAGCCAGTATATCTTTGGTTCTAGAAACAAAGTTCATGTCATAAATTTAGAGCACACAGTTCCAGCTTTTAATGAAGCCTTGGAAATTTTGAGGGTCGAAGCTGCGAAAGGAAATCAAATACTTTTCGTGGGTACCAAGCGCGCGGCGCAGAAGATTGTCAAAGAGCAGGCAGAGCGTTGTGGCATGCCTTATGTAAGCCATCGGTGGCTCGGTGGGATGCTCACCAACTATAAAACAATCCGTGCTTCTATCCGCCGATACCGTGAGCTTGAGACGCAAGAGAGTGATGGTACTTTTGACAAGCTGGGTAAAAAAGAAGTTCTGACTCGGACTCGAATGAAAGACAAGCTCGATAGTTCCATTGGCGGCATAAAAGATATGAATGGGCTGCCTGATATTTTGTTTGTCGTAGATGTTGACCATGAACGCATAGCAATTAATGAAGCAAACAAGCTCGGAATTCCGGTGGTCGGCATTGTCGATTCCAATTCTGATCCCGATGGTGTTGACTATGTTATTCCCGGTAACGATGACTCTATCAGAGCGATCAAGCTCTATGCAGCATCGATAGCGGATACAGTGCTCGAGGGCAAGGCTCAGTCAGCTACAGTCACCAGTAAGGACGAATTTGTTGAGGTTGCAGGCGAAGTAGAAGCGCCTGATCAGACTCCAGCTGAGGCTGAAAGTGGAGAAGAGGCGACAACCGAGACTGTTACTCAGTAACCGACAAAACAGATTGCGATTAATTAAAGGGGGTTGTTACCCCCTTAACTGTAAATGAAACACAGAATTTTGAGAGGATAGAGATGTCACAAGTAACATCAGCATTGGTAAAAGATCTTCGTGAACGAACAGGTCTTGGGATGATGGAATGTAAAAGAGCCCTTGTTGAAGCCGGAGGGGATATAGATAAGGCCATTGAAGAACTGCGCAAGTCCAGTGGCATGAAGGCCGCTAAAAAGGCTGGCCGCACGGCCGCTGACGGTTTGGTAGCCATGAAAGTGGAGAGCGGTTTTGGTGTTGTTGTTGAAATCAACAGTGAAACTGACTTTGTTGCAAGAGACGAAGGATTCCAAGACTTTGTGGCCACTGTAGTTGAAAAAGCTCATCAAACGCGTGAAACAGATGTTGCGACTTTGATGGCGGGTGAACTTGAGTCTTCCAGGGAGGCTTTGGTGCAAAAAATTGGCGAGAATATTTCTCCTCGGCGTGCAGGTGCGGTTGAGCAATCGGTGGTGGGTGGTTATGTTCACAGTAACAACCGAATTGCTGTTATAGTGGGTTTGTCTTCGGGCAGTGAGGAGCTCGCTCGTGATGTGGCAATGCACATCGCGGCGGTTAACCCCGCAGTTATAAGCTCAGAACAAATGCCGGCTGAAGTTGTCGCCGCAGAGAAAGAGATTTATGCTGCCCAAGCACGAGAAAGCGGCAAGCCCGAAGAAATTATCGAGAAGATGATTGCGGGTAGGGTCAATAAGTTTCTAAAAGAAAGCAGCCTTGTGGATCAGCCTTTTGTTAAAGACCCCGACACAACTGTTGGTAAGTTAGTGAAGGCAGCAGGTGCAGAAATTGTAGAATTTGTGCGCTTTGAAGTTGGCGAGGGAATTGAAGTGGAAGAGGTTGATTTCGCAGCTGAGGTGGCGGCCCAAGTTGCTGATGCAAGTTAAACACACTGAGGGGTGTCGATAAGCATGCCGACGAAACAAAAGGAATATAAGCGGATTCTTCTTAAACTCAGCGGTGAGGAGCTGATGGGTAGTGAAGGGTTCGGTATTGATCCTAAAGTTTTAGATCGTATGGCACTGGAAATAGGCCAGCTGGTCGGTATCGGTGTACAAGTAGGCCTAGTAATCGGTGGTGGCAACTTGTTCCGAGGAGCCTCTCTTAATGCCGCAGGGATGGATAGAGTGACTGGCGATCATATGGGTATGCTGGCTACGGTGATGAATGCGCTGGCAATGCGTGATGCGCTTGAGCGGACAAACATCTCCTCTCAGGTAATGTCTTCAATTCCTATGAGCGGAGTAGTTGAGCACTATGACCGCCGTCGTGCTATTCGCTACCTCAAAGATGGAGATGTAGTGATATTCGCCGCAGGCACAGGAAATCCGTTTTTTACAACAGATTCTGCTGCCTGTCTCCGAGGGATCGAAATTAATGCGGACGTCGTTCTGAAAGCGACAAAGGTGGATGGTGTCTACTCTGCTGATCCGATGATCGATCCCGCGGCTGAGCTCTATGATCGGTTGACTTACGATGAAGTGCTGGACAAAAAACTTGGAGTAATGGATTTGACCGCCATCTGCTTGTGTCGAGAGCATCAAATGCCGTTGCGAGTTTTTCGCATGTCAAAACAGGGAGCCTTACTGCAGTTAGTTGTTGGTGGTAACGAAGGCACATTGATTGAGGAAAATTGAGAGATAACAAATGATTGATGATCTGAAGGCTGACGCCGAAAGTCGAATGGCTAAATCAATTGAAGCTTTAGCCAAAGCATTCAATAAGATCCGTACAGGTCGGGCCCATTCTAGTTTGTTGAATGGAATTTCGGTAGACTACTACGGTGTTGATACACCGCTGTCGCAAGCAGCGTCAATCGTTGTAGAGGATTCTCGAACGCTTTCAGTCACTCCTTGGGAGCGTTCGCTTGTGCCTGAGATTGAGAAGGCCATAATGAAATCAGATTTGGGTTTGAATCCCTCCACTGCAGGTACAGTGATTCGCATTCCACTGCCTGCACTGACTGAGGAAACAAGAAAGACTTATGGAAAACAAGCCAAAGCTGAAGCAGAGAATTCCCGTGTATCGATAAGAAACATTCGTCGTGATATTCTCTCAGAGCTAAAAGACTTACTGAAAGAAAAAGAAATAAGTGAAGATGAAGAACGTAAAGCTCAAGACGATGTACAAAAAATAACCGACAAATTCATCGCGAGAGTGGATGAGTCGTTGGCGGCGAAAGAAAAAGATTTAATGGAAATATAATAGCGCCGCGTCCTTGATTGATCTGAACCGCTGGTCGGAGGGATTGGTAGTCGTTGGATGTGTGATTTGTGGGACTGCCAATTATAATAACAGTCTAACTGCAGCAGTACTAAGCTGAGCAATAGTCGATGCTAAAACTAAGAATCATTACTGCGGTTTGTATGGCATTGGCCTTTCTGGCAATGTTGTTCTCGCTCTCCCCTGTAGCGTTCTCAGTCGCAATCTTGCCAATTGTGATAATGGCTGGTTGGGAGTGGAGTAATCTGAGCAAGCTAACGTCATTGAGTCAAAAGCTACTTTTTCTTGGCTTCCTAATCTGTTGTCTCTGGGGTTCCGCGATATGGATCAATATCGCCGATGGTTTTGATTTTCAGAAGTCTAAAGTGCTGCTCATTATTGCGGTTGGGTTATGGTCTGTAATTCTGTTATGGATACAAGGTTATCCGTCTAGCGCCCTTTTGTGGTACTCAAAGCCCGTTCTCGTTATTTTAGGTGCTACTTTGCTAGTCGCGACCTGGGTATCCATTGTGTCGGTTTTATTTCACTCTTTCGGTCAATGGTATCTTTTACTGGGCATCGTCATAGTGGCGATGGTTGATATTGGTGGTTTTTTTGTTGGTAAGGTTTTTGGCAAACGAAAATTGGCGCCTGTGGTCAGTCCGGGTAAAACTTGGGAGGGTTTTGCCGGCGGTATGATCTTCCAGTTATTTATCATACTTGCGATAATACTGATACTCCCGAATCAAGTGCCCAACCACCATTTCTTGCTCATTTTCCCTGTCGCCTTATTTGCGGTGGTCGGGGATCTATTCGAAAGTATGATCAAGAGGAAAACTGGTGTGAAAGATAGCGGTTCGATTTTGCCGGGTCACGGCGGAATACTCGATCGCATCGACGGTGTCATGGCAGCTATGCCGCTTTTTGCGTTACTGATCCATTTTATAGGGGTCAATTAAAGCGTGCAGCAGATTACTATTCTTGGATCCACCGGGTCGGTGGGGGTTAGCACCTTGGATGTCGTTGCACGTCATCCCGAGCTCTATTCTGTTTTTGCTTTAAGCGGTAGAAGCAGTGTTGCCACCTTGGCAGAGCAGTGCGCAAGATTCCAGCCAACATATGCGGTGGTCATGGATGCTAATGCCGCTGCCGAATTACGCCATATGTTGTCGCTTACGTCGGCTAACAAAACTGAGGTGCTGTGGGGAGTGGATGCCCTCTGCGAAGTCTCCAGTGACCCCGCTGTAGATACGGTTATGGCCGCAATTGTAGGTGCTGCTGGATTGCTCCCTACCTTGAGCGCAGTGAAGGCAAGTAAAAAAGTACTGCTTGCGAATAAAGAAGCGCTTGTTATGGCGGGTCATTTATTTAAACAAGCTCTTGAGGCGTCTTCAAATGTGCTCCTGCCGATCGATAGTGAGCACAACGCAATTTTTCAGTGCTTGCCTCATAGCAGAGATAATTTACCCGCAGCAGGTGTGACTAAGATCTTGCTTTCTGCCTCTGGTGGACCATTCAGAGGTTGGACTCGACAAGAGATGCAATCCGTTACCCCAGCGCAGGCCTGTGCGCACCCGAATTGGAGTATGGGTAGCAAAATATCAGTGGACTCAGCCACACTTATGAATAAAGGGTTGGAGTTAATTGAAGCCTGTTGGTTGTTTGATACTACTGCCGAAATGATACAAGTGCTGGTGCACCCTCAGAGTATTGTGCATTCTCTGGTACAATATATCGATGGTTCAGTATTAGCTCAGATGGGTAATCCTGATATGAGAACGCCCATCGCTCATGCGCTAGCGTGGCCAGATAGAATTGAGTCGGGTGTGACTGAGCTAGACTTATGTGACATTGCTCAGCTGAATTTCGAAGCACCCGACATGGAGAACTTTCCCTGTCTACAGCTCGCAAAACATGCTGCTGCGACTGGTAAAGATGCGCCTGTGGTGTTAAACGCTGCTAACGAGGTGGCTGTAGATGCTTTTCTATTAGGCCGTATAGGGTTCAATAGTATTAGCCAAGTGGTTGCGCATTGCATGGATAATTGGTTATTTTGTGAACCAGATACGATTGCCGCAGTCCAAGAATCAGACAAGAGGGCGCGGCGCCTTGCTACCAATTACATTGCCGGAATTAAATAATAAATGATTGACCTGTTGACAACACTTTTCTACACCTTCATCGCTCTTGGAAGTCTTGTGACCTTTCATGAGTACGGCCATTTTTGGGTGGCTCGTCGCTGTGGTGTAAAAGTGGAAACGTTTTCTATTGGTTTTGGTAAGGCATTATTTAGATGGTATGACAAGCAAGGCACTGAATTTATTTTAGCTGCTCTTCCGCTCGGTGGTTATGTGAAAATGCTCGATGAGCGCGCCGGTGAAGTATCAGTTGTCGATAAGCCTATGGCTTTTTCCAGCAAGACGCCTTGGCAGCGAATGGCAATTATTGCAGCCGGACCGGCGGCAAACTTTCTCCTAGCGGGAGTAATATTTTGGTTTGTCTTTTTAGGTGGAGAGAGCGGTTTAGCTCCGGTTGTGGGAGAGGTAAGCCAGGATTCTATGGCTGAACAAGCGGGATTTGAGTCAGGAATGGAAATTATTGAAATTGCCGGAGATCAAGTCGAGTCCTGGGGCGACGTCTCTCAACGGTTGTTCGATTTTATCGGTATTCAAGGCGATATTGAGTTTTCAGTGGTGTATCCCGACAGTGACTTGGTTTATGAAATTGTTGTTCCTGTGAATGATTGGCTGTCCGATGCGGAGGCGCCAATGCCATTGCAAGATCTTGGTCTGACGCCAGCGGTAACTCTAGATGCTTTGACTATTATTTCAGTCGAAGCTGGCAGTGCGGCAGCTAGAGACGGTCTGCTTGCAAATGACCAAGTTTTAAGACTTGATGGTGCAGAAATTCTATCTACAAAACGATTCGTTGACACAATTTCAGAGAGCCCTGATAAGACTTTAAATATAGCGGTCAGTCGAATTGGCTCAGCTGACGAGGCTACGGAAATTGAGTTGTTTGTGACGCCAGATTCCGTTGATCGAGATGGTGAAAAAGTCGGGGTTATGGGTGTTCGTCTTTCGTCGAGCATTTCCTATGATCCGGAAAATATCAGAACTGTTGACTATAACCTGCTGACGGCTGTTCCCAGAGCGATTAATGAAGTTACCGAGATGAGTAGTTTTGTGGTCAAATCTATTTTCAAACTACTCGCGGGAGAACTCAGCCCAAAAAACTTAAGTGGTCCCATCACTATTGCGAAAGTAGCTGGTGACCAAGCAAGGTCAGGGCTTGATAATTTTGTTCGTTTTGTCGCTATTCTGAGTATAATGCTCGGCGTTATGAATTTGCTGCCCATTCCTGTCTTAGATGGGGGGCATTTGGTCTTTATAGTGATTGAATTGATCAAGGGTTCGCCGGTGTCAGATGCGGTTCAGCTAATTGGGTATAAGGCAGGGTTCGCTATGCTTGTTTCACTGATGATTTTTGCCACATTTAATGATCTGACACGCTCATTTTGAGTGCTCCATATTTCTTTTTTAAGGTTTAACTAATTAATGAAACAACTGATCGTAACACTGGTTATCTTTGTTTTAGTAGGTCTAAAGCCTGTCCATGCGGATGAGTTTCAAATTCTTGACATTAGGATCGAGGGGCTTCAAAGAGTTTCTGCCGGGACAGTTTTCGCGGCACTACCCGTTAGCGTTGGGGATGTAGTCGATGAATCGACAATTCGAGATGCCACGAGATCTATCTTCCGAACAGGCTATTTTGCTGATGTAATCATGGCCAGAGAAAATGGAATTCTTGTGGTAGGTCTGGTTGAGCGACCTGCGGTGACAGAGATTAATATTGATGGTAACAAGGCGATTGAAACCGATCAGTTAATGGATGCATTGCGAGACAATGGTCTCGCGGAAGGACAGATTTTCCGGCAAGTGATTTTAGAGGGAATGGGCCAAGAGCTGCAGCGGCAGTACGTCTCACAGGGTCGCTATGGTGCGCTGGTGGAGACTGAAGTAACGCCTCTTCCACGCAATAGAATCGCTGTTGATATCAATATAGACGAGGGTGATGTTGCTAAAATTAGGCATATTAATATCGTTGGAAATAAAACCTTTTCAGAACAAGAATTACTCGATGGGTTTGAGCAGAATAAAACTGGTTGGTTATCATGGATAACCAGTGATGATAAATATTCCCGAGAAAAACTTTCAGGCGATTTAGAAACCCTCGAGAGCTGGTATTTAGATCGAGGTTATCTAAACTTCCAAGTGTCTAGCACACAGGTTTCAGTTAGCCCTAACAAAGAGTCAGTTTACATTACCATCAACATTGATGAGGGTGATGTTTATCGTATTAGTGAAATTGAATTGGCTGGTGAATTAATCATACCAGAGAAGCAGGTCAGGGGACTGGTACTGTTGCGAGAAGATGCAGTCTTTTCTCAAATTTTGATGACGACGACCAGTGAGTATATTAGTAAACGTCTTGGAAACGAGGGTTATACGTTCGCTGAAGTGGATGGTTTCCCAGAGGTGGACGAGGAAACAAAGACTGCCAAGGTGACTTTTCTAGTCAAGCCTGGAATGCGCGCTTACGTTCGCCGGATTGATTTTCGCGGTAATACAAAAACTGCTGACGAAGTACTCCGTCGTGAAATGCGACAGATGGAGAGCGCTTCGGCGAACAATGCGTTGATTGAGTTGTCTAAAGTGCGCCTTGAGCGCATTGGGTTTTTTAAAGAAGTTAATGTGGAAACTATTCCTGTACCTGGAAAAAATGACCAGATTGATGTGGTTTATACCGTAGAAGAGCAGCCTTCAGGGTCTGTTGGTGCTAATCTTGGTTATTCTCAGGGTTACGGATTAATGCTGGGTGCTAACCTGACTGAGAATAACTTCTTGGGTTCTGGTAAACAGGTAGGCGTGGGGATCAATAAGAGCACTTATCAAAGTTCGATTAACTTCAGCTATACAGAGCCATACTTTACAACTGACGGGGTCAGTGCGGGCTATAGTGTTTATGTTAGAGAAACAGATTACAGCAAACTACAGTTGCAGCCGTTTTCTCAAGATACCAGCGGAGCTAGTGTCAATTGGAGTTACCCTCTCTCAGAAGTACAAAGAATCGGTTTTGGTTTTGGATACGAATATCTAGAGCTCGATTTGGGTGATTATTCCACGTCTGAGGTGATCGAAGATTTCGTAGAGAATAATGGTAATTGGTTTAAGTCAGTTTCAGCAAATGTTAACTGGGTGAAATCGACTCTCAACCGAGGCATTTTTGCAACTCGGGGTACTTCTCAACGATTAGGCCTTGACGTTATGATGCCAGGGTCTGGCTTGGAATATTACAAAGTATCCTACAAGGCGACTCACCTTAGAGGACTCACCAATAATTTTACTTTGAAATTAAAAGCTGATTTAGGGTACGGAGAAAGTTATGGTGATACTAGCCAAATGCCCTTTTTTAAGAATTTCTACAGCGGTGGGCTTGGATCTGTAAGGGGCTACAAGCGTTATTCTTTGGGGCCACAGAATAGTGTTTCCAGTGGATTTGGGCGAGCTCGCCCGATTGGAGGGAACGTTCAGATTGTCTTGGGGGCGGAGGTCATATTTCCATTACCTTTTGTTAAAGACCAGCGATCAGTGCAGTCGGCGTTGTTTTTTGACGCTGGTAATGTTTTTAATACAAAGTGTAATGATCTTGAGGTAAATTGTTTCAGTCCCAAGGATGGTGAGCTACGCTACTCAGTTGGGTTGGGAGCGACCTGGTTGAGTGGATTCGGGCCGATCACGTTCAGTATTGCCAAGCCATTAAATTCTGAAGATTATGATGAGACCGAAGTATTCCAGTTTTCGTTGGGAAACCAATTTTAATTTAATTAATCAGTGTGGAGAAATATTGTGAGTAAGTTGAAATCGTTTGTTTTGTTTCTGGTGGTTGCTATGAGTGTATTTTCGACAATGGCAAATGCCCAGGACAAATTGGCCGTGGTTGACATTCAGTCGGCTATGTTTGCTTCCGATTACGCGCAAAATCGTGTTAAATCGTCTTTGGAGAGTGCTGATTTTGTGGCGCTCAGAGCTAAAGCTGAGGGTTCCGCGGCAGATCTGCAGGCAATGTCAAAAGAAGCTGAGAGCAAGCGATTGACCTGGTCCGGCGAGCAGGCTGCGGAGCATCAAAAGAAGATGGCTTATACAAAGGCGGACTACGATTTAGCGGTGCAAAAGCTTCAGGGTGAGCAACAAGCTCTGCAGCAGAAAATCCTTCAGGAGATAGGTCCAAGATTCCAAACTGCACTTAGCGAAGTTGTCGATGAGGAAAACATAACACTTCTCTTTAGAGCTGAGTCTGTTTTGATAGCCAGCCCGCAGAATAATATTACCGCAAAAGTAGTAGATAGACTGAACAAATTGACCAGTGCAGCGGCAACCAGTGAGTAGTGATCGGTATGACGAGCGAGTTATCTCTTGCTAAAATTGCTACACTGCTAGGTGTTGAGTTGCGCGGGGAAACCGATCGGGCTGTTTCCGGGATCAATACGCTGCAGGATGCGAAAGAAAATGAAATCTCGTTTTTAACGAACCCCAGATATAAAAAATATCTGTCAAAAACAAGAGCAGCAGCCGTACTGATGACTCCAGCGCATGCTTCAGATTTTGAGGGCACTGCGTTGATATCAGACAATCCTTATCTGTCGTACGCGCGTTTGTCGGCTCATTTCAAGATATTTGAGCCCAACATACCACAGATTCACTCATCTGCTGTACTAGATAATTCGGTTAGTGTTGGCAATGATGTGTTCATAGGGCCTAACGTCGTTATCGAGGCAGGCGCCTCGGTTGGGGATGGTTGTTACATAGAGGCAAATTGTTTTGTGGGACGCCGATCGGTCTTGGGTGCAGGTAGCCGACTCGCAGCGAACGTCACCCTTTATCATGGGGTTACTATTGGTCTGCGAGCTCTTGTCCATAGCGGATGTGTTATTGGAGCAGATGGTTTTGGGATTGCCCCAACAGCGGACGGTAGCTGGGAGAAGGTGCATCAATTGGGCGGCGTTAGCATAGGTGACGACGTTGAAATAGGCGCCTGTACGACCATAGATAGAGGGGCTTTACAGGACACTATTATTGGCAATGGAGTTAAGCTGGATAACCAGATTCAAATTGGTCATAACGCAGTCGTGGGCGATAATACTGTAATGGCAGCACGCGCCGGGTTGGCAGGCAGTGCAAAAGTTGGTCGGAATTGTATATTTGGTGGTGATGCTTGCGTTGTGGGTCATGTAACTGTGTGTGACGGTGTCCAATTGACTGCTCGAACATTGGTAACAAAGTCTATTTCTGAGCCTGGCTCATATTCGTCGGGCTCTACTCCGCTTATGGCCACAGTTGATTGGCGAAAGAACTCGGTCAGAATTGCCCATCTTGACAAGTTGGCAAAACGTGTTGGGAAACTTGAGCGAGAAAACCAAACAACGGAATAACCCCAGAGAGCGGTGCTGTACAATAGTAGGCCTCGTTTATATGAGAATTGTTATGAATATTAATGAAATAATGCAACTATTGCCGCACAAGTACCCGCTATTGTTAGTGGATAGAGTGATTGATCTGGTGCCGCATCAGAGCATAGTTGCATACAAAAACATCTCGATAAATGAAGACGTTTTCAACGGTCATTTTCCAGGATCTCCCATTTTTCCCGGTGTGATGACGATTGAGGCGCTCGCTCAAGCCTCTGGAATTCTTGGTTTTGCATCTACCAATACAACTGCAGACGATGGGAAATTATACTTGTTCGCGGGTGTAGATAATGTTCGCTTTAAACGACCAGTTGTGCCCGGGGATCAGCTTATGCTGGCGTCAGAAGTACAGAGTGTTAAGCGCAACATATGGCGCTTTCAAACCTCGGCTACAGTAGATGGAGCCCTGTGTTGTAGCGCTACGTTGTTGTGCGCTTACCGTGATAGGGAAAACTTCCAGTGATACACCAGAGTGCCGTTATCGATTCCAATGCCACTATTGGTAAAGATGTGTCGATCGGTCCCTGGACCTATATTGGTCCGGAAGTTGAGATTGGTGATAATTGTAAAATCGCATCTCATGTAGTGATAAAGGGGCCGACCGTCCTGGGCAAGGGCAACAAAGTATTCCAGTTTTCAAGCGTTGGCGAGGATACACCGGATCTCAAATATCGCGGTGAGGCGACACGTCTGATAATCGGTGATAACAACACGATCAGAGAAGGTGTTACGATCCATCGTGGTACTGTTCAAGATCAAGGCGAAACAATTATAGGAAATAACAATCTCCTCATGGCCTATGTACATGTGGGCCACGATTGTGTGTTGGGGGACAATATTGTTATGACCAATAATGCGGCAGTCGCAGGTCATGTCAATGTCGGTGATTGGGCTATTCTTTCGGGGTTCGTCATGGTGCATCAATATGTCCATCTGGGGGCACATTGTTTCATTGGTCCAGCTTCTTTTATTTATCATGATGTACCTGCTTGCGTCACTGTATCGGGCAGCCCGGCGGAACCGAGAACCATTAATCGAGAAGGGCTCAAACGGCGTGGTTTCACCCTTGAGCAAATTTCCTTAGTGAATAAGATGTACAAGATGCTATATCGCCGCGGAATGGGGTTGGATGAGGCATTATTAACCATTTCTGAGTTGGGCGACGATCCAGTGGTTACTATGTTTGTACAGTCTGTTCAACAGTCCACTCGCGGTATTATTCGTTAACCTATGAGTCGCACTTATCCTGTCTTTGCCCTAGTAGCTGGTGAGGCATCTGGTGATATTCTGGGTGCAGATCTAATTCGCAATTTACGCCGACTATTTCCAGACGCAATCTTTGAGGGTGTTGGGGGAGATAAGATGAAAGCAGAGGGGCTAGTCTCTCTGTTTGATATGGATAGATTGTCAGTCATGGGTCTGATTGAACCGCTTAAACGTCTGCCTGAGCTCCTGCGGATGCGTAGGGCGATTGTTCGACGATACAAACAACAGCGACCTAGGGTGTACATTGGTATAGATAGCCCAGATTTTAATACTCAGATCGAATATCAATTGAGGCGCCATGGCGTCAAAACAGTGCACTATGTGAGCCCATCAGTTTGGGCTTGGCGGCAGGGTCGCATTCATAAGATTAAAAAAGCTGTAGATTTAATGCTCACGCTTTTCCCGTTTGAAGCTAAATACTATAAAAGTCACAATATTCCCGTGTGTTTTGTTGGTCATCCATTGGCTCGACAGTTATCAAGTTCTGCAGGTACTTATAAATCTAGACAATTATTGGGTCTAGACGAGCGGCCAACGCTATGCGTCATGCCCGGCAGTCGCGCCGCCGAAGTTGCATTGTTGAGTCAGGTTTTTTTATCTTCCGCAAAAAAATTAGCAGTAAAAATCAGAGATTTACAGATTGTAATTCCAGCTGTGAATGAGCAAAGATATCAGCAGATAAAAGAGCTGTTATCTGAGTATCCAGAGCTTGAGGTTAAGTTGATAAAGCAGCAGTCACAACTTGCTATGGCCGCTGCGGACGCGGTGCTTCTGGCGTCTGGCACAACTGCTCTTGAGGCTATGTTACTTAAAAAACCCATGGTTGTAGCCTATCGAGTGGGAGCGATTACTTATACATTGGTGGCGCCTTTTGTGAAGACGCCTTTTATTTCGATTCCTAATTTACTGGCGAATAAAATGCTAGTGCCGGAGTTTATCCAGCAGGATGTCTCAGTAGACAATATATCGTCGGCGATCGAAAAGGCGTTTGATGTTTCACTTAGAGATCAGTTACAGGCAGACTTTACACAATTGCAGGAGCAGCTTGCACTAGACTCGGGGTCTCTTGCAGCCGCTGCAATTGCAGACATGGTGTGTTCATGAAATTGTGGGCACCACCAGCCAATGTAAAGGTGCTCGCTGGCGTCGACGAGGTGGGTCGTGGGCCACTTGCGGGTGATGTGGTCACGGCGGCAGTTATCTTACCATCTTGTCATCAAATAGTTGGTCTCGCTGATTCCAAGGCACTGACCAGTCGACAGCGTGAGAATTTGTATGAAGATATTACTGGTCAAGCTATTACTTGGGCAGTCGGTAGAGCCACCGTTGCTGAAATTGATCGGTTTAATATCTTGCAAGCTACAATGATGGCCATGCGTCGGGCAGTGATAGCGCTGCTGGTGAAACCGGATTACGTTGCTGTGGATGGTAATCGAGTGCCGAATTGGGAGTATAGATCGGAGGCTGTGGTCAAGGGTGATGGTCGTGTGGAGGTTATTAGTGCCGCCTCAATCATCGCAAAAGTCGTTCGTGATACTGAGATGGTCGCTTTAGATCGCAAGTATCCCGGTTACGGGTTTGCCAAGAATAAAGGTTATGGTACTCCACAGCACCAAGAAGCTCTCAGCAGGCTCGGCCCTACGCAAGTGCATAGACGATCCTTCGCGCCAGTGGCGCGGGAGATAACTGAACAGCAGGCAGCTCTTTTTTAGGCTCAGATAGACTGACCAAATCGGTTTAAAAAACTACACTTATCACTTGAGTTACCTGCCCACAAGCTATAGGCTCTCGCAAATTAAATAAGATTCAATGTTGAGGAGTTCCTCGTTTGAAATATGCGGAAATTACAGGGTGGGGTAGCTATGTACCACCCCTCGTTATGACGAATGACGAAATGAGTCAGGTGATCGAGACTAGTGATGAGTGGATTTTCTCTCGGTCTGGTATAAAGCAGCGTCACTATACTCATGTTTCAACAGGAAAAATGGCGTGGTTCGCTTGTGAGCAAGCTCTCGCAGCGGCTGGAGTATCAGCGTTGGACATTGATTTGATTATTTTGGGTTCTACTACGCCAGAGGAAATATGCCCTAACACAGCTAGTTATATCAAAAATGAATTAGGTGCAGTTAAGGCCTCCGCATTTGATCTCAATTCAGCCTGCACCAGTTGGTTTTATGGTCTAAATGTGGCTACTGATATGATTAAAGCCGGATCGATAAAAAAGGCGTTGGTGGTCGGGTCTGAGAGGTTGTCTCTGGCGATGGATTGGCAAAAAAGAGAATCTTGTTTTCTTTTTGGCGATGGGGCTGGGGCTGTTTTGTTGGAGGCCTCTGAGAAAGGAACTGGTTTGCTGTCTGGTCATATGAGTTGTGTCCCCAACAGTCGTGAGTGCCTTCATTTACCCAGTTGGGGAATGTCTCCGCTTCATTGGACTGACGAATTGTTTATCTCATTGAATTTTGAGGGGCAAGAAATTTTCAAGAGTGCGGTAAAGGGAATGAGCGATTCTATTACAGAAGTTTTGTCGCGTGAGGGCTTAGCACCGGAAGATATTGATCTATTTATTCCCCACCAAGCCAACATTCGTATAATTCAAGCGCTGGCGAAACGGCTGTCATTTCCGATGGAGAAAGTCGTGGTTAGAATAGCGGACTATGCAAACACGTCGGCCGCATCTATACCCCTCGCTCTCTGTGATGCTATGGCGCAGGGGCAGGTAAAGCCGGGTATGACCATATTAACTGCAACTTTTGGTGCAGGTCTCACCTGCGGTGCCGGCGTTATAAAATGGGGCGATCGTACGCAACCGGTGGCTGTGTCTGATGTTTCAATTCCGGACTATGAGGGTTCGGTTTTTGACTTGCTAGCAGACAGTTTTAAACACTATGGTGTAAATGCAGAGCATCTTCTAACTAAGGCTTAAAATGGTTCCTCAGTTTGTCCATTTAAGATTACATTCTGAATATTCGCTCGTCGATGGCCTGGTTCGATTGAAACCGCTGGTGAACTCGGTGGCCGACATGGCAATGCCCGCGGTTGCTTTGACCGATTTCAATAATTTTTTTGGTCTGGTAAAGTTTTATAAGGCAGCGCAAAACGCAGGTGTGAAACCCATAATGGGTGCCGATGTGTTGGTGGTCGATGAAAGTGGTGATGGTGCCGCCGGGCAACTGGTTTTGCTCATTGTTGATAACATTGGTTACAAGAATTTGACCGCCTTGATATCCAAAGCCTATCGCGAGGGTCAGCGCCAGGCAGTTCCTATGATTCGCTACTCCTGGCTGGAGTCTTATAGTGACGGCTTAATCGTTCTCTCTGGTGGTCGCCATGGTGATATTGGAACTGCATTGGTGTCTGGTCGACGTGCTGATGCTGATCGTCATCTCACTAATCTCATGCGATTGTTTCCGCAACGCTGTTACGTTGAGTTACAACGCACTGGACGCATCGATGAAGAGGATTATCTCCATTTGGCTGTTGAACTAGCGTCAACCCATCAATGTCCAGTTGTCGCAACAAATGATGTGAGATTTATATCAAAACATGAATTTGAGGCTCATGAGGCTAGAGTTTGTATCCATGAAGGAAGGGCGCTAGATGACCCTCGCCGTGAGCGGAGATACTCAGAACAGCAATATCTTCGCAGTCCCGCTGAAATGGTGGATTTGTTTTCTGATATCCCTGAGGCTTTGGAAAATACCGTTGAAATAGCAAAGCGATGTAGCCTTAATCTTCGTCTTGGGGAATATTTTCTTCCCGATTACCCCATACCAAGAGGCAAAAGCATAAATGATTTTTTTGTCGAGATTTCAAAAAATGGTCTAGACGAGCGTCTACATATGTTGTTTGACTCTTCTAGTGCAGATTTTCTTGATCATCAAAAGCGTTACTATGAGCGCCTAGAATTTGAGTTAAAAATCATTATAGAAATGGGCTTTCCGGGGTACTTTTTGATCGTCATGGATTTTATTCAATGGGCAAAATCCAATGCTATTCCGGTTGGGCCCGGGCGTGGCTCTGGAGCCGGCTCATTGGTGGCCTACGCATTAAAAATCACTGATCTCGATCCCATCGAATATGATTTGCTATTTGAACGATTCCTCAATCCAGAGCGCGTATCAATGCCGGACTTTGATATAGACTTCTGCATGGAGGGCCGTGATCGCGTAATTGCCTATGTCTCAGAGCAATATGGACGCGATGCAGTGTCACAAATTGTGACCTTTGGCACTATGGCTGCAAAAGCAGTGGTGCGTGATGTGGCCAGAGTCCAGGGTAAGTCTTATGGTTTGGCTGATAAGTTGTCAAAGTTGATCCCGTTTGAAGTCGGCATGACATTAGCAAAAGCTGAAGAACAGGAGGAGGAACTAAGTGCTTTTCTAGCCGCAGACGAGGAGGCCTCAGAGATTTGGTCCATGGCATTACAGCTTGAGGGGGTATCACGGAATTGTGGGAAGCATGCTGGTGGTGTGGTGATTGCACCTACAGAAATTACGGATTTTGCTCCTATTTATTGTGATGAAAGTGGCTCCGGTGTTGTTACTCAGTACGATAAGAGCGATGTAGAAGATGCTGGACTTGTCAAATTTGATTTTCTGGGTTTAAGAACTCTCACCATTATTGATTGGGCTGTCAATATGGTCAATAAAACCCGAGTTAATAGGGGAGAAGAGATACTCGTTTTAGAGAATATTCCACTGGATGATGAGGGGACCTTCGAAATGATGCAACGCGGTGATACCACCGCGGTTTTTCAACTTGAATCTCGAGGTATGAAGGAACTTATTCGCAAGCTAGGTCCCGATCGCTTTGAGGACATCGTTGCCTTGGTAGCTCTTTTTCGACCTGGACCGTTACAGTCGGGCATGGTAGACGATTTTATTAACCGTAAAAAGGGTCGGGCGGAAGTAAGTTATCCGCATCCACAATATCAACATGAGTGCCTCAAACAGTCCCTAGAGCCTACCTATGGCGTCATTCTATATCAAGAACAAGTTATGCAGATTGCTCAAGAAATGGGAGGGTATACCCTTGGTGGGGCTGATTTGCTACGTCGCGCCATGGGTAAAAAAAATGCAGCTGAAATGGCCAAACAAAGAGATCTTTTTGTTCAAGGTGCAATAGACAAAGGTTTCCAGCAAGATCTTGCGTCAAATATTTTCGATCTCATGGAAAAGTTTGCAGGCTACGGATTTAATAAATCTCATTCAGCGGCCTACGCTCTGGTCGCCTACCAGACAGCTTGGTTAAAAGCCCATTATCCAGCTGAATTTATGGCTGCCACCATGTCCTCTGATATGGACAAAACCGATAAAGTGGTGACATTTATAGATGAATGCAGGGTGATGTCCCTCAGCCTGTTGCCGCCAGATGTGAATCAAGGTCAGTTTCATTTTAGCGTGGATGAAAAAGGCCAAATAATCTACGGATTAGGTGCCATCAAGGGGCTTGGAGAGGGGCCCGTAAGCTCAATACTCGAGGCGCGCTCAGGTGATGGGCCCTTTAAGGACCTATTTGATTTTTGCCTGCGCGTAGATGGTCGTAAACTCAATAAGAGAACCATTGAAGCGATGATTCGGAGCGGTGCTTTTGACGAGATTGGCCCTCAGGGATCATTGGGTTTCCGTCGTGCTGTGATGCTCGCCTGTTTGGATGAGGCAATCAAAGTTGCTGAGCAACATGAACGCAATCAAGACAGTGGTATGGGCGATCTTTTTGGGGAATCGGTGGTTGCAGGTTCTTCGTCGTTCGATTACCAAGGTTACAGTAAGGTTAGACCGCTGACTGAAAAAGAACGGCTCAATGGGGAAAAAGAAACTCTTGGTCTTTATCTCACAGGCCATCCTATCGATGAATATGAGAGCGAGTTACAGAATATGCTTCTCAGTAGAGTGTCAGATCTCAAACCGGGCAAGGATAACGATACGGTTGCAGGGATGGTTGTGGCGATGCGTTTGATGAAAAATAAACGGGGTGATAATTTTGCTTTCTTAACGCTCGATGATAAGAGTGGTCGAATTGAGTTATCCCTTTGGGCAGAAAAATACGCCGCATATCGAGATATTCTCGGGAAAGACGCTTTGCTGGTAGTCAAAGGTGTTGTGTCAGAGGATAATTTTACTGGAGGCTTGAAGATGGTTGCTGAGTCTGTTCAGTCGATCTACGAAGCCCGATGTGCCAAACTTAGCTTCATAGAATTACATGCCAAGGCCGGACAGGCGGACTGGGTTGACAAAATCCAGTCAATGCTGAGTCCTTATCGTGATGGTAATTGTGCTGTAATAGTGCGCTATACAGCAGGGCAAGCTAGTGGACAGTTTAAACTTGGCTCGGCATGGAGAGTGCAACCCAAAGACGAACTCATCAGTAATTTGAGGGAGCGGCTGGGTAAGGATAATGTAGTGCTAAATTATGATTGATGGGATTATTGGTAAAAATTCTTGAAATGGGATTTGAAGTAGGTTCACTACGCCAAGGGATGCTAGAATACAAACATTGGTAAGTTCGTTAATAGAGCAAATAGGGAAAAGAGATATACTGTAGTATGAATTTAAATTACCTGTCTTTTGAACAACCCATTGCTGAGTTGGAAGCCAAGATTGAAGAGCTTCAGCTAGTGGGCAATGATAATGAGCTAAACATTGCTGAGGAAGTGGTAAAACTTCGTGAAAAGTCACGAAAGTTGACCCAGAGTATTTATTCTAAGCTCACTCCTTGGCAGGTGGTACAAGTGGCGAGACACCCCCATAGACCCTATTCACTGGATTACATAGAAAGAATTTTTACTGACTGGGACGAGATGCATGGTGATCGTCACTTTGGTGACGATTCCGCTATTGTCGGCGGTGTAGGTCGATTGGATGGTGAGCCTGTTATGGTGATTGGGCAAGAAAAAGGTCGCGGTGTTTCAGATAAGGTGATGCGTAATTTTGGTATGCCAAAAGCAGAGGGCTATCGAAAGGCACTTAGGCTGATGGAGGCGGCTGAGCGTTTTCATTTACCTGTCATTACTTTGATTGACACGCCGGGCGCCTATCCGGGCATTGATTCGGAGGAGCGTAACATTTCTGAATCGATAGCACGTAACTTGGCGGTCATGTCGCGACTTAAAACACCAATTATCTGCACGGTGATAGGTGAGGGGAGTTCGGGTGGTGCTTTGGGAATAGGTGTGGGCGACAAAGTCAACATGCTACAGTACAGCACCTACACTGTCATTTCACCCGAGGGTTGCGCAAATATCTTGTGGAAGAGTAGTGACAAGGCCGCTGAAGCGGCTGAAGCGATGGGTGTTACATCAGAGGGCTTAGAGAAACTTAGTATTGTCGATCAAACTATTCCCGAACCCATGGGAGGGGCTCACAGAGATATCGAGACAATGAGTGTGACGCTGAAAGAGCATTTAATTGATCAACTTGCTGAGCTGCGCTCTGAACCTCTTGATGAGCTTTTAGGACGGCGCTACGAGCGTCTCATGCGTTATGGAAGTCAAGAGCCGTAACTCAAACTTTTCTTTCCCGCCGATTTGATAGGGGTTGTGGTGCTTTTATGGCCATTTCTATGCGCAAGTCTTCTAGTTTGAGCCTTGCTGAACCTGATAAATTGTTGGTCGTTTGTGGCATTTTTGATGGTTTGTTTGGGGACATTTGGATGGTTGACATAGTGGGTGGTGCTGAAGAACCACTCTACAGTCCAGCTTTATCGACCTCTGATCGAAGCAGGATATATTATCGAGCAGATTATTTGTCCAGCTTGTTGCACGAAATAGCACATTGGTGCCTTGCGGGAACTGATCGGCGCAAACTAGAAGATTATGGCTATTGGTATAACCCAGACGGGCGTGACGACCAACAGCAAGAGCAGTTTTTAGCGGCAGAGGTTAAGCCTCAAGCGCTAGAGTGGCTGTTTAGCGTTGCTTGCGATCTATCATTTAGAGTGAGTATGGATAATCTATCCGCTACCTCGGAGCTACCTTGTGAAACTGAATTCCATCACAAGGTTGCAGAGCAAATTAGACAATGGTGCTCATCCAGGACCATACCGTCTAGAGGACTCCAGTTCGTCAAGGCGCTCGCTTCTGAATTTGGCACAGACCCGATGAAGATAAGTCATTATGGCGGCTGATACCATGAATAGGAGTGCTGATGAGCAAGTCTTTTTAATCGATGCTTCAATTTACATTTTCCGGAGCTACTTTAGTCTCCCTGAGAATTGGCATTCTCCGGATGGCGAGTTTTCGACCCATGCAGTTTATGGTTTTACTCGATTTTTAATAGACATGATAAAGGAGACTAAACCTCGACATATTTTTTGTGCCTTTGACGAAAGTCTCACAACGGGCTTTAGGCACCAATTATGCCCCGCATACAAGTCAAATCGTGAACTTCCAGATCCAGCCCTCGCTTTTCAACTCAACGCCTGCCGTCAAGTATGCCGAGTCTTGGGAGTTGCTGAGATGGCGTCTACTGTGTACGAAGCAGATGATCTCATAGGCTCTATGGTGAGTCGATCGCGCAGACGCGGATTTCATGCAGTCATTGTCAGTCGTGACAAAGACCTAATGCAGTTGATAGGTAAAACAGAATCATACTGGGATTTCGGAAAATCAACCCCCAAAACCAGTGAGCAGCTAGCAGAAAAATTAATGTTTAACTGCAGTCAAATGGCCGACTATTTGGCATTGGTGGGAGATCAAAGTGACAGCATATTTGGCGTTCCTGGTGTGGGAGACAAAACTGCCAGGCAACTGCTGAGCTTTTATCCGACTATTGATGAAATCTTGGATAATCTTGATCAGCTGCAGGACTTACCAATCCGCGGTGCCAAGCAGCTCGCTGAGAAGTTTAGTTTGGGAGAAAAACAGTTGAGACTATCAAAGCGGTTGGCAACCATTGTCACTAAACCTGATGCTACATCCTCAATCAGAGATATACATTGGCGAGGTGTTCACCCTGATGCCTTTGATATCTTTGATGTAGAGATGGGTTTTAATGGTGCTTTCAATACGAAATTAGAGAGTCTTATGCGCCGGCCTAATACTGGGATATTGGGAGGTCAATCCGATGACCAATGGTGAACTCGTTATCGTCGCAGATGAAGATATGCCGCTTGTGCATGATTTGTTTGGCCCTTTTGGTAAGGTAATTTTACTTCCTGGCAGAGAAATCTGTTCCGGTCACGTAAAAGACGCCGATCTATTGTTAGTGAGGTCAGTCACACAGGTTAATGAAAGATTATTGAAGGGATCGAATGTCAAGTTTATAGGTTCTGCAACCATTGGAATTGATCATGTAGATAGGGGTTATTTATCTGCTCATGGTATTCACTTTACCGCTGCTCCCGGTTGCAATGCCAATGCTGTTATTGAATATGTTCTCTCCTCCATGTGTCGTTTGCAACCTGATTGGCGCAATAAGACCGTGGGGATTGTAGGTTGTGGTAATGTTGGCGGTCGGCTTTACCATTTGCTGTCGTCTATCGGCGTTTCCTGTTACGGATATGATCCCTATTTGCTTTCGACTGATTTTCGGTCGACGACATTTGAGAAGATATTGGCGTGCGATATTATTTGCCTTCACACGCCGCTGACGACTCAGGGGCCTTATCCGACTTATCATTTATTTAATCATCGTGTACTCAATTGCTTGCGTCCGGGAACGGTTCTAATAAATGCCGGCAGAGGTGATGTGATCGATAACTCTGCGCTTCTCAAGCAACTTTCTTCTGGCGCCGACTTGTCGGTCGCATTGGATGTCTGGTCCAGTGAACCCGATATCGATCGTCAGCTTATGGAGCGGGTATCCATTGCTACACCTCATATTGCCGGGCATAGTTTAGAAGGCAAGGTGAGAGGCAGTACTATGGTATTTGATGCTTTTCTACGTTGGATTAATCAGGATCACGACTACAGTGCATTTACAGAGCCAAAACCTGCAGACATGGTTGCTGACGTGAGTAACATCAACGACGCTATTTTGGCCTGCTATGATGTCTGTGAGGACGATAAGCGTATGCGTGACCTAATGTTATCGTCGACGGAAAGCACTGGTATGGTCTTTGATCGTTTGCGTCGAGAATATCAGTTGCGAAGAGAGTTTGGAGCAACCATTCTCTCACGTCAAAAACTCGAATCCTGTGAGGTTACAAACTTAATGCGACTCGGATTTAGGCTTGACGATACTCATTGAGATATTCTGCAAGTCGAGTGATGGCTTCTGTGAGCAGATCTTTGTCGGGTAAAAATACAATTCTGAAATGTTGTTTATCTTTGCAGTTAAATGCTGAGCCTTGCACTAGTAGTAAGTGCTTTGCCTTCAGCAAGTTTAAAACAAACTCCTCATCATCAGTGATGGGATAAACCCTTGGGTCTAATTTAAAAAATAAGTACATAGCTGCTCTTGGGTTTACGCAGCTGACTCCTGGGATGGCAGTGAGTAGCTCCATACACAGATCTCGCTGCTCTATGAGACGGCCGCCTGGGAGAATTAAATCATCGATGCTCTGTCGACCCCCTAGTGCGGTCTGAACGGCCAGCATAGCCGGAACATTGGCACAAAGACGCATGGATGCAAGCATCTCTAAACCTTCAATGTAGCTTTCCGCTCTGTCTCGAGTGCCACTTATAAGCATCCAACCCGATCGAAAACCTGCTAGTCGATAGGTCTTTGATAATCCATTAAATGTCAAACACAATGTGTTTTGAACCAAATTCGCTAGAGGGTGATGCACAGCATGGTCGTATAAAATTCGGTCATAAATTTCATCGGCAAAAAGGATTAGATTGTACTTTTCTGCTAATCGGACTATTTTCTTCAACACACCTTCACTGTATACAGCGCCGGTGGGATTGTTCGGGTTAATAACAACGATACCACGCGTCTTAGTGGTGATTTTACTCTCGATATCATCCACATTTGGCTGCCAGTTATCGCTTTCATCACAGGCGTAGTGGACTGGACGTCCCCCAGAAATAGCAACTGCCGCTGTCCATAGAGGATAATCGGGTGCAGGAATAAGGATTTCGTCGCCGAGTTCGAGTAGTCCTTGCATTGCCATGACAATGAGTTCACTTACCCCATTACCCATAATGACGTGGTTAACATCAATATCCTCTATACCCTCAGATTGGTAGCGTTGAACAACCGCTTTGCGTGCGCTGAATAAGCCTTTGCTATGACTATAGCCTTGCGCATTGCGAAGGTTGAGGATGACATCACTTATGATTTCACTCGGCGCATCCAGACCAAAAGCACCCGGATTGCCAATGTTGAGTTTAAGCACTCGTTGGCCATTGGCTTCAAGCTGATTGGCATGATCCAGTACTGGGCCACGAATCTCATAATTTACATTATGAAGTTTAGACGATTGCTTAATGATAAGAGGTAATCTCGTTGGTGTTTGGCTCGACTATACTATCAAATAAACGGAAGAGACGCATCAATGAAAGCCTTGACTTTGTCAGCTCTACTATTACTTTTATTCGCTTTTGTAATTGCCTTGGTCGAGACTGCAAACCTCGCCCCAGCTCTTCCAGTTGTCAGTTTTGTCTATGCTATTTTAATACTGGCTTTTTTTGTTGGAATATTCGGTTTGTCAATGAGTGTGATCAGATGCGTAGTTTCACGGCGGTTCTACATAGTGTTTGTCATGTTCATGTTGTTGTGCATGGCTCCAATGATTAGCGTGCATCACATAGTACCAGTGCAGTACCGTTTATTACTCACTAACGACGTGACGACGGATAGCGCCGAGACACCGCAGTTTTACAATAGTTTATCATCTCGTCGGGCCATCTCTAGGCAATTGCAGAGTTTCGAGATATTCAGAATTCAACACCGAGTTACTCAGCACCCTTATTTGGGTACGACACACTTCTCTTCAAATTGCCGGCGCATCTTAAGGATAATTGTATCGTCCCTTTCATATCGAGGTTGGCCAATCAATTTTTCCGCAATCTCTGACTCTAGTATTGAGGCATCAGCATCTTTTTTCTTTGCTAACTCCAGCAGTGACATGACTATAAGAACGATTGATACCCCTCGTGGTGGCTGTAACGTTGATGTGAGGTCTTCATCACGAAATGATTTTACAGATTGGGGGCACAATATATTGCTGATAGATCGTTTCATTTCTACTTTAAAACAGATGTGCCGCAGGCAAAATGTGGTCTAATTAAATTGGCAGGCGGAATATAGGTATCAATTCCATGAATTTCGATTCAAGCTTTCCCAAGAAATCTAAAACCTTGTTTGAATGTCATGCTCAGATTAAACTTTACTCAGTGTTTGTAAATTTTGTGGGTTGTTCAGTGCGAAAGTTTTTAAATTCTATAATGATATTTGTTAGTGCATGGGTACTAATTTTTTACCTTGCGCCGGTCTTCAAAATTCCCATGATCATCTTCTTTGCCATGATGAATCTCTCTATGTTGGTGGCTTTTGTTGTTGGTCTGCTTGGGATTTGCATTAGTTTTTTGTTTTTCAAAGAGCAGCCGCAAACTGAAAAATACATTTTTCGGATTACAATGATCGTATGTATGGTTCCAATGTTGGCTGTGCACTCCATAGTGCCCATTGACCTTCGGTTGGCGGCTTCTAATGATGTGTCGACTGATATAGTTACGCCACCTATTTTTAGTCAATCTGAGGATGTTAGGCGTTTGGCCTTTCCATCTAAATTTAAGTTTTTCGAAATGCAAAGACGCGTTAGTCAATACCCGTTTGGACAGTCGCTTAAGCTGAAGCGCTCTTGCAATGCTGCCTACCTGCGGGTTCTCTCTACATTTAGTAATCTCGGCTGGCCGATCTATTATCCGGGATCATCGAGTCGAGTTGTTGAGGCTACAGCATCATATTTCTATAGTAAACCTGCAAGTGATTTTGTGGTGAGAATACGTGATACTGAGGATGGTCAATGTGATCTGGATATCCGTTCATCGTCCCGAAATGATGGCCACGACATGGGGCATAATATCATCTTGATCAATCGATTTTCCGACACTCTAATGACTGTTCCAAGTCGATGGGAACGGCGTGTAGAGGCAAAATAATTGAGTTGTTAACTAATATAAATTGCTGTGTGATGTGAGCTTCAATTGCAGTGGGTTTAATCTGTGTAAATCAGATGGCTTTATAAGTTGTCAGGTTGAATTAAAAAAGCTTAGAAATAAAACTGTCTTATGCTTGACAGTTTTAGCGATGCTACTTATCATGCGCGCCGTTGTGCCTTATACGTCCCGTTCGTCTAGAGGCCTAGGACACCGCCCTTTCACGGCGGTAACAGGGGTTCGACTCCCCTACGGGACGCCATATTCAGATGCTGATGGTCAGTATTTGCGGGAATAGCTCAGTTGGTAGAGCGGTACCTTGCCAAGGTACAGGTCGCCGGTTCGAACCCGGTTTCCCGCTCCATTAAAAAACACAAAACTTAGGTTTTGTGTTTTTTTTTGAGTTTAAAAGATACCCAGTGACAATCCAGCAGCCATCGCGTGGCCAAAATCGAGCCCTAAACTATGGTGTTCCTCTTTTTGATATCCACCGCGCACAATCAGGGGCTCCGATACGAGGCGAAGAGGGTAGCCGTTCGCAATACGTTGTATTTCTCGCACAGCACCTTGGCCATCATTACCCGCTGTTACAAAAATACCGTAGGGCAAATTAATTTTCTGTGGCTCCGCAAGATAAAAGGTGCGATCAAAAAAATCTTTCAAAGCGCCACTCATGTAACCAAAATTCTCTGGTGTTCCGAAGATAACTCCATCGGCCCACAATAAGTCGCTTATGTCGGCGTTAAAAGCCCCCAGAATGCGAGTATCCACCTCTAATTCCTTTTGACACCCCAGTAGCACCGCTCTTGCGAGGCTTTCTGTACTGCCGCTCTGGCTATGATATACAAGTAATAAACGTTTCATACTTAGTGATGATAGATTCATTGGATTTGATTTGAAAGATCTACAATAAAATAAGAGTTACGCCAACGTTAGCAATTGATGGCATTTATTGCCAGAGGGGATCCTTTGAGTAGATTTCTCGTGTTGGCAATGGGTATTTTTGTCACATCCCTTATACCTCAGTTGCCTGACTTTTATGTCTATCTGACAAGACTACTAACAGCGACATTTGTTTACGCTGGTGCGCGTTGTTTAATAGGTGGTCATTTGAAAAAATGTTATGTGATTACTGACCTATTATTCATTTTTTTGTGGGGATTTTGTTGGGGTCTTTTTAGTGCAAACAACTACCTTGATAGCCGTCTACCTGAAAAATATCACGGACGAGACTTCGTAGTTTCAGGCTCGCTCATCGATATTTCAGTTGAAGATCAAGAGCGAATAAAATTTACTCTCGATGTGCACTCGGCAGCTCTAGATGACGCTTTGGACAAGCCTCTTAAGCTGAAAAAGTTGATGTTGACACATTATTTGTCGGCCGACCCTCGACTCAACCTCGCCTTAAGGGTCGGCCAGCATTGGCAGTTTAAAGTTCGACTAAAGAGTTCGCGAGGGTTACTTAATCCTGGTAGTTTTGATCGTCAAAAAATGTTGGTTGAGCGCCGCTACTCAGCTATTGGCTATGTTCGGGATAGTGCAATTAATAAACTGATTCATCCTCAACCTAGATTGTCTATTGGTATGATTCGAACTCAAGTCGCAAAGCTTCGTAGTTACATCGCAACAAGCGTAATGAAATCAGATACATCGCATTTCAACAAAGCAATTCTTGTCGCGTTGACGGTGGGTGATCGCCGAATGATCCGTCCATGGTGGGAAGATTTGTCAAGACTCGGTATTGTACACCTTATAGTCATTTCAGGTTTGCATATCGGAATTGTCGGCGGTTGGGGATACTTTGTCGGCTCTATTTTCACGAGAATACTGAGGGTGCTACAGCAGAAGAGAATTATTGCTCTGATTCCAGAGTATTTTTACTTATGCGCTCCAGTAGTCACATCATTACTATTTGCATCCATATACAGTCTTCTCGCAGGGTTTACATTACCTACTCAAAGAGCTCTGACAGCCCTCATAGTTGTCCTCTCTGCTCGATTATTTTTTAAACAAGTAAACCCCTGGTTGTGCTTTTGTGTTTCCCTATGTTTTATTGCTTTCGTGCAGCCTTTCGCCATTCTTGGCGCGGGGTTTTGGTTGTCTTTTGTTGCAGTAGCCACCCTTATTGGATGGTTCTATCCTTGGCATGCTAATGGTGATAGGTTTCGATCTAAAATTGTATCAGCACAATTTATTCTCGTAGTAGTCATGTTTTTACCGCTGAGTCTAGCTCTTGGACGTGCTTCATGGATAGCACCTCTGATCAATATGCTTGCGATCCCGATTGTATCTATCATTATTGTACCTGCCGCACTGATGGGCACGCTTGTGCTTGCATGGAGTCAAAGTAACGCGATGTTAATTTGGAAAATTACTGCTATAGCCATTTCTCCGCTCCAGATATTGATCCAAAATTTGCCCCATTCCATTGGCTTTTTTACACTCCCAGTGGCTTTGTCATTTCCTGTCGCCGTTGCGTTTGCGCTAGGTTGTTTGATCCTTTTTTTGCCGATTAAAACTAAGCTCCGAATACTTTGCTTGATGCCTCTGATAGCGGCTATGTTATATCCTAAACATGAAAATACTGTTTTGATAACTATCCTAGATGTTGGTCAAGGTTTGTCAGTTGTTTTGGAGGTGGAAGGTCGGACTATGATCTATGATGCTGGGCCTAGATACGGTGAAAGCTACAATGCTGGCGATGCTATAGTGCAACCGTTTTTACGGAGTCGAGGTAATCGCACGCCTGATGTGATTGTTATCAGCCATGAGGACACAGACCATAGTGGCGGGTTCGGGTCTCTAGCGGATTCATTCCCCTCGGCGCATTTGATTCATGGTCCAGGTGTCAGTATAGAGGCAACAAAGGTCGATCAACCTGTCTTGCTACAATCTGAGCCACTAACGTGTAGCTCAGGACACCATTGGTATTGGCCGGTTAAATCCCATGAGATGCAGTTTTCGTTCTTGTGGCCGTCTGTTACTGGTCCTCAAGCTGGTAATGATAGCTCTTGTGTTTTACTCATTTCATGGTCTGGACATTCCATTTTATTGACGGGCGATATCACCCAAGTCGTCGAAAAAAAACTAATAGAATCCAAGATACTTAAAGAGAGCGAAGTTACTTTGTTGATAGCGCCACATCACGGAAGCAAAAGCTCATCAAGTTTAGAATTTATTCAATACACATCACCCCAGCACGTGGTTTTCTCATCCGGTTACAAGCATCACTATGGTCATCCTCACGAGGGGGTAGTAGCGCGTTACAAAAAAGCTGGTACGAAGATATGGTCTACCGCGGACGATGGAGCAGTGAGTTTCTCATGGTCTATTGATAACGAACTGAAGATTCACCCGCGACGCCGAGCAACATTTTTCACCTGTATCACGTGTCGCGCGTGGTGGCGATGAATGTTGCTCCCGGCCTCAGCTGAGACCTGATATTGAGTAGGGGAGTATTTGGTCTGAGATTGAACAGGATCCCCGAGTCGACCATCATAATAGTGTCGTTGTGATTACCAGCATACAGTTGTATTATTCGCGACTAAATATCGAAAATAGGTAGTAACCAACTGATGAATCTCCATGAGATCAAGCCACCAAGCTGTCGGTATCGAGCCATAGGCGTCTATTATTGCAAATCGATGTTTCTATGGGTGAAGTTGTGCTAGAGCCGTCGAGTCCCGCTGGAACAGAAACGTACCTTCGCTTAATGCGATATGTGGCTAAATCATGGTTTCCCTTTCTTATCAGCGTAATAGGCTTACTCGTTCACTCCCTTGCTGAAATAGCATTTATCGATCTTTTACGCTACATCACCGATATTATTTCCGTACAAACGTCCGATGATGGGTTGAGTTCCGGGTCGCGGCCTGACAGTGGGTTGGTAGCTGGTGCCGCTACTTATCTATTCGATACGAAAACCATAGATGAAAGTTGGTTGGTAATACCTGTCTTTTTAGTTTTGATCAGTGCTATCAGGGGTTTTGGGTATCTTATTGGTACCTATTTTCTCGCCTATGTTGCTAATTACCTTGTTCATTCGTTGCGAATCGATCTCTACAATCGATATCTCTTACTCCCGTTCCAGTTTTTCGATCAATCAATGGCCGGACGCCTTGTTTCCATGGTTACATTCAATGTGCAGCAAGTCACTGAGGCAGGAACAAAAGCGATCAAGACATTGATACAACAGGGGGGTCTGGTTGTTGGTTTGATTAGCTATCTACTCTATGTCAATTGGCTATTAACATTATTTTTCATTGCTGCCTTGCCCTTGGTTGGCCTCATTGTCTCTGCTGTTAGTAAGCGATTTCGCCGTATTAGTCAAAATATACAAAACGCTATGGGCGATGTTACGCACGTGACTCAGGAAGTAGTCAATGGCTACCAGGAAGTACGCATGTTTGGCGCGCACTCTTCGGAGCTACAGCGGATGAAAGATGCCAGCCATCGCAATCGTCGGCAGAATATGAAAATGGCTTTTACCAATGCACTTAGCAACCCAATGATAATATTTATTGTCTCGTTGGCGTTTGCGGGTGTTATTGGATTTATGCTCAATCCGCTTGTCTTAGAGACCATGACAACAGGTACTTTTATGGTTTTTCTCGTCGGCTCTGGCGTCTTAATAAAACCTATTCGACAGTTGACAGAAATAAATAGCGATATTCAGAGGGGTATTGCAGCGGCTGAGTCAATATTTGCCGTGATTGACACACCGGGTGAAATAGATGATGGCGAGTACAATACTGACGTTGTCAAAGGTGCTTTTGAGTTTTCCGATATTGAATTTACCTACAAAGGTGCTGATAAGCAGGTATTGAGTAAGATTAATTTTTCTGTTTCCCCCGGTGAGACTATTGCGCTGGTGGGTTCTTCCGGGAGTGGTAAAACCTCACTGGTAAGCTTGATCCCGCGTTTTTATCGCCCTTGTTCAGGGTTAATCACATTAGATGGCATGAACGTTAATGATTTTGATTTGGGCAATTTACGCAAACATATTGCTGTAGTGAGTCAAATCGTTACATTATTTAACGGTAGCGTTTATGACAACATTGCCTATGGAGAACTGCAGGGTAGGTCGCTTGAGAAAGTGAAAGCTGCAGCTGAGGTGGCCAATGCCCGTGGTTTTATAGAAGAGATGCCGAGAGGCTTTGACACCGAGGTTGGAGACAATGGAGTCATGCTCTCTGGTGGTCAGCGGCAACGTATTGCTATTGCGAGAGCGGTACTTAAAAATGCCCCAGTATTAATCTTGGATGAAGCCACGTCGGCGCTAGACACCGATTCCGAGCGCTATATTCAAACTGCCCTGGAAGCGCTAATGGAAGGGCGCACTACCTTTGTTATCGCTCATCGACTCAGTACTGTGGAAAAAGCAGATCGAATCTTGGTGCTAGAAAATGGCCGAATTATTGAGCAGGGTACACACTGCGAGTTAATATCAATCGGCGGCCGATACGCTAAGCTGTATAAAAATCAATTTGACGATAGCCAGAGTACATAATCTTGTCCCTTGAGCGAGCGCTGGTAAAAGCTTGGTATGAGAAGAGTATCTGGCTGTACACGTTGTTACCAATTACATGGATCTTTACCTCTGCCAGCTGGGTTAGACGCCTCTATTTGCAAAGTCGCTATCAAGGCCAATCCTATGCTGCTCCAGTGGTTGTGGTAGGAAACATTTCCGTGGGTGGTAATGGGAAAACACCATTCATCATTTCACTGACTTTGGCGCTGCAACAACGTGGTGTTAGTGTGGGCGTTGTTAGCCGTGGTTTTGGTGGCAAGTCTGATGAGTACCCCTTGCAAGTATCTGCGAAGTCCAATCCTTCGCAGTCTGGTGATGAGGCATTGTTAATTGCTCGATCATGCAATTGTCCAGTGGTGGTTGACCCAGATCGTAATGCCGCGGTAAAAAGTATACTTGCAAAGCATCGAGTCGACCTAGTTCTTAGCGATGACGGTCTTCAGCACTATAGTATGCATCGTGATCTTGAGATTGCTGTTGTCGATGTGGATCGAGGATTTGGTTCCGGATATCAGTTGCCTGTGGGCCCGATGCGGGAATCAATTGGTCGATTGAACGAAGTTGATTTTGTGATTTTAAATGGCCAAGCGAAACTCGATGAGCAGATTCTTCACTCGGTCAATTTACATCGCACCAAGATGGTGGCAAGAGGATTGCGGAAATTTGGATCTACTGAATTGGTAAATGATACTGCCTTAGTTGGGAGTCGGACCGTTAATGTAGTAGCAGCCATTGCAAACCCTCAAAGAGTTGCCGATACGCTTTCTCTTATGGGCTTTAATCCAATTTTAGTCGCTTTGGATGATCATCAGGTGATATCAGGTGGTCATTTAGTTTTTGAGAATTCCTATCCTGTCATTATAACTGCCAAGGATGCGGTGAAGTATACTGACCGCGTCCCTGATAATCTCTGGGTACTGGAAGTTGAAATGCTCCTAGAGGCTGATTTGGTAGAAAAAATTTGTCATGGCGTCAAGCTCTCTGTGACTACCGGCTGACAAGGCCTTATAATGAGACGTCTTTTATGTACTAGGTAGGTGGCAGATGTCATTTGTGGTAATTATTCCCGCTCGATTCAGTTCGTCACGCCTTCCAGGAAAACCATTATTATCTATAGCTGGCCAGCCTATGATCCAGCATGTCTGGATACAAGCGACCAAGAGCAAGGCCAGCAGAGTCATTGTTGCAACCGATGACTTGCGTATTGAGGCCGCAGCACGAGAATTTGGCGCAGAGGTTTGTATGACTCGTACAGATCATACCTCTGGAACTGACCGACTTGCCGAGGTTGCAGATTTGGCTATGTTTACAGACGAACAAATTATCGTCAATGTACAGGGTGACGAACCTTTGATTCCACCTGAGGTGATCGATCAAGTAGCGGATAATCTAGCCCTTTGTGCTGATGCTGGCGTCGCCACACTGTGCGAACCCATTAGCAGTGTAACGGATTTCCAAAATCCCAATGTGGTTAAAGTTGTTGCCGACAGATATGGGCTCGCGTGTTATTTCAGTCGAGCGCCAATACCGTGGCCGCGAGATGGGTTTGAAGAGGGTAGATCTTGTGCGAGTAGGCATATAGGAATCTATGCATACCGAGTAGAGCAATTGAGAGACTTTGTCAGCTGGCCTGTTGCGCCTATGGAAAAACAGGAGTCGTTAGAGCAGTTACGCTTTCTGTCCAATGGTGTGCAAATCCATGTTTCTACATCAATCGCGAAAGTTCCAGGGGGCGTTGACACTCAAGACGATCTGAATGCAGTAAATGCCTTTCTTAACCCCACCGAGAGCGCTAGTTGAGAGGTTGTGCCCTATGCCTAAAGTATCAGTATTATTCGTCTGTCTTGGTAATATTTGTCGATCGCCCACCGCTCATGCAGTTTTTCAGACCCTCGTTGACCGTCATGGCTTGTCCTCGGATATTTATGTGGACGGTGCCGGCACTGGCGATTGGCACCTGGGTCACGCGCCGGACACCAGGTCAAGCGCAGAGGCTGCAAAAAGAGGCTACGACATGTCTCTTCTCAGATCAAGATTAGTGACTGTCGAAGATTTTTACCAATTTGATTATATTATAGCCATGGACAAGAGTAATCTGAGTAATCTCCAAGCCATATGCCCGGTGGATTTTTCAGGTCAGCTTAGATTGTTGATGGATTTCTCCACCGATCCATTGTTTTCCTCGATTTCTGAGGTGCCTGATCCCTATTATGGTGGTCATGACGGGTTTCCTTTGGTTTTAGATATGATAGAGGACGCAGCCACATCGTTTTTGAGGTACGTTATGGCTAGTGAACCGATGTCTTTAATACAAGAGCAGTGACTGATATGGGACACGCTGCACCGCTTAAGATTTATCGCGATAAGAGCATGGGCAATCTAAATACTTTGGCGCTACCGGCAAAAGTCTCCCATTTTTGCGTGGTAACGAATGTCGGTGAGCTGCAACAGGCAATAGAGTTTGCCAACAGTGAAGGATTGCAAATTATCCCTTTGGGCGCTGGTAGTAACGTTGTTTTAACCGTAAATTTGGATGCTCTGGTAGTATCAATTAATTTTCAAGGTATTGAAAATGTCGATTCCAACGAAGCCGGAGATTATGTTGATATTAAGTTTTCTGCAGGTGAAAATTGGCATCAATCAGTTATCCACAGTCTTAACAACGGATGGTATGGTTTAGAGAACCTGTCACTCATTCCCGGAAATATTGGCGCGGCAGCAATCCAAAATATCGGTGCGTATGGTGCAGAACTCAGTGACACTCTGGTATCTGTCGGTGTGTTCAATATTGAGTCATACGCCTGCAGTCAGTTATCCCGAGAAGAATGTCAATTTTCCTACAGGAACAGTATCTTCAAGCAATCATTGAAAGACAAATGCATCATTACCGACATCACCCTGCGATTATCCAGGAAACCTAAGCTAAATATTGAGTACCCTGCATTATTGGAGTACTTTAATTCCCACAATTTATCTCCGACTGCTCGAAATGTGAGTCGTGCGGTTTGTCATCTGAGAAGATGTAAACTCCCAGATTATAAAATGCTGCCCAACGTTGGAAGTTTTTTTACAAACCCTGTTCTGTCGATCCATGAGTTTGAAAAGTTAAAGGGTTTGCAAAGATATAGACATATCGATATTCCTTTTTACAGAAATCTCGATGGTATGATTAAAGTGCCCGCTGGATGGCTTATCGATAATTTGGGGTTTAGAGGAGCTCGTCAAGGCTCCGCAGGTGTGCATGAAAAACAGGCACTTGTACTTGTTAATCATAGAGACGGCCCCCAAGATGACTGGGCCAGAGATATCATGTTATTGGCGACGCAAATTAGGGATACAGTGAAGTCACAATGTCTAATCCAACTGGAAATAGAGCCGAGGGTTTATGGACCTCTTTGAGCAACAAAATATTCCCATGTATCTTCAGCATGAGCGTTGTTCGCAGTTAATTTTCTGGCCCGACTGGCTATCAAAGCGAGCAGCCGACGAGCTCTTAGCAACCGCGATTGCTCAAACACCATGGCGTGAGGACAAGATTTTTATTATGGGGCGAGAGATTCCCATCCCACGATTGCAAAGCTGGTTTGGTGATCCCTCCACTTCCTATACTTACTCCCGTATTCGGCTCCAAGCTTTGGCATTTCCTGACTGGATGGAACAACTGCGTCTGGAGGTCGAATCAACCACCGGACATTTTTTTAACCGAGCACTGGTCAACTATTATCGAGACGGACGTGACAGTGTTGATTGGCATGCTGATGATGAGCCAGAATTGGGTTTTGAGCCCATCATTGCCAGTCTTAGTCTAGGCGCGGTAAGAGAATTTCAGTTGCGCCACAATGTTACAAGTGAAAGGGTTAAAATAGCATTACCCCACGGCTCCCTGCTGCTCATGGGTGCTGGAGTACAAACGCACTGGCAGCATCGTATTGCCAAAGTTAAGCAGCTCGATGCGCCCAGAATAAACTTTACTTTTCGGTACATGGAGTCTGTTGATTCCCAGCAGAATGGGAATTCGAAGAAACAATGAAATTTTCTGAATTTGGTCAGCGATTCGCTGGTGCTTCGGGTATTGTAGAATTAATGGATGATTTGGGCAGTGCGCTCAATGAAAATCCTCAAATGATTTTCATGGGAGGTGGCAATCCAGCACGGATTCCGGAGGTGGAATCGGTATTCAAACAGCGTCTGCAGTCTATTATTGATGACCCCCAACAGTTACATACTTTAACCGGTATCTATCAGTCCCCTCAAGGTGACAGGGGCTTTCTCCGAGATATCGCGCAACTGCTCAAGAGGCAATTAGGTCGAGAAGTTACGGAACACAATGTTGCTGTTTCTAATGGAAGTCAGCCGGCGTTTTTTGTTCTCTATAACATGCTCGCAGGTCATATGAGCGATGGTGGTTATCGGTCGGTGCATTTGCCATTAACCCCAGAGTATATTGGATATTCGGACCTCGGTTTGTCAGCAAATATGTTCACCTCTACACGACCTGAGATAGAATTTTTAGACGACGACTTGTTTAAATACCGAGTGGATTTTAATAATTTACAGGTTAATGAGGATACAGCAGCACTTTGCGTCTCTCGACCAACCAATCCTACGGGAAATGTACTGACTGATAATGAGGTCGAACACCTCGACAGCATTGCAGAGACTGGCGGCGTTCCTTTTATCATCGATGGAGCCTATGGTTTACCTTTCCCTGGGATACTATTCAACCATGCTAAGCCTCATTGGAATTCCAATACAATCCTTGTTCTTAGTCTATCAAAACTTGGCTTGCCAGGTGTTCGCACGGGCGTTGTTGTTGCTAATGAGGAAGTTATTCAAGCTTTTCGCAATGCCAATACAGTGCTTAGTTTGGCCTGTGGCAATCTGGGGCCTATGTTGGTGCGAGAATTAATTAGAACTGATGAGTTAGTTGCTCTCGGTTCGTCCGTAATAAGACCCTTCTATAGAGAGCGAGCGCAACAGACTGTTGACTGGATCAGAGGGGCTCTGCGGGATATTCCCCTTCGAATACATAAACCTGAGGGCGCTATTTTCCTCTGGTTATGGTTTGAAGGCCTTCCTATCACTAGTCAAGAGCTTTACCTGCGTCTTAAAAAACGTGGAGTTTTAGTTGTTCCGGGACATAATTTTTTTCCAGGTATGGATAACGGCTGGCGTCACCAGCAAGAGTGTATTCGCATATCCTATGCTCAGGACCCTGATATTATCAAAGCAGGCGTTCATCTGATTGCTGAGGAAGTTATTAAGGCTTATCGAGAGTGACAAACCATCGCTTTAGAAGAATTGTTACAGTACTTAATCAGCGGCAGCCAGATTTAACTGTTGTCACTGACGGTGTGCATAAAGGTCAAAACTTATCGGCAATACTTCGAACCTGCGACGCCAACGGTCTGATGTGTCTTCACTCGGTCTACGATGCTGAGACCTTTAGGGCGCACAGGGGCACCACCATGGGGACTCATAAGTGGGTAGATACCAGTGTCTATCGCCACATTTCCGAGCCATTAAAGCTATTACAAAATGATAATTATCAGATAGTTGCTGCTAATTTGTCAGAAACTGCCGTAGATTATCGCCAGATTGATTTTACACGACCGACCGCGTTGGTTTTAGGTGCAGAACGATTAGGTGTTAGCGATGATGCAAATAGCTATATAGATCAATGCATTAGTATCCCTATGTTGGGAATGGTGGAATCCTATAATGTTAGTGTTGCCTGCGCTATTATTTTGGCTGAGGCCAGAAGGCAGAGAGAGGAGGCTGGATTCTATCTCCATCGCAAACTCTCTGATGAGACATTTGAACGGCTCTTGTTGCGCTGGGCCCAGCCATTGGTTGCCCGATATTGCGATAAACACAATTTGCCTTATCCGAAATTGGATGAAAATGGTGATATCACAGACCAAAATTGGCGGCAAGGTTGATAGATTTTGTTTAATCGGTTCAAGTGGGCCATTGCTCAGATTAACTGCTGAACTATGATTTTACGGTTTCCTCTAGGGTTTTTAGGATCAGATCAACTTTGTTAATAGATTCCTCATATTCGTTCTCTGCCAATGAGTCGGCGACGATGCCGCCGCCGCCCCAACAATGCATTGTAGACTTGGTTGCTAGGACAGTGCGAATGGCAATGTTAGTGTCCATATTGTTATTAGCACCGATATAACCAATACTGCCGCAATAGACCGATCGTTTAACTGGTTCTAATTCCTCTATGATTTGCATGGCACGTTGTTTTGGTGCGCCAGTAATGGAACCTCCTGGAAAGCAATCACGAAATAAAACCAGTGGTGAGATTGCAGGATTTAATTCTCCTACCACGGTACTGACCAAATGATGGACATTGGGAAAGCTTTCCAACGAAAATAGCTTTGGCACCTTGACAGAGCCTGGTTGGCAGTTCTTGCTGATGTCGTTGCGTAACAAATCAACAATCATTAGGTTTTCTGCTTTATCTTTTAAACTGTGCTTCAGTGTGTTGGCATTGTGATTATCCTTCTCCGGGGTCTCGCCGCGCAGCACTGTACCCTTAATTGGTTTCGTTTCTACAATTAAGCTGTTATTTTTGCGTTGGGATACCTTAATAAAACGTTCTGGTGACATTGAAAGGATTGCTTTGTTAGACCATTGCCAAAACACTGAGTAGGGGGACGCAATTACCTCTCTCAAATGCAGATAAGCAGTCCACTCGTCTCCTTGGTAATCGGCATAAAAATGTTGCGTAAAATTTGTCTGATAGCAGTCGCCTTGTAGAATGTAATTTTTGATCGTTGAGATTTTTTCAATGTATTCTGTTTCACTGAGGGTCGACTTAAACGAGCTGGTTAAACCGAATGATGAGATTTCTCTCTCAAAGCCATTGTTTTCGAATCGCCTGATCACGTCTTCTCTCAAGGCATTACTGCAAGCCTCATGAAAAATGATCTCTGCTTGCTTGTCGCTGTGATTGACTACCAAAGCCCACAAATACCGACCTACTCGCATATCAGGGAGATCAACTACTTCCATTGTAGTATCGGGTATCTGGACAAGATTTCGCCCAAGATCATAGCCAAAGTACCCTAAAATTCCGCCAGGAAAGGTTAATTCTCGATGTTTTTCATCCAGTGGCTGTAACTCACCGAGTGCGCGCTCGATAAGATCAAAGGGGTCATCGGTAGATGGTTGTTCGTTATCTCCATCAATAATTATAGAGTGTGTTCCCCGTGTTTCTATTATTAGGTCTGGTGTACTGGATATTATATCGAGATTACCCTGGGCACTTTGCGGTTTTCCACTGTCCAGCCAGATAGCATCAGGCATACTGCGAACACAGTTGAATAGGTGAGAAGTGTCTTCAATATAGGAAATACTATGCCGATAAACTTGCTTCATAATTTTAGGCTTTTTAGTCGAAAGCTATGCTAGGGTGAACATCATACTGCCGGCGCTACTTTATGGATTTCGTCGTCGTGATGCAAACTACAATTTCAATCGATGAAATTGCCCATTTCAGGAGATCAATATCGATGTTAGTAATACGCACTGCCAATGGTGATGATGATGCCATAATACTCACTCAGCATAACTGTGCCATGGCGATGGAAACAGAGGGGAAAGTATTAAATTTTGATGTTGTTAACAGTGGCGTGCTCGGGCTGATGGCGCGATCTGAATATGGTTTCTATCTGGTAGCTGAGATGGAAACAGCTGACAGTCGAGACGTTGCGGCGACGTTAATGGTGACTTATGAGTGGTCTGACTGGAGGAATGGCTTGTTTTGGTGGATACAGTCGGTGTACGTAAAATCGGAGTACCGGCGTCAAGGGATTTATCGAAGAATGTATGACCATCTGCGAGAAATGTCTGCACATGCTGAAATCCCCGTTTGCGGCTTTAGGCTTTACGCTGAGACGGAAAATGTGGTAGCTCAGGCAACCTATAAGGATTGCGGTATGGATCAGTGTGAATATCTGATGTTTGAACAGCTCTCTAGTTAAGCCGGATAGAGGCGGCTAATCAAACTGGGCACCGCTGTTTCAACACGAAGAATTCTCGGCCCAAGATGGACTGGCTCAAAGCCTAGGTTTGCTAATTTCTGGATTTCGTAAGGGATAAAGCCGCCCTCGGGACCGATGGCAATACACGTACGATGGCGAGTATTGATGGGGCAGGCGTTGATACTTCCTGGGTGAGCGACTAGCGCTTTATGACCTTTGATTATGTCAGGTAACTCATCTTCTACAAAAGGTAAAAAACGCTTCTTCAGAACAATATCTGGCAGAGTTGTATCAACTGATTGCTCGAGCCCCAGAATTAGCTCTTGGTGCAGTGAGTCAGGTTGCATTAGTGGTGACTGCCAAAAGCTCTTTTCTACTTTATAACTATTTATCAGATAGAGCTTTTTGACCCCCATTGACGCCACTGACTGTATGATACGTCGCATCATCTTGGGTCGAGGCAGAGCTAAAATCATCACTAGTGGGAGCGGGTCTGGAGGAGCTTCATCGAGTGTAAGTCTCAATTCCGCAAATTCATCGTTGATTGTAATTATTTCCCCACGACCGATATAACCATTTAGACGGCCAACGCGAATACTATCGCCGATGACAGATTGGCGAACAGTAAGTAAATGTGACAGCTGACGTCCCGTTACGCGAACAATAGTCTTGTCAGAGTATGGTTCGTCAATGATAAGTAAATTCATATTAACAGTGTAATCCAATAGTAGCGTCACAGATAGTTGTGTCGGGTATTCTTGCGACCGGACTTGCGTCGATGTGACGTGGCAATGATAATGCCAAGTAAGCGGCCTATTCATAAATATAATTAAGGAGCGACAGTGACAGATAGAATACCCAGAGACAAAAATAACGACTATACCGAGGTAATGGCTCAAAAGCGTCGTGACTTTGCTGAGTCGAAAACATCGACCGAACTTAATCATGTTGGACACTACTCTGTGGATCCGGGGTTGACCGCAGGTAATATAGAAAATTTCATTGGTGTTGCTCAGGTTCCCATGGGTCTTATGGGGCCGTTGTTAGTTGATGGCGAGCATGCTCAAGGGGAGTTTTATGTGCCCATGGCGACCAGTGAAGGTACTCTTGTTGCAAGTTATAACCGAGGTGCAAGTCTTCTCCGCGAGGCAGGCGGCGCAAAAGTAACAGTAGTTGACGATGCCATGCAGAGGGCGCCCGTGTTCATCTTTGAAGATGCACGCCAGGCTAGAATGTTTGGAGAGTGGGTGAGTGATAACTTTGATCGCATTGCTGAGCAGGCTGAATCTACCACCTCGTCGGGAAAACTGCGCAATATTCAGCAATTTTCTGCAGCTAGAATGCGCTACTTAAGATTCAACTATACTACCGGTGATGCTGCTGGTCAGAATATGGTAGGCAAGGCAACCTTTGTTGCTTGTGAGTGGATAAAGGCCAATTATCCAGGTATTGAGCGTTATATGCTCTCGGGGGCAATGGACACGGATAAAAAGCACTCTCAGCTGAATACTCTTTACACGAGGGGCAAACGAGTTATTGCAGAGGTAACTATCCCCAGCGCATTGCTGGAGCGAGTGATGGGAGTCAGTGGCGAGGCCTTGTTCAAGGCGCGAGCAATAAATCAAGTGGGTGGTCTTCTTGCCGGTTCAATCAATACAGGGGCTCATTCGGCGAATGGAATAACAGCGACTTTTATTGCAACCGGTCAGGATGTTGCCAATGTTGCTGAGTCATCATCTGCCGTTGTCTACGCTGATCTAGACGTAAATGGAGACTACTATTTCTCGATCACAATCCCATCATTAATTGTTGCCACCTTTGGCGGTGGTACCGGATTGCCGACCCAGCAAGAGTGCCTCAAAATGCTCGGTTGCGTTGGTGCAGGTAAGGTCAAAAAGCTAGCCGAGATCATCGGCGCTACAGTGCTGGCTGGAGAGCTATCCTTGATGAGTGCGGTGCTCGCGGGAGATTGGGTCACTAGCCATGATGCGTTGGGCCGAAACCGTTGAGTACATACTGGATAGCGTGTTGGTAATTGCTTTTTATAACACTATAATGGCGCCGCAGTGGGCTCGTAGTTCAATGGATAGAATAGGGACCTCCTAAGTCTTAGATGCAGGTTCGATTCCTGCCGAGCCCACCATGCCATCCACTTGTGGCTCAATAGCAGTCTTGCTGCTCGGAGTTAAAGCATTTTATAGTTAATCTTTGTGCTTCTTGAATTTGTTGTTCACTCATCAGAAGGCTGATTGTGTCAATTCCTCGCGCAGCTTGTTGATTGCCTTGAGCTTCAGATAGGGTCCACCAGATGTACGCCTTAATATTATCAGCGGCGGTTCCCTGTCCCTTCGCGTAGATGTATCCCAAGGCATTTTGAGCATCGGGATCTCCTTGCTTTGCCGCTTTGGTGTACCATCGCATGGCTTCGGCAATGTCCACAGGAACGCCTTGGCCCTTGGTATAGATGTATCCCATTCTTGCCTGGGCCGCTGAGTCCCCTTGCTCGGCTGCGCTGCGGAACCAACGCAGTGCTTCAAGTTCATCAATAGGAAGGCCTTCGCCATTTAAGTACATTATTGCTAAGTTGAACTGCGCGGTTGCATTACCTCTTTTGGCCGCCTTGAGATACCAATTTGAAGCCTCATAATTGTTTTCTGTAACCCCTAACCCGTTGTCATACCGAAAGGCGATATCTAATTGTTGCTCCGCAGTTGCATCCTCTTTTTCAGCGAGATCTTTCAGCTCTAAGAAGTAGCTCGTGGCATGCAGTAAAGGACTAAAAAAGGTTAATAGAAGCAGTAGACGCAAGTTCATAAAAAGAATCCAAACGTGTGAACAGCATAACACTGTCACAAATAGTTGATGAGAAATATCTCTGATGCGATAGCGATGCTTATCGCCAATCGTATACATTATCGGCAAATTAACCTTAAAATTGAAATATATTTTGATAATGTGATCTGCTTCTCGATTTGTGCCCACCTATTTAGCGATCATACATGTGTGTTAGGGGAGAGGGATTTGAGGTGTTTATGCGCTCAGTGGGGTATTTGCGGAATTTTAAGGTATCAGTAATTGCGCTGCTGTGGATGTTGTTGATTTACCCGCTAACTGCAATCTGTCAAGAGGAGTCCGTCAGAGATGAGCTGGATCGTCTTCAACAGATAATTGATGCCCAAGAGCTGCGTATCAAGCGCCTAGAGGCTTTGTTAGCATCGCCAAAACAAAGACGAACTGTTATTGACCGTTATTCATGGCAAAATGAGGTTCTTTGGCAGCGCATTGAACTAGGCATGAGTCGCCTTCAGGTTGAGTCACTTCTTGGCCAGCCAAGCAGTGAAAAGCGTGATATCGCTAAGTGGTTAACACTTTATTATCAAGGCGAGAAAGCGGGAGCAGGGTTTATTAGTGGTAATGTTGTCCTTAACAAAGATGATCGCGTGGAAATGATTAATATTCCAGTGATGTAGTTCGATCTGCACTGATTACCCAGCACATGACCAGTTCATTGGCTTCGTTCGCGACTAGGCTGATCAATTAGTGGAATTGTCTTTTTTAAACTGGAAGGAACTTGCCAAATCTGAGTATAATCCACCTCGTTAAGCTGCTTAAAAATGAGGTAAAAGATAATCCTAATGCTTTCTTCGTTGCACCGCCGTGCGGTACTTTCATTAGCCTTCCTCTTGATCGGCTGCTCTGAGGGTGTTCCAAAAGATATTATTCAACAAATTCAACCTCAAATTGTCGATTGCTTGATCATTGGAGACAAGACTAAATCTGATGCAAATGCACAAGTCAGCCCAGCCACAAAGAAGCGAATGGCCGCTATTGCAGTGAGCGCTGCAAAAAAGCATTGGTCATTTTCAGGCGATCCTCAAAATCAAACTGTAAACTTGATCTTTTCTACTTCAGGCTCCAAATATAGCTGTGATTTTTCTCAAAAAAATAATGAAAACTGGGAACTCCGGTCCATATACAGAGACGGTGGAAAAGTGCGCTAACTTAGCGTCAAGTTCAAACACTTTATACCCTTTTGAAGGAATATGCTTATATTGTCAAAACAGGTGACTTTTTAATGTTTTAGGCGCATATTGTTAACTCTCTAGGCGAGGGAGGCAAGATCATGAGTCGTCAGTCGTCGGTATCAGAAGAAGAGCTCAAAGCTTTAATGCCACACCAAGAAGTCGCTCAGCATGATTTTCAAAGAGTGCGTGAAAAAATTTTAAAGAGATGCTGCGTCATAGTCTTTTTGTGGTTTTTACGAATTTACATCATTGTTTTCCATCCCGAATATCACCTTACTTCAGTTGTGGAAAATAGATTGCTTGATGACAATGCGGTCATGACGTTGCTCTATATCCGAGTAGGCCTGCTGACGTTGGGTATTGTGATTTACAGTTACTCTTTTCTGACTAATCGCTATTTTCGTTCGGTCAATGTTGCTGCATTGATTATTTTGTGTTGCTTGCTTTGGGCTGATGTTGAAGTCTACATATTGAGTAATATTCAAACGTTAACACTGCCCTCTGTTGGAATGATTTTTATGAGGTTTATTCCGTTGGGTTTGTTGCTGATGAACTATCTTGACGTACGGCGCTAGTTGCAGCTCATTGTGGGCGATAAGTAGAGTCTAATTGTCCGACTATCTGCGTTCAGCCGGATTCACCGACCTTCTGCTAGCGTTAGTCGTAGAACAGTCAAAGCATAAAGGTTTAGGTTGCAACAACTGGTGCAAAGAAAATAATTACGCATAAAAAAAGCCAAATTACCTCTCTAAATCAGTAACTTGGCTTTTAAATATGGCGGTGGGATAGGGATTCGAACCCTAGATACGCTATTAACGTATGCCAGTTTTCAAGACTGGTGCATTCAACCGCTCTGCCATCCCACCGTTACAAGCCGCGATTATACAGCGACTCATTCATCTAACAAGTAGCAATTATAAATTTCAGCTATTTTCCTTTGAAGTGTCCGATGTTTTTTCCTCATCCACAGCTTTTTTGTCTTTTCTTGGAGCTTTAGTGGTTGTTTTTGCTCGTTTCTTTCTCGGGTCATTATCTGCCCTTGTTGTCGCTCTTCTCTTCGCTGGGGCTGCTGATACCGTTAAATCACTACTACTATCCTCTGCTGTTTTCTTGCGACGTTCCGTACTCACCTGAACATCGACGACAGGCTTTGGTTTTTTGCGGGGATCATTACTCGCTCGTGTTGAACTATCCGTCGGCGATTCTTTTGCCTTGAAGTCGGGTGATGCTGATTCGGCCGCATTCTCTTTTGCGGTCTTGCGAGGCTTAGTCGATCTGGCCTTTTTAGTCGGTTTGTCTTTTGCAAGCGACTTTTCCACTGCATCACCGCTCGCTTGAGGCTTGACATTCTCCGCCGTTGACGTCTCTGTTGTTGTCTCCACAACCGCGGGCTTCCGCGTTGGTTTGCTTTTTGCGCGAGCCTTTCGCTTGGGTTTTGCTTTGACTGGTGCGTCACTAATCAAATCTTTGTCCGTTGTTGCTGTGTCCTCAATAGCACTTGCGGCTGCATCTGCTACGGGTGCCTCAACAACACCCTTTGTTTGAGTTCGAGCGTCGTCTCCCGTTGCGGCGGCGATCTCTTTGCCACTTGTAGAGGTTGACACGTTACTCAGGCTATTGGTCATTTCGATCAATTCTGTAGGAACCTCTTGTCGTTGACGACGGCGACGGGGACCGCGACGCTTATCGTCTGGACGCCGTCTTAGCTGGCCAGAAGCGGTTGAAGAAGTTTCTTTTGAGGTATTACTGTCTGGTGTGGATCGATCTGTATCTTCCTTAATGGCCTGCCTATTGGGCTTTCTACGTCCATTGCGATTCTGGCTAGCCGAATTTTCACCAGAATTAGAGTCCGGTTTGTCGGTACTGCGTTTATTATCAGTATTCTCTCCAGTACGACGGTTACTATCTTTACTATGCTGGGTTTGGTTGTTGCGACCACGATTTTGATTGTTTCGATTACGGCTTCGATTGCTGCGGTTATTTTTTCGTTTTGGTTTGTTTTCCTCCTGCTTTTCCTCAACACTACCAAACATGCTGTCCCAGAGTCGTTTAACTAGCCCAGGCGCTTTAACTTTTTGCTCTTTAACTTCACTCACTACTGGGGCGGGTGTCGCTGGAATAATCATTTTTACCGCTGGTTCTGGGAGTGGCTTTGGGCTTTTTGCCTCGGTAACGAATTCTTCTTCCGCTTTGCTGAGTTCTTCAGCCAACTTGTAACTATAGTCGGAGTTATCTTCATCTTGAGTCCGAATTCTCACTACTTCGTAGTGAGGGGTGTCCATTTCTGTGTTAGGTAACACGGTAACCTTGATGTTGTTACGAGCTTCTATATCAGAGATTTCTTTACGCTTTTCATTAAGTAAGAATGTTGCTACTGGGACGGGCACTATTGCTCTGATTTCACGAGAAGATTCTTTCTGAGCTTCCTCCTCAACTAATCGAAGAATAGAAAGTGATAACGAGCGGGTCCCGCGAATTGTGCCCTGGCCATTACACCTAGGGCAGGTGCGAGACATGGTTTCTTCTAAAGATGGACGCAAACGCTGTCGCGACATTTCTAGCAGACCGAAGCGAGATATTCGACCAACCTGTACTCTGGCGCGATCTACCTCCAACGCGTCTCGCATTTTACTTTCGACATCTTTTTGGTGGCCTGTATTGAGCATGTCAATGAAGTCAATAACAATGAGACCACCCACGTCTCTCAAGCGCAATTGGCGTGCTATCTCATCGGCGGCTTCTTTATTGGTGTTGAATGCGGTTTCTTCGATGTCCCCCCCTTTTGTGGCTCTAGCTGAGTTGATATCAACGGATACCATCGCTTCGGTAACATCAATAACGATAGACCCACCGGAGGGCAAGCTCACCTCCCGGCAAAAGGCAGTTTCTATCTGATTTTCTACTTGATAACGATTGAAGAGTGGGATTTCATCTTGATAAAACTTCACCTTACTTTTGAAATCAGGCATGACTGTCCCGATAAAAGCAGCCGCAAGTGCATAGGCCTCCTCGCTGTCGACAATTACTTCACCGACGTCGTGACGGAGGTAGTCTCGTATCGCTCGAACGATTACGTTACTCTCTCTGAAAAGAAAGCTTGGTGCTTTTGATGCAGTGGCCTCTTGAGTGATGGTACCCCAGAGCTGTGATAGATAGTTCAGATCCCATTGTAATTCTTCTGTGGCGCGGCCAATTCCGGCGGTACGGACAATAGCTCCCATCCCTTCGGGAATTTCTAGGCCTCTCATTGCTTCTCGGAGATCGGCTCGCTCATCGCCTTCTATTCGTCGAGAGATGCCTCCAGCTCGAGGATTATTCGGCATTAATACCAGATAGCGCCCCGCCAGACTGATCAAAGTCGTTAGCGCGGCCCCTTTGTTGCTGCGTTCTTCCTTTTCAATTTGGACAACAACTTCTTGACCCTCTTTTAATGCATCTTGGATTCTGACTTTGCCTTTGTCGGACGCGCCTTTCTTGTAGTACTCACGGGCGACTTCCTTCAATGGCAGGAAACCATGTCGTTCGGCGCCATAGTCGATAAAAGCTGCCTCAAGACTGGGTTCGACTCGAGTTACTTTTCCTTTATAAATGTTTGATTTTTTTTGCTCTCTGGTTCGATTCTCGATATCCAAATCATAGAGACGTTGACCGTCTACCATGGCCACGCGCACTTCTTCCGTATGCGAGGCGTTGATTAACATGCGTTTCATAGTTTAATTCCACTCTTTTAGTAATAAGAGAGAAGTTCAGTGCACATATTGGTAGGATTTGACGAAAACAAGCGTGCCTACTGCTAGGCCGTTGGTAGAGGCTGCGAACACCAGCGCATAATGGATACGCCTTTTACTAAGCTCTAAATCGATTAATGATTGCGTAATGAGGACTTAACGTTATGTGTGCAACGGTACTAAGTTAAAACCGTTGGCAGTAAAATTATCCACATGTGCCATGCAATCAGGAATACCATCTAGCCAGATGATAAACTCTCGATACCTTTTTTTCATCGTGCAAATCCCACTACTTTGGCTTTATTTTCGGAACACAGGGTTCCTGTCAAAATTGTGAGGGACTTGCTAAAAACCTTTGTCTTTTCAGACTTGTGCTGACTTAATTCTCTCAGTCATTGTCGACCGATCGCTTCATTTTGCGATCGACCCTGTATTCTTTACTCACTCTTCGCAGACTATTTAGCTCGCTGATTATGAGTTGGAAGGCGGCTCTTACCGTTCTTTTATGGGGCCGCCTGCCTAATATAACAATATAACGCCATTGCTACAAATAATAGCGTCAATAAACTGTGTTTCTGTAAAATAGCTAAGTACAATATCGTTTTCAACTGCCGGTGGCTGAACTCAGTGCAACAACATGATTTTTCGAAAGTGTCCCTTGTCGAAGTAGATGAGTTATTCATTGGTCAAAGGTTGGATAATTTCCTTATCCGACACCTCAAAGGAGTCCCAAAGTCACGGATATATAATTTGTTGAGAAAGGGAGAGATTAGGGTGAATAAGGGTCGAGCTAAACCTAATCAGCGACTACAATCCGGTGATATTCTGAGAATAGCGCCTATTAGAGTCTCTGCTGACCCTTCGCCGGGCAAACTCTCAAATCAATTAAGCCACTTGCTCATGACGAATATTTTGTTTGAGGATGACGCTCTTATTATTTTCAACAAACCCAGTGGTCTAGCAGTGCATGGTGGTAGTGGCGTCTCAATGGGTGCGATAGAGGCCTTTAGAGCACTCAGGCCAGAGGAGAGGTTTTTAGAGTTGGTGCATCGGCTCGATAGAGACACCTCAGGGTGTTTGCTGTTGGCAAAGAATCGAGCAGCCTTAATTTCTATGCAAAAAGCGATACAGCTTAACCGAGTCAACAAGCGCTATCAGGCTTTGGTGGCAGGTCATTGGCCAAAAGGCAAGGGAACCGTGAATGCACCCTTGCGTAAAAATCAGCTGTCCTCTGGAGAACGCTTTGTCCGAGTCGATGCAGATGGGAAACCATCGGTTACACACTTTAGCGTAGTGAAGCGTTATCCGTCAGCAACGCTGCTAGATGTGGAGCTTGAAACAGGGCGAACACACCAGATAAGGGTGCACTGCCAATTCTCCGGGCATTCAATTGCTGGGGATGAGAAATATGGAGACAGTACATTTAACCACCAAGTAAAAAGTGATGGATGTAGTAGACTGTTTCTGCATGCCATTGGTTTGAGATTTAAGCATCCGATATCAAACAATGTCATCGATGTGCAAGCGCCGCTCCCGGAAGAATTGGAGAAACTTTTACGCAAATTAGAACGACAGGAATGATGAGGTCGACTCAAACGAAGCTAATAATCTTTGACTGGGATGGAACGCTTTGTGATTCCGTGGCAACAATTGCGGCCTGTATACAATTGGCCGCGAAGGATTGTCAGTTAGAGCCCCCCAGTAGAGCTGAAGCAGCGAGTATTATTGGCTTAGGGCTACCGGAGGCAATCCAGCAGTTGTTTCCGGGCTTGCAATCTGAGACTGTGCATCACTTTGCGTCAATGTACTCATCACATTTTCGGCAGCAAGAGCTCAGTCCCAGTGCTCTCTTTGACGGCGTTCTGGAAACCTTGAGCTGGTTAAGAGATGACGGTAGGCTTCTTGCTGTTGCTACGGGTAAAAGCAAGGCGGGCCTCGAGCGAGCGTTAGCTAGGCTTGATTTAGTAGGCTTCTTTCACGGGTCTCGAACTGCAGATCAAACTTTATCTAAGCCAAATCCGCTGATGCTCAATCAGCTATTGGAGGAGTTTGCCGTATCACCGAATCAGGCAATTATGGTCGGTGATACTACGTTTGATCTAGAAATGGCACAAAGAGCAGGGGTCCCATCCATTGGATTGACTTACGGAGCGCACCCAAAGCGGCGATTACAGTCATATCAGCCAATTGTCTGTTTGGATAATTTTTCGGAAATAAAAAAGTATATAAAATAATAATTTACTATAATAATATTATGTGAATTAGCGTTTAAAGCAAGCCCATCTGGATCAGTTGAGTGGATAAGGCTATCAACGGTAGGCCGATTAGAGATGTGGGGTCATCGCTCTCTATGCGCTCAAACAAAGTAATTCCCAGACCTTCAGATTTAAAACTTCCAGCGCAGTTATATGGCTCCTCAGCATATAAATAATCTTCTATCTTTTGTTCAGACAACTGCCGGAACACAACCTCGGTCGTGTTCACTGTGCTGAACTGATTTCCTCGCTCGTCTATAATAGCTAGCCCAGTGTGGAATTTTAGTCTTTTTCCAGACTGTTTGTTGAGTTGAATTACGGCGTTCTTGTGATTCATGGGTTTGTTAATTTTTTCACCCGCCAGTTCAGCAATTTGATCAGCACCAATAACTACAGCCCCGAGGTGCCGATTAGCAATAAATTTTGCTTTTTCAAGCGCCAGCCACTCTGCACCTTGCTTAGCGGTGACAGATGAGGGTAATTTTTCATCAATATTTGGCTCATCTATGGCGTAAGGCAATTGCAATCTGCTGAAAAGGGCCTGTTTATACGTAGAGGCGGATGCCAAAACAATGTTATGCATGTTCGTTTAACCTTTCATGGTCTCTCACGGTCTCGACCGGAGTTCGTAAGTTGCTTGTGTGTTGCGCGCACATGGTAACTGATTTCATTGTTTGGAGTATTGAATTCAGTAAATTTTTCTTTGACACCTCGATCCCTAGCCCCTATGATGCGCGGCTTGACGAGAATGGCGAAGTATTATGTTTCTGCCCACGTATGTAGACCCTCGAAAACTTGCTGTGCAAGGTTGTTTGTTAGACGGGCGAGTGAGTGCTGAACAATTATCAAGGCTGTTATCTTCGGTTGCATCGATTTGCTCTCCACTCGAAGCGACGGTTACATTCAGTGTCGATGAATCGAAGGCAAAGATAGCTTGTGGTGTAGTGAGAGTCTCGGTCATCACAATCTGTCAGCGCTGTCTAGATGAGGTTCAGGTTGATTTGCAAGCGGAATTTTCATTGCAAATCGTTTACTCAGAGGAACAAGCGCAACAGATCGCAAGTAACTATGAGCCTTGGCTGGTGGTCGATAAAATGGCTAATCTAAGCGAGGTTCTCGAAGATGAAATATTGTTGGCTTTGCCGGTGGTAAACTATCATCCAGTAGGCGCCTGTACAGGGGATGCCTTCGTAGACGCGCTTGACGCGGATGAGGGTTCTCTTGTCGACAACCCATTTAGTGTTTTAAAACAGTTAAAGCGGTGATAGTTTCCGCTACTATATTTTAGGAGGATTCAATGGCTGTTCAGAAAAGCCGTAAAACTCGATCGAAAAGAGGCATGCGCCGAGCCCACGACGCACTTAGCGCGGCGACTGTATCAACCGATTCAGTTACTGGTGAGCGTCACCTTCGACATCATGTCACCGCTGATGGCTTCTACAGAGGTCAAAAAGTAGTAGAGACCAACGCCGATTAGGTGACCCATTGGGTAGAACCGTTCGAATAGCCGTTGATGCAATGGGTGGCGAATTTGGGCCAGCCACAACTATGCCTGCACTTGTAAAGTCACTGCGCCGGCATCAGTATGTCAGTGCTCTTGTTTTTGGTGACTGTGATGCGATCAACCTGGCACTTGCGTCTTTGTCCAGCGACGATGTTCATGCAAGATTGCAGATCGTCCATTGTACAGAAACCATCTCTGACGATGATAAGCCTTCCACAGTGGTAAGATCCAAGCGCGATTCGTCAATGGGCAAGGCGATTAATGCACTGGTGACGGGTGATGCCGAAGCCTGTATCAGTTCGGGAAATACGGGAGCCCTAGTGGCCATGGGTTTGATTAAGCTGAGAACCCTGCCGGGCATTACCCGACCTGCCATTTGTACAACATTTCCCACCGCCCACGGCCGTACTTATGTTTTGGATCTTGGCGCGAACCTCAATAGTTGCCCTGACCAACTTCACCAGTTCGCCGTGCTTGGCAGCTTAACAGCGCATCTTTTGGATGGAAAGCCTAGTCCTGAACTCAGGCTACTCAATGTGGGTGTTGAGGAGACTAAGGGTGGAGACCACTTACAGCAAACTTCTAGGCTGCTTGAAGCAGACCAGGGCCTTAACTATTGCGGTTTCGTGGAAGGAGATGGTATTTTTAGTGGGCAAGCAGATGTCGTAGTATGCGATGGTTTTAGCGGTAATATAGCCCTGAAAACTACGGAAGGATTTGCTCGCATGATTGCTTCTATTTTAGAAGTTTTGGTGGCAAAAAGTTGGTTTGCCCGAGCACTTGCGACTATCACTAGTCGATCTTTTCGTGATCTTAGAAAGCATTTGGATCCCTCCCTTTACAATGGAGCCTATCTTCTCGGTCTTAACGGTGTGGTGGTGAAGAGTCATGGATCCGCTTCAGTTAAGGGTTTTGGTCACGCGCTTGACGTTGCAGTTGACGCAGCCAAGCGAAACTTACCTCAGCGACTGACACCCCTATTAGAGCAGAAATTCGAATACAAAATAGAGAAGTAATGAAATATGCAAAGTAACTTAGCTTTCGTCTTCCCAGGTCAGGGGTCACAAAAAATTGGTATGCTTTCTGAGCTTGCTGAACAAAACAAGATTATAGAGCAGACATTTGCGGAAGCGAGTGAGGTGTTGGGTTACGACCTATGGGCGTTAACCCAGACGGGCACGCAGGAACAAATCAACGCCACCGAGCGCACTCAACCATTACTTCTGTCCGCAAGCATTGCGCTGTGGAGGCTGTGGATTTCTCAACGTGGTGCCAAGCCTTCTCGATTGGCTGGACACAGCCTAGGCGAATGGTCGGCGTTGGTCTGTGCAGGTGTCATCGAGTTCGCCGATGCGGTAAAGGTGGTCCGTGCTCGAGGCGCGGCAATGCAGGAAGCTGTGCCTGCTAATGTCGGCGCGATGGCAGCAGTCATCGGCTTGGACGACGAAGCGATCAGGCAAGTCTGCATTGCGTCAGTCGGTGATGGAATAGTTGAAGCGGTTAATTACAATGCTCCAGGGCAAGTAGTCATCGCCGGCACCGCGGAAGCAGTTGATCGTGCTGTTAAAGCTTGCAAATTGGCAGGAGCAAAGAGAGCACTGCCGCTGCCAGTTAGTGCACCGTTTCACACGTCATTAATGCGACCAGCTGCGGATGCTATAGCACCCTTAGTAGAGGGGCTATCTTTTTCGAATCCCATTGTTCCCATAGTGCATAATGTCACAGCCTGTGTTGAGGTAGATGGTGAGGCGATAAAAGAGTTGATGCTTGAACAAATTTATAAGCCCGTACCTTGGGTGAGCTGTGTTTTAGCACTCAAAAGTGCAGGTATTACCGATGTAGTTGAATGTGGTCCAGGTAGGGTCTTGTCAGGGCTGATTAAGCGAATTACCTCAGATTTAACCTGTTACACCACAGACTCGGTCATCAGTATGAATGATAGTCTCGTCTCTGTTTAACTTATTAGGAACTCTTTATGAATGAACAAGTAAAGGTTGCACTGATTACTGGCGCAAGTAGGGGCATAGGTGCTGCGATTGCGGAATCCCTTGGTAAAGCAGCCGTGGTAGTTATTGGAACTGCAACCTCTAGCGCTGGTGCCGATAAAATCAGTCAACGTTTTAATGAGGCGGGCATAACAGGGCAGGGAATGGTGCTAAACGTCACGGATATGGATTCTATCAATGAACTGTTGGCAAAAATTAGTGACCAATATGGCGCTCCCAGTATCTTGATTAACAATGCTGGTATCACCAAAGACAATCTTCTTCTTAGAATGAAAGAAGACGACTGGTCCGAGGTTATGGATACCAACCTGACTTCTGTGTATAGACTTTCTAAAGTTTGCGTGCGACCTATGACCAAGAGACGGTGGGGACGTATCGTTAACATCAGTTCAGTCGTTGGCTCTATGGGCAATGGTGGTCAAAGTAATTACTCAGCTACAAAGGCCGGTGTGGAGGGCTTTAGTAGGGCATTGGCGAAGGAATTGGGCTCGCGAGGAATAACGGTAAATACGGTGGCGCCAGGCTTCATTGCCACCGATATGACCAAGGAATTGCCAGAGGCTAATAAAAGTGCAATGTTAGATCAAATCCCATTGGCTAGACTAGGCGAACCTAGTGAAATTGCGGCTGTGGTGACATTTTTAGTGAGTGACGCTGCAAGCTATATCACTGGCGAGACGATCCATGTCAATGGTGGGATGTATATGTCGTGAAGGTGAAAATTTAGAGATTCGACGAATTTTTCCATCATAGGTACTAGCAATTTTGTTTTTGTAGGGTAAAATGCCGGCCTCTGAAGCAATGAACGGGCGAGTGCCTCAAAACGGTTAACTAATTTAAGACTTCAGACCCCTTGAACGGAGTGGATAGACGATGAGTAATATTGAAGAACGCGTAATAAAGATGGTGGCTGAGCAGCTAGGTGTTAAAGAAGAAGACGTAAAAGTGACTTCCTCGTTTGTTGAGGACCTCGGTGCTGACTCTCTCGATACTGTCGAACTTATCATGGCGTTGGAAGAAGAATTTGATGCAGAGATTCCTGATGAAGAGGCTGAGAAAATTGCCACTGTCCAAGATGCGATTACCTATATCAATGCAAATAGTTAGGTCTAATCTCTGAGAAAGCCGCTCACCAGAGCGGTTTTTTTTTGTCTGAAACTCTTGTTTAATAGAGTCCTATGACATCGCTAACTATTTTTGACGCCTCTGACTGCAGTGGATTATCAGCCGATACTCTACCCGCAGTTTTGTCTGATCGTGGATTGGCCTATGGTCATGGTGTTTTTGAGACTATGCTCTGCGTCAGTGGGAGGGTGCCGCTCAAACGCCGGCATGTGGATCGCATGAAATATGGTGCAGAGCGTCTCGGTATTCCGGTTTTGGTCGAAGATATCAATTCGGCAATCGACTCTGTTACTGCAGGATACTCTGGCATAGTTAAAATTATCCTTACTGCCGGCAGCGGTGGAGCCGGATATCAAAATCCACAAGAAGTCACTCCTCGGCTGATTATTTCCAAAAATCGGCTTCCCCAAGATATTGATAAGCAAAGGCAGTTGGGAATTAAACTATGGCGCTGCCAGCAACACTTGTCTGCCAATGAGGCCCTGGCTGGGATTAAGCATCTTAATAGGTTGGAACAAGTGTTGGCGAGAAATGAAATACATTCTGATCTATGTTCAGATGGAATTATGTGCGATTCGTTCGGAAACGTGATTGAAACCACATCAGCAAATATTTTTTTAAAACTTCCATCGACAGGGTGGGTGACACCGAATCTTAAATGCTGTGGTGTTGCTGGTGTTATGAGATCGCTGTTGCTGGATGATATTTTTCCTGATGCGGCTATCCGTTGTGAGTTAGACAACATTGATCAGGTAAAGCTTGAGAAAAGTTGTGAAATTTTCATATGTAACTCTGTTAGAGGTATTATCCCTGTCATTGGTGTGATGGAACGAGATGACATCATGAGAACGCTCCGTATCGGCAGAGACACACTGCTTTTAAAAAATATCCTTAACACTCGATTCCCCGTTGCTTCATGAAACGTCTTTTCAAAAAAGTGTTTGCTTGGGGCCTTGTTATCACTGTGTTGGTTTGCAGCTGGTTATATGGTCTCTTCTCACAGTTTTTATACAGCCCCATATCGTTGTCAGGGGAGAATGAAACTGCACTTATCGTGACCATTCCTTCGGGTACTAGTCTCGGCGAATTTAGTTGGCAACTGTATGAAAAAGGTATCATCAAGTATCCTAGAATCCTCGTCGCCTACGCTCGTATCTCAGGACAGACGAAAATCAAAATGGGAGAATATTTAATTACAAAAAAGGATGTGCCGCGATCTTTATTAGAAAAATTTAATCAGGGTGATGTTGTTCAACACAGCATAACGCTTCCAGAGGGTTGGTCTTTTAAGCAGATGGTTGAAGAGATTGGACAAATTGATCAGTTTGCTGAGGATTCACTGCTCGACACATTGTCACTGCTGACGTCGGCAAATATTCAGGTAGAGCATCCAGAGGGCTGGTTTTATCCAGATACATACTCGTACACATCTACTGATTCTATTGCTGACCTTTTGGCGAGAGCTCACGATAAAATGGTGCGGGTATTAGATGCTGAGTGGTCGCTGCGCGCGCCAGATCTGCCTTATACAGAGCCCTACGAAGCTTTGATTATGGCCTCTATTATTGAGAAGGAAACTGGTCTGCCGAGTGAGCGAAAACAAATTGCCGGCGTATTTGTAAGGCGGTTGCAAGCAGGGATGCGATTACAGACAGATCCCACAGTTATTTATGGTATGGGAGAGGACTATCAGGGTAATATACGCCGCAGCGACTTGAAGCGTGTAACTCCCTATAACACGTATCGGATAAATGGGTTACCACCAACGCCTATTGCTATGCCTGGCAGAGAAGCGATTAACGCAGCTCTCAATCCCGAAGTGGGATCAAGTCTGTACTTTGTTGCCAGGGGGGATGGCGGACATTATTTTTCAGACACACTGGATGAACATAACCGTGCGGTTCAGAAATATCAAATTGAACAGCGTGCAAAAAACTATCAGTCTGTACCCAATCAAAACTGAGTATTATTGGACTATTCATGACAGCTAAATTTATTACTATTGAGGGGACTGAGGGGGTAGGGAAAACCACCAATATTGCATTCATTAAAACTTGGTTACGTGCCAAAAACATCGATTTCAACACCACAAGGGAGCCTGGTGGTACACCTTTAGCGGAGGAGATAAGAGAGATCTTACTGGCTCCGAGAGACGAAAGTATGGCAGCTGCGGCAGAGCTACTGTTGATGTTTGCCGGTCGAGCACAGCACCTTAATCAGGTTATATTACCAACTCTGAAAAGCGGTCGGTGGGTGATCTGTGATCGATTCACTGATGCCACCTATGCCTATCAAGGTTTTGGTAGAGGTATGGATCATGATTTAATTGAGAGTCTCGAGACCCTGGTTCAGGGTGATCTTCGTCCCGATTTCACCCTTATTCTTGACGTACCCGTCAAACTGGGCCTTCAGCGCGCCGGCAAACGCAGCAGTCCCGACCGATTTGAGCAGGAAGAAATTGTATTTTTTGAGCGAGTACGAGAGGGTTACTTAACATTAGCGGAAAGACATCCGCAACGCTATCACGTGATCGATGCATCAGATTCTATTGACAATGTTCAGTCCGACATTGCCAGTGCGTTAAACGACTTTTACTCGCGAACTGTTGGAAATGAGTAATGCATGAAGGTGAAATGGCAAAGGCACTCCCTTGGCAAGATGTCGTTTGGAGAGAGCTGAACAGCGCTATTGATAATGATCGTTTGCCTCATGCTCTGCTGATCAGTGGTTCAGCCGGCATCGGTAAAAAGAACTTGGCGGTGAGTTTAGCTCAACGACTTTTGTGCTCTGAGGTTGATCAACATGGAGCCTGTGGTCGATGCAAAAATTGTCAACTTTTAATTTCTGGTTTCCATCCTGACTTAACTTTTGTTGAGCCAACGGGCAGCGGGAAAGCTATTCCCATTGATGACATTCGGCGATTGACTGCTAATATGAACAATACAGCTCAGCAAGGTGGCTGGAAAGTAGCAATCGTCGCTCCTGCAGAGGCTATGAACAGCAGTTCAGCCAATGCTCTGCTAAAAACGTTAGAAGAGCCGCGACCCAAAACTTCATTAATTTTAGTCTGTCATAAACCGGGATTGTTACCAGCGACAATTATTAGCCGCTGTCAGAGATTAATCCTGCCAACACCGGCGGTCGACTTGGCCGTCGCATGGTTATCTGAAATTTCTCAGCAACATCCTGCGGTGAGTAAGGCTCTGCAAATGACCGAGGGTCGACCTCTGCTTGCTCTTGATGCTTTGAAAAATGGTGGAGTTGAAAGTTTTGAATCTTTTGTGGCGTTAGTGGAGTCGGTGCGATGTTGTGCCTTAACTCCGCTCAGGGCTGCAAAAAAGAGTGTCGATTACGATACTGTTCAAGCATTAGAGTGGTTTTTGCACCACTTGCACGTTCTAATAACGACTGATGACAAGTTAAGAGCCAATGTTAATATTTACCATTTCTTAGACCGAGTTCAAGAGAGTTATGGAATGGTTATAAAGGGAAGCACGATCAATTCACAGCTACTCTGGGAAGAGATATTTATGAGCTGGAGTCAGATGTTTGTTCAACGCTAAACGCTTTTTAAAAAACTGAGTAAATTGATGTTTATTGATTCACACTGTCATTTAGACAGACTTGATCTAGACTTGCGTGAGGGTGGCATCGAGGGCGTGCTTCGCGATGCCCGTCGGAATAATGTCAGTCATATGTTATCCGTGGCGGTGGATCTCGACTCTTCTCAAGCGTTGCAGCAATTAATGGCATCATATCCTCATGTATATACTTCGGTGGGCGTTCACCCGTTGTATCCGGGAGATGGTCAGGTGCCGGAGGTACAGGCATTAGTAGAAATGGCCAAGTCATCTAAAGTTATTGCTCTTGGCGAGACCGGTCTAGATAAACATTACGGCGCGGACACCTTTGATTGGCAGTGCGCGAGTTTTGTCAATCATCTCAAAGCGAGTCAAAAGGTAAACAAGCCGGTGATCGTCCATACCAGAGACGCCGTCGATGAAACACTAGATATCTTGTCATCGCACCCAAATAAAGCAGCTGGAGTGCTCCATTGTTTCACGGAGTCTTGGGAAATGGCCGAAACTGCGCTGGCCATGGGGTTCTATATCTCCTTCTCTGGCATTATCACATTCGACAACGCATTAGCTCTCCGTAATGTCGCCAGAAAGGTGCCTCTGGAGCGACTGTTGATTGAAACCGACTCACCATGGCTAACCCCTGTTCCCTATCGAGGTAAAAATAATGAGCCACAATATGTGGTGGAGGTTGCTCGATGTCTGGCCGATGTTCACGGGCTAGATATAGCGGAAATTGCAAGGATTACCACGCAAAATTTTCGCCGATTGTTTAAACTAGAGTCCAATATATAAAATAGCCATGGAGTGAGTGAATGACAAATAGCAATGAAAAGGTTGGTCGCCAAGAGCGATTTATATTGAAAACCTTTCCTGTGGGGCCACTGCAATGTAACTGTTCTATTATTGGGGATAAACTCACAGGTAAAGCATTGGTGGTTGATCCTGGTGGTGATGCCGAACATATTCTGGACCTAATTAAGGCATTGGAGCTGTCTGTGGTTGCCATTATTCATACCCACGCTCATCTCGATCACATACTAGCAGCAGGCATTATCAAGGAAGCTACCGGAGCTCCGATTTATCTTCACGAAGAGGATAAATTTCTCTGGGATATTGTCGATCAGCAGTGCGCCATGTTTGGAATCCCACCTGTCAGCCTTCCCGAGCCAGATCAATTTATTAAAGACGATGACGCACTGCAGTGCTGCGGAGGCGTAGCTATTCATACCCCAGGTCACACTCCTGGATCTGTCAGTTTTTGGTTCGAGCAATATAAGACATTAATAGCAGGTGATACCCTGTTTCAGGGGAGCATTGGACGAACAGATCTTCCCGGCGGCAACTTCGACCAAATTATCACCTCAATTAAAGAGCGAATTTATAGTTTAGATGAGGACGCACTCGTGGTCACCGGGCATGGTCCCAACACCATTATTGGATCAGAAAAGACCAGCAACAGCTTCGTCAGAGGTTAGGGCCATCATATTTAGAGCGAGAGAGGAGAACTCATGAAACAAGAAGTTATCAGTATGCTATTGATGCAAGACAAGATGAATACCAAGGTTCATTCCCAGTGGCGAGAGCAAGACTATGAATGGTATCGAGCTATTTGGGTCGAGTGCGCTGAGCTGTTAGATCACTATGGTTGGAAATGGTGGAAAAAACAGACTCCGGATGTGGATCAGATCGCACTAGAACTGGTTGATATTTGGCATTTTGGCCTGAGTTTATTGCTGCTTTCCGATCTTTCTGAGGACGAGATTGCCCATCGCGTGCAGTCAACCTTCGAGGAGACTGTCTCTAAAGAAGATTTTGCAACTGACCTCGAAGACTTCACAGAGCGAACTTTGGCGACAAAAGATTTTGATATAAAGGGATTTTCACGTCTAATGGAAGGTATAAATATGGATTTTGAAACCTTGCACGTCGGTTATATTGGTAAAAATGTTCTAAACTTCTTTCGTCAGGATAACGGTTATAAAGAGGGAACTTATAACAAACAGTGGGACGGGGTTGAGGATAATGAGCATTTGGTGGATATCGTTTCCAGTTTAGACAGCAGCGCGCCTGATTTTGCTGATACGCTGTATCAAAAGATGCAAGAACGTTACTTGAAACTGTGTCAGTAGATAAATTATCTGAGCATATTTATTAACTCAATAGAGATCATCAGTCGATTGATTGATGCAATTTTTTTACTCGCCTCTATAATGGCGATCTTGAATAAAACCAACCTTACTTATCGGAGATAAATTGTGACCTCACCCGTTCGCGTTACTGTCACTGGTGCTGCTGGCCAGATTAGTTATTCATTGTTGTTTCGTATCGCCGCCGGCGAAATGCTCGGGTCTAACCAACCAGTCATACTACAAATGCTTGAGATTACCCCCGCTTTGGAAGCTTTGAAGGGTGTTGCAATGGAGCTTGAAGACTGCGCATTCCCGCTGTTGGCTGGTATGGTGTGCACAGACGACGCCAATGAGGCGTTCAAGGATTCACAATATGCGCTTTTAGTAGGCGCTCGGCCACGGGGACCCGGTATGGAGCGCAAGGACCTTTTGGAGGCAAATGCCGCTATTTTTTCCGCACAGGGTAAAGCTATAAGTGATAATGCCGCGGCAGATATCAAGGTTCTAGTGGTGGGTAATCCCGCGAACACCAATGCTTTGATTGCCCAACGTAACGCCCCTAATATTAATCCTCGCCAATTCACTGCCATGACTCGCCTCGACCACAATCGAGCAATGTCCCAAATTGCAGATAAGCTGAATGCTAGCATTAATGATGTGACCCATATGACCATCTGGGGAAACCATTCAGCGACTCAATACCCAGATTTACATCATACTCAGGTATCAGGAAAGTCGGCGATAGAGAGCGTTGATCAGGATTGGTATGAAAATGATTTTATCCCCGTGGTGCAACAGCGTGGAGCAGCGATCATCAAGGCTCGCGGCGCGTCAAGCGCGGCGTCCGCAGCCAATGCTGCGATTGCTCATATGCGTTCCTGGGCTATGGACAGTGATGACGGAGATTGGGTCAGTATGGGCGTTTACAGCGATGGTAGTTATGGTATTACCGAGGGCCTGATTTATTCATTCCCGTGCATCTGTAAAAATGGAGACTGGTCTATCGTTCAAGGTCTAGACATCAATAATTTTTCGCGAGAAAAACTGTCTGCTACAGAACAAGAATTGATTGAGGAAAGAGATGCAGTGCAACATTTGTTGCCCTGATAGCTAAGTTTTTTTTGGGAAACGATGATCAGTGCAAGTTTATATTAATAGGTTTATTGGCCTAAAAGTGGTCAAAATTAACTAAAAATTTTGTTACGATCAAACTGTTACTTAATTTCGAGAGGGTTAGTCTGTGGCGTTTTTGAAAGTTGGCGAGAAGGCACCGAATTTTGCTTTACAAAATCAACGAGGTGAGACCGTAAGTTTAGACAGTTACCTCGGCAAGATGAATGTCGTGGTCTATTTTTATCCAAAGGCGATGACACCCGGGTGTACGGTTCAGGCTTGTGGTATTCGCGATACCAAGGCTGAGTTTGATGCTCTCGACACCATAGTCTTCGGTGTAAGTCCTGATTCTGTGGGGCGGCTGGTGAAATTCGAAGACAAACAAGAACTCAATTTTACGCTGTTATCGGATGAAGATCATTCGATGATAGAGCAATTTGGTGCGTGGGATTTAAAAAAATTCATGGGACGTGAGTTTATGGGAGTGCTACGCTCAACTTTCATCATTGATAAGCAGGGGATCATTGTTCAGGTATTGGGCAAGGTCAAGACAAAGACCCATCATGAAGATGTGCTCGACTGGGTTAAAAATAATCTGAGCTAGAGAACAGAACCAAGAGTTACTTCCATCTAACTAACAATAAGGGAACAATTACAATGTTATTCGCAGCTGATGCATACGCACAATCCGCAGGACCGAATCAGGCGGATCCGATGGTTACTATCCTAATGTTTGTGGGCCTTTTCGCTTTTATGTATTTCTTAATCATACGCCCGCAACGAAAGCGTCAAAAAGAACATGCTGATCTGGTGAGCGCTTTGAGTAAGGGCGATGAAGTTGTGACTACAAGTGGAATGCTCGGGAAAATCACGAAGCTCGAGGGCGATTATGTTGTTTTAGAAGTTAATAATAATTTGACGCTGAAGTTTCAAAAGGTCGCCGTGCATGCCATTATTCCCAAGGGCACTATCAAGGCCATCTAGTTGTCGGGGCTTCTCTGGGGTTCGCCAACTTGTGCGGTGTCAGCACTGCTATGAGGGGCGTGTATCCCGATAAAATGGGGCTCGCCACCACGCCTACACCTCTCCATTTACTAAAGCGCCTGTCCAAACGCCTCGGTGGTCCCAATATATGGGTGAAACGTGACGATCTCACTGGATGTATCGCCTCCGGTAACAAAGTGAGAAAGTTAGAGTTTATTTTTTCACACATTATTGACGAAGGCGGTGATACGGTAATTACTGCTGGAGGGACCCAATCGAATCACTGTCGTGCGGTAGCGGCGCTCGGGGCACAATTAGGCCTCAACGTACACCTTTTACTACGAATTGATGATGATCTTGAGCGTAATGGTAATCTCCTGATCGATCATCTTTGTGGTGCTCAAGTGAGTTATTACAGCAGAGAAGAATTTACACAACTTGATAAGTTGTACGAGCACTGGACAGACCATTATCGTAGTCGGGGGCTGAAACCCTCAATGATTCCCATTGGAGGAAGCGACGCTGTCGGTATTTGGGGATATATTGCTGCAGCAGAGGAGTTGTCTGAAGATTTCAAGCAGGCAGGTATAAGACCGGGTAAAATCATCCACGCAACCGGGTCTGGAGGCACTCAAGCAGGCCTTATTATTGGCAGCCTATTACATGAGTTAACCGTCAGCATTGAGGGTTTTGCCGTGTGTGATAATCGTGAATACTTCATCGACAAGATTCGCACTGATATCAACGCCTGGCAACAGAGTTACGGTTTCAATGTTGATGTTATGGATTCACAGATTATTGTAAATGATTCGTACAAGGGGCCAAAATACGGACGTGCAAGTCGAGACGTGTTCGATACTATCCAATGTGTCGCCGCTGAAGAGGGCTTGATACTGGATCCGGTGTATTCAGGCAAGGCTTTCCATGGCATGCTTGAAGAATTAAAAAATAGCCGATATGAGGATGAGTCTGATATAGTTTTTGTCCATACTGGTGGTATATTTGGTCTCCTAGCCCAATCTAACCATTTACAGTTTTTTTCTTGAGGTATCTATGTTTGAGCAGTTAGTCGATCAGGTTAATAGTTTCGTTTGGGGTCCCGTTATGTTGATCCTTCTTCTCGGCACCGGTCTCTATCTGACAATCGGATTGAAAGGAATGACGATTAAACGTATCCCTTACGCGTTCAGTCAACTTTTTAAAGGCCGTAAAGGGAGTGGCGAGGGCGAAATTAGTCCTTTCAATGCCCTCATGACTGCTCTCTCATCCACTGTAGGCACGGGCAATATTGCTGGTGTGGCCACTGCCATAGCGTTAGGAGGGCCGGGAGCTTTGTTCTGGATGTGGTGTACTGCGCTGCTGGGTCTAGCGACTAAATTCGCTGAGGCGGTACTGGCGGTCAACTATCGCGAAACAGATGCCAATGGCAAGAAAATGGGTGGCCCCATGTACTATATTAAAAACGGGCTTGGTAAAAATTGGCGATGGTTAGGTATTCTCTTTGCCTTGTTTGGTTCTTTGGCGGGTTTCGGCCTAGCAAACACTGTGCAGTCCAACGCGGTTTCGCAAGTCTTATTAGAGACTTATAGTGTTTCAACTCAGGTAAGCGGTCTGATAATGGCCATATTAGTCGCCATCGTGCTTATTGGTGGCATCAGGCGTATCGCAGAGGTGGCCGGAAAGTTGGTACCCTTTATGACGGTCATTTATTTTTCTGCAACGCTTATAATCTTGATACTCAATGCAGCGGATATTCCATCTGCATTGGTGCTGATTGTGGATAGCGCCTTCAATGGCGCAGCTGCTTCAGGTGGCTTTGCTGGCGCAGCTGTGATGTTGGCTCTGCGTGCCGGGGTCGCTCGAGGTATATTTTCAAATGAAGCAGGGTTGGGCTCCGCACCTATCGCTCATGCTGCCGCTGAGACCAATAGCCCAGTTCGGCAGGGAACCATCGCAATGCTGGGAACTTTTATTGATACCTTGATCATTTGTACAATGACGGGTTTGGTACTTATTGTTACCGGTGTATGGAACGGCATACCACAGGGAGCGGCAATGACTCTTGCTGCCTTTAGTGCTGAATTGCCCTTTGGGGATACCATACTCACCCTTTGTATTGTGCTCTTCGCGTTTACGACGATGCTAGGATGGAGCTATTACGGTGAGCGCTGTGCGCAATTCCTGCTGGGGCCGAAAATAGTTATGCCGTTCCGAGTGCTCTGGGTTGTGGGAATTTATATGGGCACTCAAATGAGTTTAGGTGTTGTTTGGAAGATGTCTGATGCACTCAACGGATTAATGGCTATCCCGAATCTGATCGCGTTGATATTACTGTCCCCAGTGGTATTCAAATTGACTAAAGAATATTTTTCGCAAGAGGAGGGTGCCCAGGTTAATGAGCGGGTTAATTAAAGCTTATGTCCACTAAACCCAAACTGGTTATCGCGATTTCCTCTACAGTACTTTTTGATATGGCTGAAAGTCATCAAATCTATCAGGAGCAGGGTGTCCAGGCATATGCTGACTACCAACGAGCCCACGAAGATGACGTGCTGGCACCTGGCGAAGCCTTTCCCTTAGTAAAAAAATTATTGCGTATAAATGAGCAGCTTGATGGTGAGCCTCGCGTCGATGTCATCCTTTTGTCACGTAATTCGGCGGATACTGGATTAAGGGTATTTAACTCAATTGCCGATCATGGTTTGGCAATATCAAGAGCAGCTTTTTCAGGTGGTGATTCACCTTATCGTTATGTGTCTGCTTTTGCCTGTGACCTATTTTTATCCACTAATGCCAGTGATGTACGCAATGCGTTGAGCAGTGGGGTGGCGGCAGCGACACTACTTCCCTCTGGCGGTAGTCGTTGCGACACTTCGCAGCTTCGCTTTGCCTTTGATGGTGATGCCGTGTTGTTTTCTGATGAGTCAGAGCGTATTTTTAAAGAGCAGGGTCTCGCGGCTTTTACAGCAAACGAGAAAGCCACTGCGCGGACACCGATGGATGCTGGTCCGTTTAAAAATTTTCTCCAAGCACTGCAGTCGCTGCAATCAGAATTTCCCGAATCAGATTGTCCCATACGCACAGCATTGGTCACCGCAAGATCTGCTCCCTCCCATGAGCGTGTGGTGAGAACTTTACGGGACTGGCGCGTGCGAATAGATGAGAGCTTGTTTTTGGGCGGGCTGAGCAAAGGTGATTTCCTTCGTTCCTTTGGCGCAGACGTGTTTTTTGATGACCAACAGGCTCATTGTTCATCGGCTAGTCAATATGTGGCAACTGGCCACGTACCTCATGGAATTGCCAATGAATAACTGTAGACGGGACAAGCGATTGGTGTGACAGACATATTGCGATCAAAAAAATATCGTCAGCTTTCAGACAAGGAGATCATTCGCCTGCATTCTCAGGAGCCTAAGGGCGAGGCGAAATATTTTCTCGAAATCGAGATCGATATTCGGCAGCTTGGTAATACGGTAGCCTTATCTAAGGAACAGCGCCTCAAGCGCAATCGGCACTCGTTATGGTACTATCTATTTTACGCGCTCATGTTGATGCTCGCATTGGGGCGTTATGGGGGGAAATTTTGATTGCGTCTTCAATAAAACTCAGCATATTAAAGAAACTGGCTATAGAAAGGTTCAATATCTGCTTACACAGTGGGTCTATTGGGTATATCATTATTGCATCGATGCAAAAAAACTGTGGGTGCACATCAACATGAAGCTGCAACAATTACGTTATATTTGTGAAGTTGCAAAGCATGACTTGAATGTATCAGCCACGGCACTGAGTTTATACACCTCACAGCCCGGAATCAGCAAACAAATTCGTCAGTTGGAGGATGAGTTAGGTGTAGAGATATTTGCCAGAAGTGGTAAGCATCTCACACGCATTACGCCAATGGGGCGTGAAATACTTAAAATAGCCGACGAGGTGATGCTTAAGGTCAACTCCATAAAGCAGCTCTCAAAGGATCACAATGACCCTGATCTCGGGTCACTTTCCATCGCTACCACACACACTCAAGCTCGTTACATACTGCCAAATGTAATAAAGAGTTTTATCGCAAAATATCCCGATGTCTCGCTCAACATGGTTCAGGGTTCACCGTCGCATATCTCCGAGGAAGCTGTTGGTGGGATGGTGGATTTCGCCATAGCGTATGAAGATTTGGAGTTGTTTGGCGATTTAGTAATGATGCCCTGTTATCACTGGAATCGGTGTATTTTAGTTCCCAAAGGCCATCCTCTTACGAAGCTGGGTAAGATAAGCTTAGAGGACGTGGCTGAACATCCTATTGTGACCTATCCCTTTGGTTTCTCGGGACGATCTAAGCGAAATAAAGCGTTTAGCGATAAGGGGCTAACCGCGAAGATAGTTTTTACTGCGACCGATGCTGAGGTGATAAAAACCTATGTTCGACTTGGATTAGGCGTAGGAATTGTCGCTCATATGGCCTACGACCAACATGAAGATTCTGACTTAGTCGCCATTGAGGCATCCCATTTGTTTTCATCCAGCACCACGAGCATTGGTGTTCGGCGGGGTGCTTATTTACGCAAGTACATGTATGAATTTATCGAAGCCTTTGCTCCGCACTTAACTAAAAATGTAGTGCAAGAAGTTCTTAACCTTTCGTGTAAAGACGCGCAACTGACTCATTTCGATACGTTAGAAGTGCCAACTTTTTCATTTCAAAGCTCTTCGATGTAGTAGTGATTGCGCCGCGTTATTAAATTAAGTAGAGTATTGGCAAGCTCGTGCACCGAGAATTAGTTTTAAAGAAGCGCCGCCGGCGTTGTTATTGGAGGATTACAGTTGACTTCAGCTAGGAGTTCAAGTGCTGATCGCATTAGAGAGAAGAAAAAGCTATTTTTAGTGCGCGAACAAAAAATTGTCGACGCAGCCCTCGAGCTCTTGGTTAACGAAAATATTGATCGTGTAACCGTCTCCAAAATTGCCTCTAAGGCGGGTATAGGTAAGGGTACCGTATACAAGCACTTCTTAACCAAAAATGAGATCTTAGTTAGGATTATGCTTGATTATGAGCGCAGTATTGCATCCAGTCTGGTTAAAGGTTTGGAAAAGGCCAAGGCGGGAGATCCCGGTGCGGTGTCAAAAGCCTACTTCGAGTCCCGATTGGCTCGTCCTGAGTTGGATCGGCTAGTGCAAAAACTTGAAGATAGACTGGTTGATGCTGAGGATATAGCAGCTCAATTAGAAGAATTCTCCCAAATTCGTCGTTCCCACATAGATGCACTTGCAACCGTTATTACCAAGTTGATTGGCGATGGAATATTGGAAGACGTTCCACCGCATTACCACTATCTGTCGTGTTGGGCGCTCGCTCAGGGTGCGGTAGAGCTTTGTTTCAACAAAGCTTGGGGTGACATAGAGGATATGGAAACGCTTATGGGGTTTATTACCAGCATTGGTGTCACCATGGGTAATAAAGGGCAATATCATCGCGCCGGCGACAAGCAACCAAAGTCAAGCTAAGGTGACCTCCGCAGCAGAGTCGTTGTTTGCCGATTTAGTCTCTCTCGAAGAAATTAATAACAGTGCGCTACCTCCAGTACAGTGCTGGAATCCGCCTCTTAGCGGCACAATGGACCTCACCATCGATCGCGAAGGTCGGTGGATTCACGAGGGTGGGATTATTCGTCGAGAAGCAATAGTCAAGCTCTTTTCTAGCATATTAAAAGCAGAAGATAACCAAATTTTTTTAGTCAGTCCAGTTGAAAAGTGGTTGATAAGAGTCGATGTTGCGCCTTTTTATATTATCTCAGTAAGCAGGGATGTCCGCGGATCTGAGCAAGCCATCAGTTGTAAAACCTCAACTGGAGAAAACGTCGTGATTGGTCGTAATCATCCATTGACGATAGTTAAACTGCATAACTCTGAAGAAATTGTGCCCCTAGTCGAAATCAGGCAGGGACTCAAAGGCTTTTTTAGCCGCAGTAGCTATTACCAGTTGGTAGACTGGTGCCAAAGCGGTGAGACCTCTGAGACCGCTGAACAGCTGTTTTTGAGCAGTATGGGAGAACGATTCTCCATGGGGAGTCTCGCCGAAGAATAAAAATAACTGTCAGGAAGCCATACTATGATGCGCCTCCCGACAAAGATGTTACATATTGGGGTAATTTGGTCCGCCACCGCCCTCAGGTACAATCCAATTGATGTTCTGACTTGGTTCCTTGATGTCGCAGGTCTTACAGTGCACGCAATTTTGCGCGTTTATTTGGAATCTATTACTGCCATCTTCCTGTTGGACCACTTCATAAACCCCGGCAGGGCAGTAGCGCTGCGCAGGCTCGTCGAACTCAGGTAGGGTATAGCTAATGGGTAGATCTGAGTCTTTTAATGTCAGGTGACAGGGCTGATCCTCTTCGTGATTAGTGTTGGACATGAACACCGATGAGGCCTTGTCGAAACTGATAACATTATCTGGTTTGTCGTAATAAATCTTTTTGCACTCCGACGCAGCTTTGATTGCGGCATGATCAGGTAATTTGTCATGCAGAGTGAAGGGTATTTTGCCGCCAAATATATTTTGCTCAATCCAAACAAAAGCAGACCCGATAAGAAGTGGAAATTTATGCATCCAACCTGAAAAATTCCGTGACTTGTAAAGCTCTTCATAGAGCCACGAATTCTTGAAGTGGGCGTCATATGCATCTAAATCGGCAGGTGCCTGGTCGCCAAGATTCAAGGCCTCTGCTACCGTCTCAGCAGCTAGCATGCCGCTTTTCATTGCAGTGTGATTGCCTTTGATCTTAACAGAATTTAGCGTACCAGCATCGCAGCCTATGAGCATTCCGCCAGGAAAATGCATCTTTGGCAGTGAATTCAACCCGCCTTTAATAATCGCTCGAGCACCATAGGTTAATCGAGATCCACCTTTCAGGTACTTCATTGTATCTGGATGATGTTTCCAGCGTTGAAACTCCTCAAATGGGCTCATGTGTGGATTACTGTAGTTAAGATCAGCAATTAATCCAATGTAGACTTGATTTTTCTCAGCGTGATACAAAAAAGCTCCGCCACCAGCACCAGTTTCTTGCAGTGGCCAACCGAGGCCATGCACAACTAAGCCTTCCTCATGTTGATCCGCTGGAATTTCCCATATTTCTTTGATGCCAATGCCATAGTGTTGGGGATCAGAATCATTATCAAGATCAAATTTGCTAATGAGTTGCTTGCCGAGATGCCCTCGACATCCTTCCGAGAACAGGGTGTATTTCGCGTGCAATTCCATTCCCTGAGCATAGCTAGGCTTTTTCTCTCCGTCATGACCGATGCCCATATCGCCGGTAGCAATACCTTTTACCGAGCCGTCCTCGTGAAAAACTACCTCAGATGCTGCAAAGCCGGGATAGACATCAACTTCAAGCATCTCAGCTTGCTCCGCAAGCCAGCGACAAACATTGCCCATGGAGACGATATAATTCCCATCGTTATGAGTTGGTTTTGGAATCATAAAGTTAGGCAGCTTGATAGACTTCGTTTTGCTCGTATAAAAGAGGAAATTATCTTGCTTAACGTCTGTTGTGAGCGGGGCGCCTCTTTCTTGCCAATCGGGGAACAATTCATTTAGTGCACGAGGCTCAAAGACCGCCCCAGACAGAATGTGTGCGCCAACCTCAGAGCCCTTTTCTACCACACACACCGTGGTTTCGGGCCGTGATTGCTTTAACTTTATCGCGGCCGATAATCCTGATGGGCCAGCTCCAACGATTACTACATCGTATTCCATTGATTCTCTGTCCACGCTTAAGCTCCAACATTGGTTGTCAACGAGCGTCAAGTTTAACATATAGGTAAAACTATATTGAACATAAATCAGCCTAATCCCCACTAAAAACAGGGGTTTAAAGCTGACCGTTTGGTCGAAAGGGAAGGCTGATTTGGTTGATTTTCAGCGCTTTTTTCTGCACTATACTCGGCTGGAACTATTGGAGTTATCAATCGTCCGATCCTCCACGAATCTCTCACTAAATTAAAAGGAAGACCATGAAAGTATTGGTAGCCGTAAAGCGCGTTGTTGACTACAACGTAAAAGTTCGCCCTAAGGCCGACGGGACTGACGTCGACTTAGCCAACGTAAAAATGTCAATTAACCCTTTTTGTGAAATAGCAGTTGAAGAAGCTGTTCGGCTGAAAGAAAAAGGACTTGCTACTGAGATAGTTGCCGTCACGGTTGGGTCTCAGCAGTCACAGGAGCAACTGAGGACAGCTTTGGCGCTCGGTGCGGACCGCGGGGTTTTAGTGTCAACCGACGATGTTTTGGAGCCATTGGCAATTGCTAAATGTCTCAAGGCCGTGTGCGAATCAGAATCGCCGGATATCGTGTTGATGGGTAAACAGGCGATCGATGGCGATAACAATCAAACTGGGCAGATGTTAGCTGCTTTGCTAAACGTTGGTCAGGCGACATTTGCCTCAGAGATTACGGTTGATGGAGGCACAGTGAGTGTGACTCGAGAGGTTGATGGTGGATTGCAGACACTGGCGTTGCAATTACCGGCAATTGTCACTGCCGACCTCCGTCTCAACGAGCCACGCTATGCCTCTCTGCCAAATATAATGAAGGCTAAGAAGAAGCCTGTGGACACCACGACACCAGCAGATCTTGGTGTGGATACGGGTGCTCGGGTTGCCTTGCTGGGCGTCGAGCTGCCAGCAGAGCGCCAGGCAGGTATTAAAGTTGAGGATGTCGCTCAACTGGTGGATAAATTGAAAAACGAAGCGAAGGTGATCTCATGAGTATTTTAATTGTTGCTGAGCATGACAACAACAATCTCAACGTGGCTACTCTCAATGCAGTTACTGCAGCGGGTTCCATAGGGGGCGATATTGACGTATTAATTGCCGGGTATAATTGTACCTCGGTTGCTGAGCAAGCGGCGGCTGTTGCGGGTGTAGCCAAGGTGTTAGTGGCTGATTCTGAGGCCTACGCTCATGCCCTTGCTGAGAACGTGTCCCTGGTTGTCGCTGAACTAGGCCCTAATTACAGCCATGTCATAGCAACGGCCACCACCAACGCTAAAAATATTATGCCACGGGCAGCTGCTCTACTAGATAGCCAAGCGATTTCTGATATTTCAGCGGTAATCGATGTAGACACATTTAAGCGTCCAATTTACGCGGGCAATGTGATAGCAACGGTAAAAAGCAGCGATGCAATTAAGGTCATCACAGTGCGTGGTACTGCATTTGATGCCGCTGCTTCGGAGGGTGGATCGGCGTCAATTGAGAGCATTTCTGGGGAGCATGATGCAGCAAAGTCTAGTTTTACTAGCGAAGAAGTGGCTAAATCAGATCGTCCTGAACTTACTGCAGCCGAGGTTGTTATTTCTGGCGGAAGGGGTATGGGTAATGGAGAAAACTTTTCGTTACTTAACGGAATTGCTGATAAGCTCGGCGCTGCCATCGGTGCTTCACGAGCGGCGGTGGATGCTGGGTTTGTACCCAATGACATGCAAGTCGGACAGACAGGCAAGATTGTCGCGCCAGATCTCTACGTGGCGGTGGGTATTTCCGGAGCCATTCAGCACCTCGCTGGTATGAAGGACAGTAAAATTATCGTGGCCATTAACAAGGATGAGGAGGCTCCGATTTTCTCAGTCGCCGATTATGGTCTAGTGGCGGATCTGTTTGATGCACTCCCCGAGTTTGAAAGCACTATCTAATCCTTATCCGCTAAAAAAAAGGCCCCATTGGGGCCTTTTTTTGTGACTTAAGTAGCACATCTATAACGTCATCTTTCCGAGCGACATTAGAAATTAACATCGAGACTAAAACTTAAGGATCTCGGCTGCCCAACTGACCACTGATTACCCGCCCAGTGATCTGAGGTTGCATACAATTCATCGGTTACATTTTTTGCGTTCATGGTTAAGCGCATGTTCTCCTGAAGAATCCATGATAGGGATAAGTCCACTATAGTGTAGGCATCTAACGGTGTGTCTTTGTAAGGCCGCTCGTCGACATAACGTAGATCTGCAGTCACTTGGATGTAATCCACTGGTCTGAACAATATACCGGTATTAAATGTCACTTCGGGAACGTACGGCGTCGCCTTGGAGCTGCCATCGGATGAGTCCCGCTCCGCATCAATGACGGCGACATTAGCGTATCCTGTGACGTTAGTGTCGAACAGATATTCCAGCCCAGCTTCGATGCCTTGTGATCGTTGTTCTGGAATAGTCACGCGGTCAGTGGGATCAGAGCTGTCTGGGTCATCAATAAGTAAGTTTGTTTTCGTCACTTCAAACAGCGCTAAATTCCAGTTGAGTCTGTTCTCTTGCAGAGATTGCTTTACTCCAAACTCATACTGTTCCACACCGACAGTGTCCGACTCGCGATAATTTGCCCTCACACGAACAATGTCTCCGCCATTTGGATGGGTTTCGCCGGTGGAATATTGCCCATAAAACGCCATATTGTCGTTGAAGTTATATACCGTACCGAGTCGAAACATTAATGGATCTATTTCTTGGAATAGAGGATTGGCTACAGAATCGCCATAGGCTAAACGTTCATAATCGGTTTCTATACGATCCATTCTCAGACCTGCGACAAGTGCTAGTTTGGTAGTCAATATGAGCTGACTTTCAGCAAAGAAAGCTAGTTGATTGACGTCCGATTTTTGATCCAATGCAGCTTGACTATCGGTGATGTCGCTCCACAATCCGGGGTCAAAATTGTGAGGATCAATGGTATCGACATCGCCGCCCCAGTCCACTCGATTGGGATGACTAGGATTAAAGTTAGAGGTGTACTTCATTTCTACATCAGTGGTCTCAAAACCAAATGATGACTTCCAAGCCATACCTCCTATGCTTGAGTCACTTACAAGGCTGGCTCTAAGACCACGTTGCTCTAGCTGATGCCGGATAATCAGAGGATCGCCACGCTGGATCACACCACTATTAGAATCATAAGCGTAGGTTTCAATGGTTTGCCAGTAACGATCTGTATCAAGTGAAAAAATCTCAGCATTAAAACTAAGGTTATCTGAAATATCCCAGTCCATTATGGCTCGGGTAATGTCATCCTGATATCGAATGCGGCTATCCTCGGCATTTAAATTTAACTCAAGCCAATCTTTGTTAAATTTTCCATCGACAAGGGGAATACCAAAATAACGTAGTGGCGATTGATCGCCAGCATCATGTCTCAATGTTAATGTTATATCTTCAGTCGCTTGCCACTGCAATGAGAACGCTAGCATGTCTGATTCAGATGAACCATTATTAACGAAGTTGTCAGACTCTCTCTGACTTATGTCTAGCCTACTGACCACATTATGAGTAACCGTACCTGTGATACCAGCGCCGATAAAACGCTCATTATTCTCGCCTGCTGTCAAACGTATATCGAGACCAAACTCATCACTGGCGATTTTTGGTACTATATTGATGGCCCCGGCAACACCACCTTGACCATAGAGCACCGATGCCGGTCCCTTTAAAACGTCAATTCGGTCAATTGCCCAAGTGTCAAAAGGGAAGGTAATAGTTCCGGCGAGAGTGAAATATTGATTGCCGTCATATAATTTGGTCACCGCATCCTGACCAGTAAATCCTCTGGCGGTGATACTGGTGCCGCCATTTCCTGGATTGCCATTACCAATGAATCCGGCACTTCTGGTAACCGCATCTAGCACAGAGAGGTCACCGCGATGACGAATGGCGTCACCATTGATAACATCAATGGTCGCGGGTATATCCTTGATACTCAAGCCCAACCGGCTACCTGCATCGACAGCATCGGTGTATTTTTGACCGAAAACATAGACCTCCTCAAGTAGCGGTTGCTTTTCCTGCGCAAGTATTAGTGGTGAGACAGCGCTCAATGTATAAGCAGACAGTCTGGTTAATTTCATCTAAATTATCCTCAGTATGATGATTCTCATATTTCAATGAGAGGTTTGTGGAGAATTTGGTTTAATTATTATTCATAAACTATTGTTTTTAATCCGAAAAAGGCCTTGCCAATATCGGAAAGCCAGCCAGCAAGCGATACTCACTGCCGAGGTCATTAGTAATAACAACCCACCCCATGTGAAATACCAGAGCATGCCTGCGTTTAAGTCTGGGAAAAAGTCGCCTCGGTGAAGGCCTAGATACAACCATCGTGCTGTTTTCCTTCCTTGATCAAAAACCGCGGCAATATCAAAAGAGAGCCCATCGAGATAAATACGTTCACCATCCGCATACATAACCCGATAAACTGGGAATTGACGCTTATGATGATGGTTGTAGTAATAGCTATCGCCACTAGTGAGAAAGTCTACCGATGTAATGGTTGCGCTCGGACGGAGTTTGGCAGCGAGACTATCAACTGTGGGAAATTCCTTATCAGCTTGGTGATCCAAGGCAACCCTACGGATTAAGCTTCTCTCGCCATGGGTGTCTGTTGCAATAAGAGTAATGAATCCCGCTACCATTACGGCTTTTATCTCAATTGTTGATAGCGGCAGATCTAATGAAGCGACATTTTCGATTATCATCTGAACTTTCGGATCTAACTGAAATCCAGAACCTCTTAAATTATGCTCCTCAGTCGCGAAACTCCTCCCTTCCATTAATCCCCACGGATACATACTCATTAATCCACTAAATAACCAAGTCAACATGAGTACTCCGGTGGCAAGACTGGTGTAGTGGTGCCAGAGAAAACGACCCTGATAGGGGCTTTTGCGCCACCCGCGCTTTTTTTTCAAGCTTGTAATACCGATGACCGCTCCGATTATCACCATAAACAGAGAGACAGCTGAGAGCCAAATCACCACCTGAACCCAGAGCTCGGTATTTGAACGAATTACAGTAGGGTAAATCCAGTGAACTACTGATCCTATCCAGCCCCAAGTGCGCTCTATATAGGTGACCTGTTGAACTAACTCTCCAGTTGTTGTGGAATAGTACAGTCGATTTTTTCCGCATCGTCTAATTCAAATATTTCAAAAGGTCCATGTTTGGCAACACTTGGAATAATTGACCATTGATCAACCTCCGTCAGACCTACAGAGCGCGCGCTTGACGCTCCGAGAGCGCTGGCAACAGCCTTGGCACTCTCGAGACGAGTAATGTTGGTTGAGCCGGGTATGATGTCACCTGAGAGGGCGTTGTAAACCGTTGCTGCGTCTGCAGCAGCTAACCTCAAGTGGATACCAGTGGGCGTAGATTTCAGGGAAAATGAGCGGAATTGAGGAGATCCGGTTTTGGAGATATCAGGTGCCAGACAGCACGAGCCCAGGGAAAGGGGCGGCATATAGCTATATCGTTCCTGATTCGTCAAGGATGGATACTGCACGAACATCATAACAAAGCCGCTGATGCACCAGAGCAATATTAGAACACCAAATATGACACCAAGATATCGATGCAGCCGAATCGTGAAACTCAGCATTGGTCGCAAGATCTTCCTTGAAGTCATAGGTGAGCGCTTGTTCATTAATGATATGATATATCGTATCATTAAAAACCATGGTAAACAATGCTTAACCCAGTCTTTGGCTGCGATGACCGCGAAGAAAAACAATCCATTGCCGCCAAATAGACCAACGGTACTCAAGTTTATCCAAGGTGCCCCAAAACAACGGAGGTTTGATTAATAAGTCATCGCCGCACCGCTGTGAATATCTACACACTCTTGTTATTGTTTTCTCGGTTGAGACTGGGAACCAAAACCCAGCCTCTGACGAGCAGTCAACGTGGCAGTGCATGGCAGAGTAGAACAAATTTTTGGAGCTATTCAGCCCTTATGGTCAGATCATAGAGTCATTAATCCAAGCAGCGCTTCAATGAGCGACGAATATAACCCTCATCTAAGTCTTTGCCAATAAAGACTATTCGGTTTAAGGGCTCTTCATCACCCCAAGGCTGTCCCTGCTCACTGCCAAACATCATATGAACGCCTTGAAAGACAAACCGACAATCTTCACCCGACAAACCCACAACACCTTTAATTCTATAGAGATCGATGCCTTTGATCTGGAGAAAAACCTCCATCCATGCGTTAATCTTTGCTAAATCAAAGAACCCGGGAAGCTCAACCGCGACAGAGGATACCTCGTCATCATGCTCATGCTCAGGGTTAAAATAGTGCTCACTGACGGGTGTAAATTCGGTGTCTTCCTGGTTAAGCAACCTCATTTGAAACTCTTCTGGAGTATGCTGGGAAAATATCGCAATGTCCTTTGCTTCTTGCAGGGTAAAACTAAATTCATAAAGTTGCTGACCTTCCAATGCCATGTTGTAGCATCTGTCTAGCGCCAAGATGGCTTGCTTATGCTGGAGCGGGGTAGGGCTGTTAGAAAACTCCACAAACACCTTTTCAGCCAAATTTGTGACTGCGCCCTCAGTGTTATCTGTGGCCTCCGTCATCAGGAAACTCATCTCTGGATCTGGCCCATTCTCTAGCAGAAGCCAATACTGTCCAGCAGGAAGTTGCCAAATACCACCCCATTCAAATGGGTACTCTGGTTCTAAGAAGTTAGGTTTCATTTGCATAGCTCGCTGGAGATTAAATCCACCAATGTCCAGTAGCTCTGCAATCGGGGCAGCGGCCATAGTGGCTGAATAAAACCCTGCCATATGATTGATTTCTTGTAGCCTTCTCTGCAAGCCAGAAAGTTCTTTTTCATCACACAGATCTGCTTTGTTCAAGATGATACGATCAGCGAAGGCCAATTGCGCCATTACCTCATCGGTATGACCATCCAAGTGATTCTGGATATGCTTGGTATCAACGAGGGTAATGATCCCATCGAGTTCATACTGATCACTGACGTTTTGATCAACAAAAAAAGTTTGAGCCACCGGACCAGGATCAGCCATTCCTGTGGTCTCTAAGATCACTCGATCGAACTTGTCTTTGCGTTCAGCCAATTCGCCCAATATTCGAATCAAATCACCACGGACTGTGCAGCAGATGCAACCATTGTTCATTTCAAACACTTCTTCATCCGCATTGATGACCAAGTCTTGATCAATACCAATTTCACCAAACTCATTTTCAATGACGGCAATTCGTAGGCCATGCTCTTCTGACAATATACGATTGAGCAGAGTGGTTTTACCGCTGCCAAGAAAGCCGGTAAGTACTGTGACAGGAATTTTGTTAGACATGTGCTTATCCTTACAATTGTTGAGTGTCGAACGGGAAAGTCAGTTAATCTAGATTGAAGAAAATGCCTCGATTAGTGACCCTATATTGTGTCTCATCATGCTCAAGTAGGTACCTGCTGGACCCTCTAGCTTGCTCAAGGCATCCGAATATAGACGT
>Ga0206127_1000098_pt1 | contig 103447 bp, 86 predicted proteins | sample Helgoland_Spring_6_FD_148646 | JGI IMG/M metagenome (GOLD analysis project Ga0206127, IMG submission 148646) | Pelagic subsurface seawater microbial communities from Kabeltonne, Helgoland, North Sea - Helgoland_Spring_Bloom_20160419_1 | ecosystem: Environmental > Aquatic > Marine > Epipelagic ...
GTTGTTGGCTTATCAATTTCTGCCATTCATCTAGTGTTTTATGCTTCATAATACCTCCCATTACAGTGAGGAAGTATTTTCGAATGAATAATGGATGACTGCTAGGCGTGGATCACCGGACGCTTACCCACGTTTTAGGTAAGCATAAATCTGGAGCAATAAGTCCGACGGATGTGAGATGAAAGACTTAAAATATTAGCACACCTATTAGCCAGACTTTTAGACCGCCTGCTTTTAGGCTCACAGCAGCCTGTCAGAAAACTCCTGCTCACCGACTGCAAATAGCACAAACATCTCAGCCAAGATTAACGCTCGACTATCAGATTAGGTCTAAAGCGTTAGTCTTAAAATTTAAGTTCAAGCTACTACGCGTTAGTTAACTCGTCGTTTCTAATTTGTTTGTTGAACGAAACTGCTAAGCGGCAGAGGTAAGATTCGTCTGTATTACTTATAGCCTACAATGTTGGAGGTGTTTCAACGAGTATTGTGATGAACGGCAACGACTAAATTCTTTATTGAACAAACTTAAGACCTTTGCATGGCGCCTTAAGGTTTGATTTCCTGGATTTTCATACTATCAGTATTTACATCGTGAAAGGTTTCAGCTCACAAATTCATGTTAATTGCAGCCGAGTTTGAAGTTTCCACGGCTGCCCATAATTTATTTAAGTTGTGACTTAAAGTAGTTATAGGAATGGAGAAAGGCATCACGGATTTTTTTCGCTTCCTTCAGATACTCGTCCATTTTTTCCTCACTTTCCTCTTTCCACTGGTCTAATTTATCAGTTAGCGGTTTAGCTTGTTCTTTTAACGATGCGATTTGCTTTTCGATTTCAGCTTTGACCTCAGCTCGGGCCTGACCGGCTTTAACTTCAAGTTCTGCTATTTTTTCATTAAACTCATCAACAGTTTGTTTAAGATTGGTTACATATTCATCGCGTTTATTCATTTTTACCCCTCGTGACTTGATTAACACTTAGATTTAGAGATGATAATAAATACAGGAGTGAAAAACTTTTTGACGTACATCAATTCTTGACTAAATACTCGCAAGGTAATAACTAATAGTTTTACAGTGGAGTAAATGTTGCCTATTAAATGTGGTTAAGAAATAAATAAAGGGATCGTAGACCATGATTTTTGCTACGTAGCCATGAAAAAAAATTGGCTTGCACCACTATAAAACCCATTTTTTCGAGCTGCAGTAATGACCGCTAACAGCACTCCGCGGGCTGCCAGATTTGTTTGTGCTCAGATATTGTGAGGTGTCAAATTACCCGCAGAAAAGAATAGTTAATCACAAGCACAGTTAATCAATAATCATATCTGGTTACTGACTTTTAGACATGATTTCAGACACAAAGGGTTACAAACTGCTCAAAACTTTCATCTGTTTTCTCGGTCATATATTCCATAACTCTTCCAGATAATGACAATATGAACATTTCATTTAAAAAATTAGTAAAAGAAAACTGGGGTATTTTGCTTTTTACCTTAGTGTTATTCGCCTCACGTAGTAGTTTTGCTGATTGGTATGTGGTGCCTACAGGCTCTATGTTACCAACCATTGTTGAGGGCGACCGGATCTTTGTAGATAAGATGGCCTACCGCTTAGAAGTGCCCTTTACTGATATCAAAATTATGCAAACTGGCCAGCCCAAACGGGGTGACATAGTGGTGTTTAATTCTAAAAAAGCCGGTAATAGATTGGTTAAAAGGTTGATTGGGGAGCCGGGTGATAGAGTTGCCATGGTTAATAACAAACTGATTATCAATGGTGAACCCATCCTCTACGAAAAGAATGCTAATGCACTTCATAAAACCGAGTATTTAGGGAATGTTACACATAGTGTGCAGTTGATACCTGTGGCCAAAGCGAGAGATAATTTTGCACAAATCATTGTGCCACAAGGGCATTATTTAGTGTTGGGCGACAATAGAAATAATAGTGCAGACTCACGATATTATGGATTTGTGCCAGCCATAGAAATTCAGGGCAAGGCGCATAAAGTGTTGGTATCGCTCGATCCTGAAAACAACTATTTACCTCGTGAAGAGAGATTCAATAAACCATTAATTTAGATATATATTCTCAATATGACTTGCTATTGATATTTTTAATTAATGATTATTCAAGATGTAATGGGGGAATGATATTTGTTCCCACTCGTCAATAATGCAGCATCTTTATTGTAACCCACCTTATCATCACCTTTCAAATTTCAAAACATCAATGGCGCTCTAGATACTTTTCTCTGACTCCGCTTTTTATTCATATTTAATGTGGCGATTGATTCAGCAAGTGCGAAAAACTTAACATAGCTATGAGTAATGTTTACCTATAGCGGATGTAAATGTAGCCAATTACGATATTTACATATACTAACCGCCATTACGACTCAATATGTCAGCTCACCCACCCTTAACATAACCTAAAAAGGAATCTCAATGAGAATATTAGGAATTATCCTGCTAAGCATAACTTTATTCATCAGTTTCGATAGCTACAGCGCCCATCATGGCGAAGCACATTCCCATCAAAAAGCAGTCTTGGTGACAGGCTCCAATTCGGGCCTTGGATTAAGAATGACCCAAGAATTGAGTAAAAATGGCTTCTATGTTTACGCTGGCGTTTTACATAAAGACGAAATGAAAGAAATGAATGCCATGGACAATGTTACCGCTGTGCAATTTGATGTGCGCAGCCAAGCTGAAATTGATGCAGCGGTGACCTTTGTTGAAGCACAAGGCCGCGGCTTATATGGACTAATAAATAACGCTGGTATTAACGTTTTTGGCCCGTTGTTAGAGGTGCCAGTAGAGCAACTACATTATCAGATGGATGTTAATGTTTATGGCCCGGTGCGAGTCACACAAGCATTTGCGCCGTTGATCATCCAGAGCAAAGGTCGCATAGCCACTACGGGCTCTGTCGCAGGTATTATTACTCCCCCTATATTTGGGGCTTATAGTATGAGTAAACATGCAATTGAGGCTTTTAACGACACGCTTGCTATAGAAATGGCGCGCTTTGATGTTAGCGTGCATATCATTGAGCCAAGTACGTATAAGTCGAACATAGGTGTTGCGGCGAAAAAGCTAATGGATGATGCCAACTATTGGACTGAAGACACGGCATATCCTCAAGAGCTAGCATATCTGCTTGATGCTTTGACTAAAATGGACCAACAACCAGACCCAGCGCCAGTAGGTAAAGCGGCGTTACATGCTATGCAAAGTAACGCACCTAAAAGTCGTTATATGGTGACAGGAACAGTGGCCCAAGCGGACCGAGTTTTACGTCGCCAAATTAGCAAGATGTTAGAACTCAATAATGGGCAAGTTCACCAGTTTGACCGTGCTAGGTTGATTGAAATGCTTGATGAAGAAATCGTTAAAAGTTCAAAAAATAACCCTGCTGCAAAATAACCAGAATACTTAGCTAAACGAAATATTCCTCGCTACGCATAGACTAATACCGGTGTGTTGCGCAGCGAGGAATAGATATTTAAGCTGTATTATTTTTATTGTGCAAACAGCTAGGCTGTTTCAAGCTGTAAGTTATAGCCAGAATATTTGCGCATGTTGATAACACGATCGCCATCCAACATAAGATATTGACCTTTGATGCCCAGCAGAGTGCCTTCAAAAATCAGTTCTTTGTCTAAGTTAATAGATTTCACTTTTTCAGGATATTGCTCAACAGGATAATGAATATCAATGGCAGGTGTATTGGTGATATCGATAGCCTGAAAACCATATTCTTCAATAATTTCGTCTAGATCAGCTTCAACGTGTTCCAGTAGTGATTCTTTTAGCGCAGCTAAATCGACTTGTTCGGGCTGACTTTTTAGCATAGTGCGCCAATTAGTTTTATCAGCAATATGCTCTTTAAATGCCATCTCTATCAAGCCACTGGTTAACCTGTTTTGTACCCGCATGATGGCAATGGCCTGAGTGGCGCCTTGATCTATCCAGCGACTAGACACCCCATCAGTAACATGGCGTGTAATCCCTACTTTTACAGTGCCTGTATTGGCTAAATAGACAAAGTGGTCTGATAAGCAGTTAGCTTCACCCCAAGCGGGTTCGCGACAGGTGCCTTTTTCGTAGTGACATAGTTCTGGTTTGATAATACAGGTATCACACTGTGCTAATTTCATTAGACAGCGATAACAGTATCCTTGATTAAAACTCTTTTTGGTTTTTATCGCACAATGTACGCAATGTATCTCGCCGCCATAGGTAACCTTAAGTGATTGGCCTACCAAAGCATTCATATTAATTTCATTATCGCCAATGGGCAGTGCATATTGCGCGATATTGTTTGCATCAGTACTCACATTCATCTTGCGGGAGTTGCCTTGGTACAAGGTCATATAATTAATCCAGAAATGGTCATATTGATAATGAGGCAAATTTAACACAGACCCCTATGGAAGCAAAAAAAAATCAAACAGTATGAACTTTTATATTGATTTTTACTTGTTTTTTGCTCATCTTATCCCAAGCTATTATGTAAATATTGTTCTGCCATATGTTGGTAAGATTTTCATCAAAACATTCTCAGTCAAGGCATAAACAGTGAGGTTTGGTTATCCCAATACACTGATTTAACGCAGGATGGGGATGTTTTGAGGAAAACCCTTGAGGCTGAAGTCTTTGTTCGCTTGATTTGTTTAGAATGACTAAACGTCAAGATGGGCGCCGCGTAATTAACGCGATGCAATAAAAACAAATGCTCTCAGTCTTGGCGATTTATGAGGGATCTATACGCCCTCGACAATAAAAAAGTAATCAGAGCAAAGAGGAAAGTCTATGAAAATAAATGTTTCAGGTCATCATTGTGATATATCAGAATCAGTTAAAGAAGATATTCATCAAAAGTTCTCTAAAATAGCCAGCCATTTTCCTACCCTTATCGCCATAGATATCATCGTGACTAAAGAGCACGGTGAGTTTAGTGCAGAGGTTGCCACTAAATATGAAGGGACCAGTATTGCGGTAAGAGGTAAAGGTGCAGTGATGTACCCGGCTATATCCCAAGCAGGTAAAAAATTAGATGCCGCACTTAAACACCGTAAAGGACAGTTAAAAGGTGATTTGCATGAAAAACCCAGTGTTACCACCCCTGAAATTGCCCATGAAATTATTCAGGGCATGGATCTAAGTTAGACACCTTAGTTTTACCTAAAGCGCTCAGGTTAACATTTATAATCTGAGCGCGATCCCAATTCTCTCCTTCGTTCCCTTACTTGACTTATTACAGGTTTCTATGCGCATTATTTGCAGGTTTTTTGCACACTTTTCGTTTGCACATTGTTCGTTTGCATGTTCGGCAAATATTATTCGAACTTAAATAAACAAGCAGGTTATATAATGGATTTTGTTAATGGGACACAACGAATGGTTCGGTAACGTTAAATGCAATTGTTGTTAGACTTGAACAGAAATGAGGCAGTCACATTTATAGAGTTTGTATAAAGCCATTGAGCTGATGATTATGCTAATTTTTTTGTCATATTAATGAGACGTTGTCTTGACCGAAGTAGAGCTTATTAATCATAGCCACCGCATCGCGATAGACTGATATTTATAGTAGATAAAGTGACCGTTCATAGTGGTTTTAATTATTCGCTCTTCTTAGCGTTTTCTGTTTAGTGTAAAATATTGATAGCCAATCAATTTTACAAGCAGAACGGGTGCCAGTTATCGATGTTTTAGCGCAGCTTAAACAGTATTTTGAAGACACATCACTACATAAATTACAAACCGTGCAATCTCTTTGGAGTGGCTATGGCGATGTTTCACGGTATGTTAGCCCAAGACTCGATACTACTTTTATTGTTAAACATATTTCACCCCCCAAAGAACAAGTTCATCCTAGAGGTTGGAATACGCAAACCAGCCATCAACGAAAATTGCAGTCCTATCAAGTTGAAGCCAACTTTTATCGAGGTTACGCATCCTTGTGTGATGATCACTGTGTGGTACCTAAACTGTTGGCAGGGTTCTCACAGAACCAACAACAAATATTAGTATTACAAGATTTAGATCAAGCTGGGTTTTCGGTGCGTAAAGACCAATGCACTCTGGCTGACGTAAAGTTAGGCATCAAATGGTTGGCCTATTTTCATGCTAGGTTTTTACAGCAAGACAGTTGTGACCTATGGTCAGTCGGCACATATTGGCATCTGGCTACACGTCAAGATGAGTTTAAGGTGATGCAGGCAGGTAAACTCAAAGATGCTGCTCAGGCTCTAGACACTGCATTGAATCATGCCCGCTTTCAAACTTTGGTGCACGGTGATGCGAAGTTAGCTAATTTTTGTTTTCCTGATATCCGTGACACTAACAGATTAGCGGCAGTCGATTTCCAGTATGTGGGTAAAGGAGTAGGCGTAAAAGACCTTGCTTATTTTCTCGGTGCTTGTCTTAATCAAGATGATTTATTCAATTATGAACAAAGCTTATTAGATGAGTATTTTTTGCATCTCAAACATGCGCTTTATCACTATCAGATTGATATAGATTTTATGCCCTTACAGAAAGAGTGGCGCACGTTATACCCATTAGTGTGGGCCGACTTTTATCGGTTTTTATTAGGCTGGAGCCCGGGCCATTATAAAATTAATCCTTACATGAACAAGCAAACTGATATAGCTTTAGCTAGTTTGGTCAACTTAATGGGATCAAGATGAAAACGAACATCATGACTTACTTAACCTTATTACTCAGCCTGTTAATTTTGGATGGCATCTGGTTAGGTTTGATTGCAAAAGACGGCTATCAGCAAGCGATGGGGCATATTATGCGAGAGCCGGTCATCATTTGGCCGTGGATTGTTTTTTATCTATTGTACCCATTGGCTATGTTGATTTTAGCCATCAAGGTTCAACTAAGCACTCAGTCTAAATTTTACTTTCTATGGCGAGGTTTTGTTTTAGGTGCCGCCGCTTACGGTACTTACAATTTAGGCAATTACGCATTAGTGTTACATTGGCCTCTATCTATTACGATTAAAGACTGGCTCTGGGGTGCTGTTTTGACCTCAAGTTGCACGATGATGGGGGGGCATGTGTGGTTGAAATGCTCTTTTCAGAGTAAAGCTTAATGTTATCCAAGCAATCTAATGGTGCTCGACTAGTCAGTAATATTAAAAGTGCTATGGGCGCTAATTTATTACCAGGCCTATGTTTACAGCTGTTCGCTTTAACAATTGGACTCAGTTATTTTTATTGGCCAGCATCCCAGCAAACCTTTCAATTTTTTGCTGACTTAAAAGCAGAATATGGTGCGGTGTATGCTGTCATTTCCACATCAATATTTGGGGGGCTGTTACCTTTTTTATATTTGTTTTTAAGTGGTAAAGTTCGATTTCTACCTTTCACACAACTGCTTTTTTATATCATTATATGGGCAACGTTGGGTGGGTTAATAAATGCGTTTTATGGCTTACAAATTGTGTTGTTTGGTGAAGGAACCGACTGGTTAACCATACTAAAAAAAACCTCGTTTGATCAATTTGTATTCACAGTGTTTGTCACTTCGCCATTGATTGCATTGGCTTTTCTATGGAAAGATCAGCAGTTTAATTGGCAGAAAAGTAAAATGTATTTTGATGATCTCATCAAGGTGCAAATTCCTACTACAATAGTGACCACTTGGATTATTTGGATACCTGCAGTGAGTCTTATTTATATAATGCCAAGTAACTTACAAATTCCGTTGTTCAATCTGGTGTTATGTTTTTTTGTATTGATACTGGCTATTCTAAATGTGGATGACAAGTAAACATATAGCAACGTGGCTTGAACTCCCTCAAACTGGCTAAATAATGGTCAGTTTTTATTTTGTAGTTTTGTCAATTTTTGTTTAAATACGCTTAGGTAATATCGCTATTTGTAAGTAAGCTTGTGGTTTTCCATAAATATTTTTGAGTAAGGAACCGTTAGCATCTGCTCAGTATGGTGTAGATACATAAAGTCCTGTGACAGTTTGATATTTATTACTTTGGCTGTCGTATCGTAATTAGCTCCTAATGCCCCAATATAAACGTGACTTTTAAATTTAAGAGAGACAGACCTTGCAATCCCCTAAAACCAGCACCGTAATGAAATGGCTATTTGGTCAACTTCGTCCATACAAATCAAAGGTGGCTTTTGCCATAGCTGCATTAATTGTAGGTGCTGCGTCGTGGCTATTATTAGGCCAAGGTATTAAAGCTGTGGTGGATGAAGGGTTTATTGCTAATAATGCTGACAAGCTAGATGAAACTATGTTCATGGTAATGGGTATTGCCCTGATAGGCAGTATTGCTGCTTATTTTCGATTTTACTGGATGATTTGGTTGGGTGAGAGGGTTAGTGCAGATATTCGCCAAAATGTGTATGGGCATTTGCTTACGCTATCCCCTGCATTTTTTGCTAAAACGCGAACCGGAGAAGTGATATCTCGTTTTACCGCAGACACTACCTTACTTCAGTCTGTAGTAGGAATGGGGTTATCAATGGGATTGCGCTCGAGTATTACTTTTATTGGTGCGTTATTTTTGATGCTATTTTCTAGCCCAATACTGACTTTATATGTATTAATTGCAGTGCCAATAGTATTAATGCCAATTAGAGTATTTGGGGCTAAAGTAAGATTACACTCAAAAAACAGTCAAGATAAAGTCGCAGATGTGGGCGCTTATGTAGATGAAACATTACATGAAATCCACACTGTGCAGGCTTATTCTCATGAAGAAATAGACAAAACATTGTTCCAATCTCGTATTGAAGGGGTGATGTGGGCTGCGCAATTACGAATTAAATATCGTGCTTTGCTGGTAGCATTTATTATGGCTATTAGTATTATTGCCATCACGTCAGTGGCGTGGATAGGTGCACAGCAAGTATTAACAGGGGTCCTGAGTGCTGGCGAACTCACCGCATTTATGTTTTATGCGGTTATGGCGGGTGGCGCTGTGGCGACTATTAGTGAAGTGATTGGGGAAGTTCAAAAAGCAGCGGGTGCCAGTGAGCGTTTAATGGAACTGCTGAACACTCGAACCAGTATTGAGTCGCCTGTGTCTCCCATTGCCTTGCCAAATGAAGTCAGTGGTGAAATTAGCTTACAGAATGTGAATTTTTACTACCCCCAAGCTGACAATGTATCGGTGATAAAAGACCTGAGTTTGAAAATAAAAAGTGGTGAGCGTATTGCTTTAGTTGGCCCAAGTGGGGCAGGAAAGTCTACGTTGTTTCAATTATTACTGCGTTTTTATGACGTCAGCAGCGGTCAGATAAAATTAGAAAGCAAAGACATTAAATGGCTAGATGTACCTGCGTTGCGAGATCAATTTGCGTTGGTGCCTCAAGAATCAGTGATATTTGCTAGTAGCGTTAAAGATAATATTGGTTATGGCCGCACCAATGCTAGTCAGTTAGATATTGAAAACGCTGCAAAAGCAGCCCGCGCTCATGACTTTATTCTGGAGTTACCCCAGGGGTATGAGACTAACTTAGGCGAACGAGGGGTGCGTTTATCTGGCGGTCAAAAACAGCGCATTGCCATTGCTAGAGCTATCTTGGCTGACAGACCTATTTTGTTGTTAGATGAAGCCACTAGTTCTTTGGATGCCTCTAACGAGCAACATGTTAAGTTGGCGCTAGAAGAATTAATGAAAGACAAAACTACTTTGATTATCGCCCATAGATTGGCGACGGTTATTAATGCCGATCGTATAGTGGTGATGGACAAAGGTGAGATAGTCGCCGTAGGTACCCATCCAGAATTGGTCAAAAGTAACGCTTTGTACCGAGAATTTGCACAACTGCAGTTAATAGATTGAAGATATATGTCGAAACAAACATTTTTAATTATTTATGGCGCGGCAGTGAAAGCTGGGGGGGGCCCCAGTGGTACCTTGTTACGCAGGGTTCAAGGGGCATGGGAAATTAGTCAACGTTTAGCCACCCCTTGCTATTTTATCGTAACAGGTGGGGTAGGCAAACATGCCCCTAGCGAAGCACATGTCATGCAAAAGCTATTATTAGATTTGGGTGCAACCAATGAGCAAATCATTGTGGAAGATCAAGCCAAAGATACTATGGATTCGACCTTTTATTGCGCTGAAATACTTACTCGTCATTCTTATCAACCCCAAGATGATCACGTCATTATTTGTTCTAGTACCTATCACAATTATAGATGTCAGCTATTATTGTGGATGTTGGATGTTGACTCTCAGCGAGCAAACATGCCATCGGATAAAGATGCCTTGGGAACAATTAAATGGTTGCGTTACTACATACGCGAAGCCTTAGCCATTCCCTGGGACTTTATAAATATTTGGGTGAAACTGAAGTTTTAAGGACGATTTAAATGAAATGGCCAACCTCACTTTTAATCATGTTCGTTTTGGTGTTAACAGTTACCGCTATTGTTTTTTTTAAAGATAAAATTTTTAGTCCAGAAGTGACGTTAAGTGAAAGTGAAAAAAAAGGTATGAAATTACTCAAAATTGCACAAGATGCCTGTTTGAGTGGTCAAACCGATAACGTCGATTTATATGCAAGAGTTCAAGGCAGTTTGACTGAAGGAGCGAATGCAGGAGCTGGGATCAGTGATGTAACCTCAAAAGGGGCGGTAAACTACTTAGATGAAAGTATTCGCAATATTGCCGATGGGGAAATCCGGACATGTCTTGATCCTCATCTGCGCAGTATAAAAGCGTGCATTCTGGGTGATTGCCAAGCAGATGAGTTGCCTAAAACCATAGACTTTAAGTTTAAAAATTCAGATTCTGAACAAATAAATACACAAAATCAATATTCAGACATAGCGTTTTTTCGTTTGCAAAATAAACAGGGAGAGAAAAAGTTAGTTAAACAAGATGATGATTTTTTTAGTGAAACCATTGAATTATTAGATATAGGTGTAACGAGTATTGCTCAAGTGGCCTTCCAAGTTAGACAAGGCAACACCTTGCTAAAACAACCGGCTAAAATTTGCTTGCAACGGGCTAAAACAGTCAAGCCAAATGACAATAATTATGTGGAATTTAGATGTAATGCAAACGGAGAGTGTTTGCATGATGAGATGTCACCCAAGTGGTTTGATTTATGCCCATTGACGAATGATCCAGATAGTTCTATTAGCAACCTAAATTGGCTATCGCCTTTTATTTCAGAGGCCTATGCACAAACTAAACATACCTATTGGGCCGTGCCATCTTTGTCAACACTTGAATCAAGAGTTGATCAACAAGATTTGATTGGGATTGGGTATACTCACTTTTTCTTAAGCTCCGACAAGCCCATTCGAAACGGAGCTGATGCCTTGTATTATGATTTACAGGTTAACGGCCAAACTGTACTGGAAGATGGGTTATATCCAGATTTTAATCTCAAGAGTTACGATGATACTCAGCCTTTATCAATTAACTTTGGTTTACAAAATTTAAATTTTTCTGGGCAAGTAAATGGTTGCGATGAGTTAACCCTCAATATTCAATTTTTAAAAGACGGCCAACCTATAGGTGATAACATTTTGTGGCATCGCAGTTATGTGTCATTAAGAGACGCTCGGGAGAAGCAATTAAAAGTAGGCGCAACCAACTTAAGTTGGCAAGGAATATACCGAAGAGCTTCAAAAGAATATGATTCAGAGGTGTTTGTAAATTCAGTTTTTGTGAATAAAACTCTCCAGTTTGCAGAAAATATCGACGCGATAAAAGATACCCAACAGGTGATGAGTAAAATGAAAGCAAAGTTCGATCAAGCCGGTTTAACCTTTCAAGGGCAAACTTTGGTTGCGGTGATCCGCCCGCCATTAACTCAAATATCTTATGGGCTAGCGGTGGGTATAGTAGAAGATACAGGGCAAATTCGTTATACCTTCTCGAGCACCATGGCCAGTGAACTGAAATCTTATTTGCTTGCACTAAGAGAGCAGGGTCAAAAATATAGAAATATCATCCGCAAGGATTCGTTTATTTACACTCTTCGCAGTGCAAAAAGTTATAGCCAGTCGCCCGCGATTTGTTGGGATGAATTGACTGTGTGAAGGGTAGATGGGAGCTTTAAAATTCGAGCCAGTCGCTGCTCGCAAAAAGCTAATTCTTAAATAAAATGGAAGTAGAAATAATAGATGAAAATTGCGCAGATAGGTGAAGACGTTCTTAGGACGCCAGCTAAGCAGGTTGGGCAGTCTGAGTTTGAGCAAAAGGCACTGATCACATTTATTGATGAGTTATTGGCGACTATGCTTGAGGCCAACGGTATTGGCATTGCCGCGCCACAAGTGTTTGACCCTAGAGCCATTATGATTATTGCTTCACGGCCTAATCCTCGTTACCCAGATGCGCCTGATATGCAGCCTTTGGTTTTGGTTAATCCGCTGATTAAACAAAGTAGCGAAAATAAGGTCTGGGAGTGGGAAGGGTGTTTGTCTGTGCCGGGGTTACGTGGGCGTATTGAGCGACCAGATTGGGTGGATGTGGCCTATTTTGACAGAGAAGGAAAGGCTCAAAATATCAAGCTTGAGGGTTTTGTAGCACGGATATTTTTACATGAGTTTGATCATTTAATTGGCAAAACCTGGCTGGATCATATTACCAGCACAGAAAATATTATGGCAAATGAGGTATGGGTAGCGAAATATGCTTAATGATTTTTATTAAGTCGGATAGGATAAGTCCTAGATCAACAATTATTAACACTTTTTGGATAGTCACATTGATTGCTTTCTCTTCATGTAAAACAATTTTTATTACTATAGGCCTGATGTCTATGGTTTTTATGTCTCACGCTCAGCAAAGTCAAATAACTGAACCGGAATCGTTTCCTCAGTGTGTGGCACGTTTACAGCAATTAGCTCGAAACGCAGGGGTGTCTGAAAACACGACTGTCGATATTTTAGGGCAGGTTAAACTCTTGCCAAAAATTCTAGATTACGACCGCAATCAACCAGAATTTGTTCAGACTTTTACTGGCTACTTTTCAAAACGAATAACACCTTGGCGCGTTAAAAAAGGGCGTGAAAAATTAGTAGAATATCGTGATTTTTTATCTAAACTTACCCAGCAATATGGTGTACCAGCCCATTATCTGATTGCATTTTGGGGGCTAGAAACGAATTTTGGGGGCATTAAAGGTAAAATCCCCACTATCCCTGCTTTAACAACACTGGCGTGTGATCAACGTCGAAGCGCATATTTTTCTGAAGAGCTTATGCAAGCTTTGTTGTTACTTGAGCGTGAAAATCTTGATGATAAATACATGATTGGTTCTTGGGCCGGCGCAATGGGCCACACTCAATTTATGCCTACCGCCTATATGAAATATGCTAAAGATGGCGATGCAGATGGCAAAGTTGACCTATGGAACAATGAATTAGACGCACTGGCATCTGCCGCACACTTTTTGCAAAGTTTAGGATGGAAAACGGGCTTTAGATGGGGCAGAGAAGTCATATTACCCAAAGATTTTAACTATCAGTTAGCAGGTAAATCCCATCCTCAAACGGTGTCTTTTTGGTCACAGCAAAACGTGATGCAAGTGAGCGGTAAAACACTCGGTGATAGTGACTTAAAAGCAGCCTTACTTATTCCTGCCGGGCATAATGGTTCTGCGTTTATGGTTTACCCTAATTTTGATGTGATCCTAGGTTGGAACAATTCCGAATATTACGGTTTAGCAGTGGGTCACTTGGCTGACAGAATAAATGGGCAGGGTACTTTATCAAAACCGCTACCCAATTTACCTAATTATACCGTTACAAAAATGCAACAATTTCAAGATAAGCTAAACAAACTGGGCTTTGATGTTGGGGAGGCCGACGGCATTTTAGGTCCCGCCACACGCAAAGGTGTACGTGCATTTCAAGTGACTGTTGGTTTGATTGCTGATGGTTATCCGTCAAAAGAAACCGTTGAAGCGGTGATTAATGCACCCTTAAATACCGAACAGGACATAAATAGTTAAGGGTTTATGGGTTGTATTTTTGAGGGAAACCGAAATTTATAAAGCATTTAACGTCATCTATATCATCTATCGATATCTACCCTCTGCAACTTTACTCTGACCCTTGCGGTATCTGCCTGTTGCACTGTGGTTGACCGACAAATCTAGTCTGTATTTTATTTGTACATCATAGTGGGCAACGCAATATAGTGGGCAACGCAATTTTGGGCTGTATTGTTGGTTGGTTACTTTACAAGCGTGGATTTGAATGCGCTATATTGGCAAATGTAGCTGCGCATATAACCCTGATAATTTTGGGGTGATTATTGGCACACCAAGGCCATTTATTTCTGCTATAATCTCGCCGATTTTTTGTACAGCCAGTCGCTGCATTTTTTAGAGAGCATCATGCCAACCATTCAACCCGCTACCCGTTCTAAACCTGTCGCCCGTATGAAAGCGGAGCGGGGATTATTTTCCTTCCCTAAATATTGGGCCGAGTGTTTTGGACCAGCCCCGTTTTTACCTATGTCCCGCAAAGAAATGGATCAACTTGGCTGGGATAGTTGTGACATTATTCTGGTTACTGGAGATGCCTATGTGGATCATCCGAGTTTTGGTATGGCTGTTATTGGCCGAACGTTAGAAGCCCAGGGATTCAGAGTAGGCATTATTTCCCAGCCTGATTGGCATAGTAAAGATGAATTTATGCAGCTTGGTGAGCCTAACCTGTTTTTTGGTGTGACTGCAGGTAATATGGACTCAATGATCAACCGTTATACGGCTGAGCGAAAATTACGTCATGATGATGCCTACACACCTCACAACGAAGGCGGAAAACGTCCCGACCGTGCAGTGACTGTTTACACCCAGCGTTGTAAAGAAGCTTACAAAAAACCTGTGGTGATTGGTGGCATTGAGGCCAGTTTAAGACGTATCGCCCATTATGATTATTGGTCAGACAAAGTACGCCGTAGTGTATTGTTTGATTCAAAAGCAGATATGTTGATGTTTGGTAATGCCGAACGACCTTTGTTAGAAATGGCACACCGTTTCGCTGCGGGTGAAACGATTGACCAGATGCAAGATATTCGCGGTACTGCCGTTATTCGTAAAGAGCCGTTACCCGGCTGGCAAGGAGTGGATTCGACCCACCTAGACAGCATAGGTAAAATTGAACCCATTATTAGTCCTTATCAAATTATTGACGATAAATGCGCGGTTAAGTCTGAGGCTGAGAGACAAGCGGCAATCGAAGAGCAAAAAGCGCAACCCATAGTGATCCAGCCGTTTACGTCAAAAACCGAAAGACGTAAACCTTGGGATAAAACCTATGTGTTACTGCCCGCTTATGATGTGGTGCGTGCCGAAAAAACCCATTACGCCCATACGTCACGGATTTTACATAAAGAAACCAACCCTGGCTGTGCTCGTGCGTTGGTGCAGCGACATGGCGACCGTATTATTTGGATCAACCCACCTGCGTATCCATTAGAAACCGAAGAAATGGATGCGGTGTTTGATTTACCTTATGCACGAGTGCCACACCCTAGCTATGGTAAAGCCAAGATCCCTGCCTACGATATGATCAAAACCTCAGTGAATATCATGCGTGGCTGTTTTGGTGGTTGTACTTTCTGTTCGATTACCGAACATGAAGGCAGGGTGATCCAAAGCCGTTCAGAAGAGTCGATTATTCGTGAAATAGAATTAATTCGCGACAAAGTTCCTGGCTTTACCGGTGTTATCTCTGATCTTGGTGGTCCCACTGCCAACATGTATAAGTTGCGTTGTAAAAGCCCCAAGGCCGAGCAAGCTTGTCGACGTCTGTCATGTGTGTGGCCAGAAATCTGTGGGCACTTAGATACGGATCAAACCCCTACCGTTAATCTTTACCGTAAAGCTCGAGAAGTGGAAGGAGTTAAGAAAGTCCTGATTGCATCTGGTGTAAGGTATGACTTAGCGATTGAAGATCCAAATTACGTCAAAGAATTAGTCACACATCATGTAGGTGGGTATTTAAAAATCGCACCAGAACATACTGAAAAAGCCCCGTTGGATAAAATGATGAAGCCGGGTATGGGGACTTACGATAAATTTAAAGAGCTGTTCGACAAATACACCAAAGAAGCGGGCAAAGACCAGTATCTTATTCCTTACTTTATTTCTGCTCATCCGGGTACCGAAGATATGGATATGGTGAATTTGGCGTTATGGCTCAAAGAGCGCAACTTTAAACTAGACCAAGTACAAAACTTCTATCCATCACCTATGGCAAACGCCACCACCATGTATCACACCGGTAAAAACCCGATACATAAAGTGGATCATAAAAGTGAAGAAGTTGAGGTGCCTAAAGGTGAAATCCATAGGCGTTTACACCGTGCATTTTTACGTTATCACGATCCCGCTAACTGGCCAATATTGCGTAAAACCCTCAAAGAAATGGGTAAGGCCCACTTGATTGGCAATAGCCCTAAATGTTTAGTGCCAGCTGAAAGTCGCAATGAGTTAAGAGGACGCGATCAAAAAGAGTTCGCTAAACGTTCAGGTAATAAGGCGTTTGCTAAAGGTAAGTCTACTAATGCCAACAAAGCGCAAAAAGGGTTAACCCGTTTTAGTGACAATCAACCTCATAACGAAGCGGCTAAGGCAGAGCAAGTGAGTCACGGAAAATCGAATAGTAATAAACGCAAACCCCGTAAACCCGCCTAATGTAATCTGTGCTAGCTGAGATTTTGCAGAGTGATTATTAAGGACTAAGTGATGAGTCATCAACACTTAGTCACTTAATAGTGAAGAATTTACAGTACAGCCATGTTGATGGTTTTTAATCTAAGACATAAAGAATGATAATACTTCTATCACTTTGGGTTTATCGATTACGTTATGACGGGTTTTTATTACTCTAGGTGTTTTCGTAGTGTTCAGCTGTAAAATATTGGCAGTACAGGCAATCTTGTCACGTTAACCACCTTAGAGTTTCCAGTGACAAAGCAATATTCATTCATTAACCATTGTGCCCATAATCACAAAAAAAGGGCAGGAGTGAATATAACGTAAATTCACACCTGCCCTTTTTGTCGCAATTTTCTAGCAGTTCCGCTATATCGCTATTTCGCTGTAAAGGCTGTCAGAGACGATTTTTCGAAGTCCGGCTAATCCTGTAAGCCATTGTGCAACCGATTCGTCAGCTTGCACTTTTTCCCATGCGTTCGCAAAGTCTGCAAGGGATCCCGGATATTCTAGGCCAACTATCATCGCGCCGGTCGCATCTCCAGCGAAAGTGGCTTGCCAGGCGTGGATTGTCATTTTTGGAGTGATGGCTTTTATTAGCATACTCCCTTTATTCAGTTGTGTGATATAGGCTGGAGCATCATCTGTCTCGACTACAACAACCCGCAGCTTCGAATGTTCGTCAGCCAATACGCGGGTGGATAATGAGACAGTGAGACCCAATAGAATTAATGCAATTAATATTTTCATAGCTTATTTGCTTTTGCTATGGCGGCATGTGCCGAAAATTGAGATTGAAATTCAATTAGACTATAGCCGACTATGATGAATTTACCATCAGCAGTTATCAAGGACGTGCCATTTTAGTTAGGTCGTCAACTTGTAGTACTATTTGGAAAAAATTTCCGGAGTAAATAACTATGAAACTCATTTGAAGTCACAAAGTAAAACTCTGAGAATTATAGTTAGCGGGTTTTGATTAACTCGATGATTTATAACAGGAAAATGGTGGCCCCTCCCTGACTCGAACAGGGGACCTGACGATTATGAGTCGTATGCTCTAACCAACTGAGCTAAGGGGCCAATTTACTTTTTGAAGTTGCCAGCTTACAGTAAGCTGAAAGCGACGCGCAGTATAAGCAGTTTTTTTTTCATTGTCATCTTACTTGTTGAGCAATTACGTTTGATTGCTGCATTTTTCGACAGTTTTTCTACGTATCCCAAGCCAAAGTAGGCCTAACAGTATTAATCCATAGGCACTTCCTCCCCCTGAACTGTTTGAGGAACTGCCTGTGGTGGTGGCAATTACGGTAATGACGATGTTGTCAGAACTAGTTAAGCCAAAATCATCTGTGATGCTAAGTGAAAATTCCAATATTCCAGCAGCACTTGGCGCAGTGAAACTGGCCTGTGGGTTATCTGCATTATTGATCGTGACGTTACTGCCAGATATTTGTTGCCACAGATAACTGAGCAGTTGGTCTTCGGGGTCGATGCCACTTCCGACAAGTGTGACGCTTTGCCTAGTATTGACTTCAGAGTCTTCGCCCGCTGATGATGTTGGGGCCTGGTTTGACTCATCGTCACGGATCACTATGTTTATAGTCGATTGATTACCGAGTACATTTGCTTCATCTGCACTGAGCGTTAATATTAGGGATTCTTGCGCTTCGGTTTCGTTGTCATTGATTAAGGATATATCAATGAATTGGTCTGCACTATCTGTATCTAGCCATTCAAGTGTGCCGCTGCTTGAATTGGCATCTGCACCCAATATCGCCGTGCCTGAACTAAGAGCATAGGTGACAGTGATATTGCCATCACTGCCTCCTTGACGCGTTACTGCTATTTGCACTGTTGGGTCGGTTTCTTTAACCGTGACTTCATCTGTGGCAAACACGATTTGACCTTGCTGCAACGCATCGATTATTTGCACAGTGGTGATGCTTGGATTAACTAGGGTGGCACCATTTCTAGGATCAAATAATCGAATGAAAACGCTTTCGGTGATTTCATCAAGTGTGTCGTTATTTGTTTGTAGCACTATTTTTTGGGGGGCAGTGTCGTTGTTTGTCCATTGTAATTCGCCGCTCGTTAGAACAATGTCTTCTAAATCAGCTGATCCTGACAATATTTCGTAACTGACAGTACTGGCACCATTACCGGTCTTAGTGACGACAATGCTGATGCTCTGACCTTCATCTACTTGGTATTGTCTGGGTTCAAAAGCGATATTACCAGTGTCGTTTTCTAATGTCTGGTCTTGAATAATGTATAAACCGCTATTGATATCACTCACCAAAATATTACCACTGGGTAAAAATGGATAGACCCCCCATGCGCCATTAAATCCAGCGTTGTCTGACACCGGATAGGTATCGAAAAACCCTGCTTCAACTGGGGCACTAGGGTCGGTAATATCGAGTACAGTCAGACCGCGTTCATAGGTAGACATGTAGTAACGATTGCCGCGCACAAAACCATTATGATCGATTGCGCGAGTTGGGCCAGACCAAGTGCCCACTAGGGTGGGTGTGCTTAAACTGCTGATATCAAATATGTTTAAGGTAGTATTGAGGCCATGTGTTTGTTCGTCAAGTTCGTCATGGACAATGACATATTGTTTATCTTCGCTCCACCAACCTGAATGAGTATATTCAGCGTTGGGATAGGAGCTCGAGCCTAGCTCTATGGCTTGCTTTTCATCCGTATGATCCCACACTCTGAGATTGTCTTCGTTAAAATCGAGTATCACTAAACAGTCGGTATTATTGGCTTGAACACAGTCGGTTTGGGCCCGTGCATCATTGATAGTAAGCGATGTCGCATCATGAGTGTAATCGCTTCGAGTGCTGGATGCGTTAGTATAGGTCGCGCCTAATGCCTCAGGATCTGACAATGAGTACGAACGGAACGCACCGCTAAAGTTGTTGGATCCTAAAATATGCACTGCAGGTACCTGACCGGCTAAAGCAATATTTAGCCCGTAATCCAGGTTACTGATATAGATATTGTGGGCGGTGCTGTCTGTTGTTTGCCGTCTCACCACTGAAATGCCATTTTCTAAGTCGTTTAAGTCGATGATTGTCAAACCTTCATTGGCCTCAGTGGTGACATAAGCGTAAGCCTGCCATCTTAAGGTGGGCGTATCAAAGTATTGGTACACTTTGATATCTCTCCAGGTGGAAGACAAACCTGAGATACTCCCGATGACTGTGGGCGAAGTGGGTGCGGTTACATCGACTACAGCCAGCGCATTTCTGAGGCCTATAATGGCATATTCTTGGTGAGTGTTGAGATCGATATGCCCCCATATGTCGTTGGCTGACAGAGGCTTGCTGGGGAAATCAGACAAAGGCACATGTGCCAGTAACGACATGTTATTACACTCAAAACCGTCTGCGCTGCCGTCAATACATGCGCGATTAACTTGTTTTTGTTGCATCAATTGTAATTGAGAAACGTTTAAGCCTTTGCCTTGTAAACTTGAAGATGTGAAGCCTTTAGTGTCACGTATAACATGAAAGCCTTGTTGACTCAGTTGTTCGGCATATTTGGCTGGTACACCTGAAATAGAAGTAAGATAGGTATCGGGGTTCTGCCCTTGATATTGTTCAACTTGATTAAATCCACCTAAAACGGGGACAATTTGACCCGTTAGGTACAGTAAATCTTGCTCAGATTCAATACTATATTTACCCTGAGCCACCAAGACTGCATCGCCTTTATTCGCTTTTTGTGCGGCGTAAGTCACTGTTTTACATGGTCTAAATCTATTGTTGCAGTTGCCATTGTCTGCTCCGCTGTTGGCAACAAAACGGGCTTTATCATGTTCTGCATGTGCTTGAACGCCTTGACTGTACCCCATGGCCAGTATCATTATAACGCCAATAACATATCCCATAAACGTATCACTATTAATATGAAGCTTGATTACACCTTACCTTTTAGACACGACAGATCCAGTTTTTTGTCCTGTAGAGGCGTAAATAAAGCGTTTGTATTTTTTTTATTCAGTTTTTTGACTGTGTTGATCGGGAGCTGTTCTAGATTAAATGATGTGGAAAGTATAAAGGTTGAAATTTGGCACAATGGAAGCGCTCTAACTTGCAATGCTTTTGACAGTCATCAGCAAGTTTGGTCTATCCAGCAACTCGCTTTTTTTATTAGTGACGTTAAATTATTGGACAAAAATACTGTTTACGAACCGCAATTAAGTTCAACACTTTGGCAAACAGATAATGTGGTCTTGATCCAACCTGATCTGAATGACTGTGCTACAAAATTAAAAGATGACAATACACCTGATCAAAACGATCCCACCGCGTTTGAAACACTTAAAAGTAATCATGACCTGCAATTTTTAGTGCCAGTTGATCTCAGTGCATCAGAACAACTTTCGTTTACCCTTGCCGTGCCGTTTGAGTTCAATCATCAAAACCCATTATTACAACCTTCGCCGTTAAACCTGCCGAGTATGTTTTGGTCGTGGCGCTCAGGGCACAAATTTTTGCGATTAGATATGCAAGCCCCCAACAAACACTGGGTATTTCATTTAGGCAGTGTAGGGTGCACAGCCGTTTCAACTATGCGCGCTCCACAAAGAGAATGTGTACAACCCAATAGAGTCGACTTTTATCTGGACAAAAAGCATAACGGAACAACACTAGTGATGCATTTAGATAGGCTTATTGCCAATGTATCCATGCAAAACGATGATCCTTGTTTGTTTCATTCAGGCCAAGCAAGTTGCACAGTTTTAATGTTTAACTTGCAAACGCAAGAGGTGTTTGAATGGCACTAAACTTGTTCAGAACTGAGTTTTTACACGCTAGCTTTTATCTTATTATGAGTTGCTTTTTATTTGCTTGTAAACCGCCTCCGCTTCATCAAAACGATGATGAATATGATTGGGCGTTACCTAAAGGTTTTCCAAGCCCTTTAGTGCCAAACGATAATCCTATGTCAGCCGCTAAAGTGGCTTTGGGAAAGACGTTGTTTTTTGATGTGGATTTGTCTTTTAATCAATCCACTTCCTGCGCCAGTTGCCATCAACCGGAATTTGCTTTTTCAGAACCCCAAAAAGTGGCAGTAGGCTCAACAGGTCAAAGACACCGGCGTAATACCCAATCCTTAGTTAATGTGGCTTACAACAGTAACCTGACCTGGTCTCATTCAGGGCTTGAACGATTAGAGCAGCAAATCCTTATTCCGATGTTTTCTGAAAACCCGGTTGAGTTAGGTATTACGGGACATGAAAGTGAAGTATTACAACGATTCAAAAATCAGAGCTATTCAAAGCTGTTCGAACGTGCGTTTGATGACAGTAGCGCAAGCTTTGACAGAATAGTGAAAGCCCTTGCCAGTTATGTCAGAAGCTTAACCAGCTTTGCCTCACCCTTTGATGAGTATGCCTATCAAAATAATGATGATGCCATGTCTGACGTTGCTAAAAGGGGCATGGAGTTGTTTTTCTCGGAAAAATTTGAGTGCTTTCATTGTCATGGTGGATTCAACTTTAGTCAGTCAAGTCAACATGAAAACCAAAGGTTGGATTTACGACCCTTTCACAACACCGGTTTGTATAATATTGATAATAAAGGTGCTTATCCTGTCTATGATCAAGGCTTGATTGAAGTTAGCTTACAACCCCAAGATATGGGTAAGTTCAGGACACCCACTTTGCGTAATGTCGAGGTGAGTGCGCCTTATATGCATGATGGAAGTTTGGCCACTTTAAACGATGTGATTGAATTTTATGCTGCTGGAGGAAAAGGTCATGGTAAATCCAACCCTTTGAAAAGTCGCTTTGTGGCTGGTTTCGACCTGCAATTACAACAAAAACAAGAGCTCATTGCTTTTTTGCATAGCTTGACCGATAGTCAGTTTTTAAATTCGAATGTAAACTATCCTCTCACCTTACCCTGATGGTGCAAAGACAAGGAGGTGCAAGGGTAAAAGAATTTTGGTATATTTAAGTGTATTTCATACATTTCCAATGGAGATTAAGTGACCGGAAAGCCCTTTCTCGTAAGTGGTCGTAATACCCTCATTCATAAAATAAGAAAATTAGATCTACTTATTATTAACGGTGATGATAATCCAGCCGTTGTTGTCACACATAAAGGCATTAAAAAATTTGTTGGGGAAGTGCCAGACAGCAAACGTAATGCAAAACTACAAGATATGGAACTGGTCGATCTCACTAATATTGAGGTGTTTGGGGAAGAAAAAACCTTGTTATTTATTCAAACCATCAATGGTAAAGAATATAAAGTGGATTACAGCAGACATAGCTCATCATTGTTTATTAAAATTCATCAGGAAAATACCTTTTAAGTTAGTCCGCTCAATGATACTAAAAAGCCTGTTTCCCGGGCTTAATAATATCTGTAAAGATTTCAGCCAAATAATTTTGCTCAATCTATTTCTCCCAATGTAACAAAATAATGCCAAATCCGATTAATCGATGATTCACAACGATAGTTTATCGCTGAGAATGGTTAATTGGTCGCTTAGTCGCATTTGGCCGTGACTAGCCTTTATTAGCCTTCTTTAAATCACCTTCCCCTCTACATTAAGCATGTACTTGCAATCATGCAGAATTTAATTAATACAGGGTGAGACATCATGAAAAAAATCATTATTGGCAGCATATTAACCGCAGGCATTTTTTTTGCTGGCAGTGCACAAGCTAATGCTTTTGACAATAACATTGAAGCGAATTTGGTCAAAATATGTGAAGCAATTAAAAGTGATAGCAAATTGAAATTGCGTCATGCGATAGAAATAAGTGGTATCAACGTTAGAGCAATTAGTAAAGGTTTAGTCTGCAACGGTTATGATCCAGTGACCTTTGCAATAGTAAATAAAGCACAACATACGGCTAAATTTATGGCTCGTAAAAGTGATGTTGATTACGAAGCATTATTAGCTAAGTTATAAGGATTGATGTTTTTTGACTAAAGTGAGTGTATGTAAACCTGTATTGTTTTAATTATACTTTGGTTTAGAGCACTCACTTACTTTCCAATAATTTATGCATGTATACACACATTTTTGTTAATACTGCTTAAAAAAACTAAACGTCCCATCCCTAATTAATCCCACTTTAGTCACACAATACCGGGTTTCATCTTTAAGCCAAATGTATAATTGGACTTTTTGATAGTGCCAGATGATCGCCATGCTGCGTCGGCAGTGAATTTTTTATTAATTCAACCGTTTAGCGCCACAATTAGCCCTTTTAAGCAAGACCATCAGAAGAAACAGAAGCCATGGTTTGGCATCGCTTTTTTCTGACGTTTACCACGTTAAATCAGGCTAAAGTTCTAAGTAAGGTTCTACGAGTTATCAAGCGGACAGATTTCTATTTTTACGCTAGTTGCTGATGTCAAATGTGACTAAATATTTCAGAAATGAAAAATTCTGGGGTTCATCCCATCATCTGAATGATTCATCACATACTGGTTCAAATTCAGAAACTTGGACTTACAATGAGAGCGTCGAAGTCGTGACCCGATGTGTATATGTGTTTATTAGATTTGATAAAAATGTATTGTTCTCTCAATTAAGCAAGGATTGCCACTACAAAGCAGTCCTTGCTTTTTGCCCGAAGAATACTTTTTTACAGCTTACTTTTTTTCTTAGATCCCCACCTGGTCCTAGAAATGTTCGCCTTTTATCCCCTAGCTTGTATATTTTATACCACAACAATTCAGGAGTGATATGTATGTGCCACTGTATAGTATTAGACGATGAGGACTTAGCCAGTGAAAGGATACCTAGTTTCGAAGAGGGGCAAGGTAGCTGGCAGGGAGATGGCCAATCCGCAGAGTATAAAGAGGCTGAGAGTCTACTTTTAAAACATTGGCCTTTTGTATGTTTTATGGATAAGAATATTATACGTATTCTAACTGTGAGGTATCGTGTTCACATTTTAATCTCTGTGGAGCGTTCATGAGTCGTCAATTGACAGCCATCGTTGTTGATGATGAACGTTTGGCCAGAGAAGGTTTAATGCTTAGGTTGAATGATGACACTAGGTTTAATGTGGTTGCACAATGTCCATCTGCTCATCATGCGCTGGATGTGATAGAGCAATGCCAACCCAATATTGCTTTTGTGGATATTGAGATGCCAGGATTAAGCGGGCTTGAGCTGGCAGAGCTATTATCAAACAACACCACTCCTGTGCCTAAAGTGGTGTTTGTCACCGCATTTAGAGAATTTGCTCTACATGCCTTTGAATTTCAGGCTTTTGATTATTTACTTAAACCGTTTTCAGATGACAGATTGGCCAATTGTTTAAGTAAGCTCGTGGATTCTTTTTTTGACAGTGATGTAGTGCTTCAACACCTTAAGTTAGACGCATTACTGAGCCGTAAAACAGGTAATTCCATTGATGGTTTTATCCGTAATTTAGAGGTGACAAGTGGTGGTTCGATGAGCGAACTACAGCGAAGCGTTTCCATGAAAAGCGGATCGGAGTGGATCAGAGTGAAGCTGGATGATATTTCTTGGATTGAGGCCGCAGGTGATTACATGTGTGTGCATACATGGGAAGGCACGCATATTATACGCAAAACCCTCAAACAATTTGAACAAGAGCTCGACCCCCGCCTTTTTCCGAGGGTGAATCGTTCAGCCATGATCAACATGAGTAAATTAAAAAGATTGACGCCCAACTCGAATGGCGAATACTTAGCGCAGTTAACATCGGGTGATAGTGTTAAGGTCAGTCGCAAATATAAATTTAAACTAGAAGAGTTAAGAAAAAACGGCGGCTGTGAAGATTAAAGGTGACTGCTAAATCATGCCTATCCCAATGGCTTTAAGAATGGCGCGTGTTATTTAATTTAATTGAACTGAATGGCCAAATGACCGTCTGAAAACTGAATTATGACTCAGCATACTCAATATTATGGAAGGTAGTGCCAATGAATTTCACAACAGCGTTAGTGTTTGCAGGTTATCTCAGTTTTTCAAATATGGCCTTCGCCAGTGAGATATCTCTACTCGATAATGCTATCTCAATATTGAATACTGGGCAAACCGAACAGGCCATCGTCTTATTTGAAAAACAAAGGCATAACCCTGCAGCCATGCTTTATTTAGCCAAAATCTATATGGACAGTGACTTAGACGAAGCAGAGGATTGGATAGAACAAGCGCTTGAAGTTAATTTAAACAATGCAGAAGTTTATTATGTCCGTGGCGCTATCATGGGACGACAGGCATCGGGTTCCATTTTTTCAGCATTAAGTTATGCAGAAAAATCAGTTAATAGTTTTACAAAAGCAGTAGAACTTCAGCCTGACTCCATCAAATATAGGAAAGGATTAATGCAATTTCACACCAGCGCACCCAGCATTGCTGGTGGCGACCTGGATATTGCCAAAGTCCAGATAGAAAAACTTAGGCAACTTGATCCCAAAGTAGGCCTAGAAGCTGAGATTAACTATGAGTTATCACAAGATAATGATGCTTTGGCCGACGCGCTTTTGCAGCAAGCCAAGCAGACTTATAACGATATTCCTGATTTTTTCTTTCAAGCCGGTATGCTCCAGCAACGCAAAGAGAACTATCAGACTGCATTTGAAGAATTAACACGGGCCATCAGTAAAAATACTGACACTCAAGAAAGTGTTGTCGCAAAATACAACGCCTTGTATCAGTTGGGCAGAACATCGGTTTTAGGCGAAACTAATATTGGTGCTGGGATAATGGCCTTGAAGCAGTATCTCAGCGAAGCGCCAGACTTAGATGGCTTATCACCTAAGCCTTGGGCAGAGTTTCGTTTAGCGAACTTAATGGTTCTTAATGCACAGACATTAGAAGCTAAAAGGATTTATTTACGTTTGGCAAAAGCCGATAACAAGGAGTTAGCTAAACAAGCAAAAAAAGCTGCGAAGAAAATCTAATTACTTGGTTAATCCTCTAACTTAAACTCACCCGTGCGCAGCCAAGGCGCGGGTATGATTTCAAATTTTCTTGGTTTGATTCAAATACAGCTTGAATTATGCAGTAATTACCGCAAGATCAAACTTATCCAGACATTCCAGTCTTTTATCGTTCAGCTAACGTTTGAATAATATTTCTAAGGAACAACATTGACCATTAAACTTGGCATAGTGATGGATCCCATCCAGTCCATCAATATCAAAAAAGACACCAGTTTTGCTATGTTGCTGGATGCGCAAAAGCGTGGCTATGAATTGTTTTACATGGAAATGGGCGACCTGTATTTACAAAATGGTAAACCCATGGCGCGAATGGCTAGTTTGGCTGTGGAGCCACATGCAGACAAATGGTTTACTTTAAGTGAATCGTTACATCAAAGTTTAGCTGAGTTAGATGTGATTTTGATGCGTAAAGATCCCCCCGTAGATAATGAATTTATCTATGCCACGCATATGTTTGAATTAGCTGAGAAAACCGGTACGTTGGTGGTCAACAGAGCACAAAGTTTAAGGGATTTTAATGAGAAGTTATTCACTGCTTGGTTTCCTGATCTAGTCGCAGATACATTGGTGACAAGAGATACACAATTAGTTAAAGCGTTTCATCAAGAGCACCAAGACATCATTTGTAAACCTTTGGATGGTATGGGGGGCAGCTCTATATTTAGGGTCAAAGAAGACGGTAACAACTTGGGGGTCATCATTGAAACCCTGACTGAGCTGGGTACTCGTTACGCTATGTTTCAGAAGTTTTTGCCCGAGATAAAAGATGGTGATAAACGCATTTTAATTGTCGATGGACAAGTGGTACCTTATGCATTAGCGAGGTTGCCAACTAAAGGTGAAAACCGTGGTAATTTGGCTGCAGGCGGCACAGGCAGACCACAACCGTTATCAAAGTCCGACTTTAAGATTGCCGAAACTATCGCGCCCCTTTTAGTTGAAAAGGGTCTGTTATTTGTAGGCTTAGATGTGATTGGTGATAGGGTCACAGAAATCAATGTTACCAGCCCAACTTGTGTACGAGAAATTGAAGCGGCTTATGACGTGAATATCACCGGTATGTTATTTGACGCTATTGAAAGACGTCTTTTCGCTGGCAAAGGAGCATAAATCCTACAATGCAAAGTTTGCAGAATTATTTACTTATTGCGTCTCCGAGTATGGACGACCCGTATTTTACACGAACGGTCACTTATATTTGTGAGCATAACGAACATGGCGCCATGGGACTGGTCATCAATCAACCTGTCGGGATGAAGTTAAAAGAGTTGGTTGCACAGGTTAACGACAAGGCCGATGTGATTGACGAAAAAGCGCAAGATATTATTTTGGCTGGTGGCCCCGTTAGCCAAGACAGGGGGTTTATTTTACACACCTCGCAGCCCGGTTGGGCTTCAAGTTTGATCATGACCCCTGAAGTCATGGTGACGACTTCCAAAGATATTATATCTTCGTTGGGTAATAACGATGCGCCAGAAAAGTCACTGATTATGCTGGGTTACGCGGGGTGGACAAGTGGACAGTTAGAAGAAGAAATTCAAACCAGTTCATGGTTAATGGTCGAAGCGGATACTGAAATTTTATTCGACACGCCAATCCATAAGAAATGGGAAACTGCCGTACAGCGATTAGGTATAGATGTCTGGCAGCTTGGCCCTGATATAGGTCACGCTTGAATGACATTTTCCCTCCATGATACCCGCATGATGATGTCACATGAGTAAACAAGGTCAACGAACTATTTTAGCCTTCGACTTTGGAACTAAGAGCATAGGCGTAGCCGTGGGGCAGGAGATTACAGGTACTGCTTCTCCACTCAATGCTCTCAAGGCAATAGATGGCATTCCTAATTGGGACGTTGTGGCAAAACTGTTTGCTGAATGGTCTCCACAATTAGCGGTAGTAGGTCTACCACTGAATATGGATGGCTCCAGTCAACAAGTCACGTTTTCTGCCAAAAAATTTGCCAACCGCCTCAATGCTAAATATAAAGTCACAGTGGCAACTTGCGATGAACGTTTAACCACAGTAGACGCCAAAGCCCGTTTGTTTGAATTGGGCGGCTACAAAAAACTCGATAAACAAAAAATTGACAGTGTGTCTGCTTGTTTGATTTTTGAAAGCTGGGTTGAAACCCAGTATTAAATGATACCTAGCTAATTGTAATGTGTTTTCAACAATTTTTTGTGGTGTCATTACTCGACTTTTTAGCCGCTTCAAGTGTTTCTATTTCTTTCCATAAACCTTCTGCTTCTGCGGTGAGCATTGAGTAGCTTTTGATGTCACCTTTGCGCTGCGCGAGCATCGCATCTGTGGATTTTTGATCGTAAATTCTACGTAATTTTTTGACTGGATCTGCTTTTAAAAAACCGAACATGTTTACCTCAATAAATGTGTAATAGCCTCCTTATTACTTTTGTTTTGCTACAGACGATCAGTTTTTTGTCAGTTGAATATTGGATATCACTGAGGGCTCCACCAATATTTCACCTAGCTGAAAAATAAGATTGGATCTCTTGGTATGTTTGGTAGTGAGTTTTTGTATTTCAAACGTTCCTATCAGAGCTTCGTAAAAAGCCGCTAATACTTTCGTTTCTAGTGTTAAATATGGTCACTATTTGGTAAAGTTTATAGGTTATTAATCCCTTGATTGAAGGATGCCTATGCCCGGGTTACAGCGCATTATTCTTATTAATTGTCATCTACCTGGTTTTGTTGAACTTGATGTATCTGGCCACAGTAATATTTGTGGCACCAATGCCTCGGGTAAAACCACTTTGCAACGTTTGATCCCCGTCTTTTATGGTGAATTGCCAAGTAAAGTTGTGCCTAAAACACGTAAGAAATTCGATGACTTTTATTTGCCTCATGCTAATAGTTATCTCATCTATGAGTATCAAAGGGAAGACGAGCAGAACTGCCAAGTTGTGTTAACTCGTAAAGGGAGTGATGGGGTGCAGTATCGTTTTGTTGAAGCCCCTTATCATCAAGAACAAATTTTGGTGGATGTCGAACAAGGCAATGTACAAGCTATGTTGCCCGAGCAGTGGATTAAACAACTCAGGCAGCTTGCTATTGAATTTTCCCACAAAATACAAGCCACCAGTGAGTACCGCAGTATTATCCAAAACGATGCCAGTGTGGGGCGCACGGCTGGGCGTGAAAGTACTAAACTTAGGCTGTTAGCCAGTCGCTACAGTTTGGTGTCTAGTCAACATCGTATTCGGCATATGGAAAAGCTCGTGAGTGCGGTACATGCCAAAGAAGGCAAAATGGACACGTTGCGTACTATGCTAGCGGCTATCTTTGAAGAAGATGGGTTAGTTCAGCCTACTACCACAGTTAAAAATACTAAAGCCCGTGAGTGGATCACGCAGATGCGTCAGACGATGCGCTTGCAGACGATGCAGAACGAATATCAAAAAATTCAGGCCCAGACAGGAAAACTCAATACGACTGAAAATCAATTGTTGCAGCTTAAGCCGATATTAGAAAAAGACTTACAGTCACTGGCAACACAAAAAGCCGATGCTCAAGAGCAGCGTAATAAAATTAAAACCCAACAAAGCAGTGCCAAACAGTCCTTTGAGCAAGCAGAAGGCTTATTGAATAGCCGTGTCAGTGAAACGACTGAAAACTTGAAAGCTAAGTCGTCACGGTTAGATCATATCCAGCAAAAATATGAGAGTTATCAGGATTCTGATATTGATCAATTACAAAAAAACATGGATGCCTTGCCCCTTAAACGGGAAGAGTACGATCAAAAGTTAGAACAATATAATTTGCTCATAGACCAGCACAAAGATTTGCAGAGTCAGCTTGAACAGCAAAAGCTTAAGTTATCTGAATCTTTAGAGCGCTTGTCACGTAAAAACCAAGCTCAAGTAAAAACGATTAGCCAACAAAAAGAGACTGTGCGTAACACTCATCGCGATAAAGAAGTGGATTTGCGCAGTCAATTTGAACAACGCAAAGAGCACCAAACTAAAGAATTTGATCAGCAATTATTAGACAGTGAGCGCAGCATAGTGCGCGCTGAGCACCAAGCGAAACAAGCTTCGCCCACAGAGCAAGAAATAGAAAACGGAACACTGGCTGACAAACGACTAGAGCTTGCTCAGCAAGCATGGCAGCTCACTTCAGGTGCAAAAAAGCGGGCTGAGCATACCTATCAAGAGCTTAGAAATAAACGTGATGCAGCTGATAAAGTATTATATCAAGCAAGGCAAGCAACCCGACAAGCCAAAGAACGCTTACAACAATTACATAAACAACTTTCTCCTGAGCAAGACAGCCTTAGACAATTCCTCAGAGATAATAAACCTGGCTGGGAACAAAGCATAGGTAAGCTGATAGATGAACCCTTGCTTGAACGCAAAGATTTGTCACCACAACTTACAGCTGACAATAGCGCCGCTGACGATAACTGTTTATTAGGCGTTCAGTTAAATGTGGCTGTCATTGAAGCCCCTGATTATGCCCAAGATGAAACAGCCTTAACCTTGTTATTTGAGCAAACTAAAAAACACTTACTGGCGGCTGAAAAACAACAAAAACAAGCAGAGTCTGAACTAGACGAATGTTATCAAGAAGCTGAGTTACAGCGGGAAACGGTAGCTGAGCAAAATCGAGCGTTTGAACAAGCTCAACAAGAAACAACTTATGCCCAAAGTGCTAAACAACGTTTTGCCGATGAGTTAAAAGCTGCGTTAGAAAAACGTAAGAAACAAGCAAATCAAGCTCTACAACAATACCGTGATCAAAAACAACAAATTGTATCTCAAAAAATAAAGGCTATTAGCCTGTTAAAGTCTGATTTTGAAGAACAGCTCTTAGAGTTTAAGACCGGTTGGCAAGATGAACTGGCCATATTAGATGAAAAGATAGACGAACTTGAACGCCAAATTGAGCATAAACGGCAGCAAAACCGTGAACAGATTAAACAACTAGAAGGTGCCTTTAATCAAGAGTTAGCTAATCAAGACATTGACCCCAATACTTTACGTGAGCTGAAGCAGCAAATTGAGGTGTTAAAAAGTACTATTCAAGCCGTGACAGTCAGGCGTGATGAGCTAAATGAATATAAAACTTTTATGCACACCGATTGGTTAAAACAGCGCCCAGAATTACTGGAACAAGAAGCCGAGTTAAAAGCACTCGCGCAACAACTGGACCAGCAGCAAGCCTCTTTGGGCAGTCAATATCAAGCAAAACGCACTGAATTATCTAAAGTGCTATTGGCCCTGGAAAAAAGTTTGGCTGGATTGATTGCTTTGATCACAGAAATTGAACCTATGGTGAGCCAGCTCAGCCACATTGTCTTTTCTTTTGAGCCGTCAGAAGCGCACAATATTAATCTTGGCGATCAGGCTGAACGCATTAATCGATGCACCGAAGCGCTAGAAAGCCGCAGCCGAGGTGAGAAAAAATTAAAAGAGTCGCTAACAGAATTTGAAGCAACCTTAGGTAAAGATGCTGGCAAAGACTTCCTCGACACTATGCTGCAAGCTTTTGGAAATTTAGATGAAGACGCCAATGTGCGTGAACGCTTGCCTATTTTGCAGCGTTTGCTGAGTATTTTAGAGTCTCGCCAGCGTCAAATTGTGGAGCAAGGGGAAACCATTGGAGGCGACTTAAACAAGTTTTTCACTGTATTTAGTGATATTAACCGTAAAATTGCCCAACAAAGTCAACGCCTAACCGATGAAGTTTCTGATGATTTGAGCTTGGACGGCATCGCCCGTTCTGAGGTGAAAATCATCTCTACTGTGGATGAACTTAATTTTTGGGCTCCATTGAAACGTTTCGCCCAGCAATATAATAAATGGAGCACGTCTGACAATTTTCTGCCAAGTGAAGCGTATTTAGATAATCTGGCAGATGTGGTTGAGGTATTACCCAACGACGCCAATTACAGTATCGAATCGCTGTTACGTTTAGAGTTACATCTAAATGAGGGTGGCTCTGATTTAGTGATTAAAAATGATAGGCAGTTACTTGAGTCGTCAAGTCACGGTATGGCATATTTGATTTTGTGTAAATTTTTATTGGCCTTTACCCGTTTATTGCGTAACCAAGCGAATATCCATATCCATTGGCCTATTGATGAAATTGGTACCTTGGCGTATCACAATGTAGAAAAGTTATTTACAGCCTGTGATGCTAATCACATTCATATTTTGGGGGCTTTCCCCAACCCCGAATCAGATGTGTTGATGTTGTTCAAACACCGGTATTTGATTAATAAACAGAAACAACACTTAGAAAAAATCGAACCAAAACTCAGCCGAATCACTGAACGTTTGCAACAGAAAAAAGTTTCAAATACTGAATCAGCAAAGGTAAACGTATGATAGAACATGGTCCATTATTAGAACGCTTACTGGAAGGTGAGTTTATTTGTGCAGTGACAGATGAACACAGCTTTCATAAATTGCAAATCGAAGCGCTGGTGAATGACTTAAACCATTTTTTAAGGCCGTTAAATAGACGTGTTGCCAAGAACGATGATGGTTCTGTGTTTTTTCTAGCCTATTGTGACTTAACCCAAGATGCTCGTCAGCATCTTAGCCATCAATTTGCCAGCACCGTGCAATCCTTATTGCCTATGTTGGAATGGATGCAGTTGGTGCAAGAAGCATTGGGACGTGATAGCGCGCTAAACGCAGGTGATACCATTAAGTTGCAGGACTTTGAGTCCAAAGTAGTGGACAACCATTCTCTTATCCATCGTTTAGCTCACCTTGCTCATGACAGAGTGTTTAAGTCCACCAGTGACAAGCCCGATATACAAATTAAACAAGTCTTTAAGCGGATCAAAGAGTTGGGTTATTTGTATCAGCCCCATAAAGACAGACAGTTTTATATTGTCACCGGTAAAGTTGAACAACTTATCGAATTAGTGCGTTTTATCAAAGACGAAGAAAACCTGCCTATCGAGGACGAAACACCAGAGCAAGAGGCTATGTTTTGAGTCAGGCTCCTAAGCAAAAAAGCTCAGCCCAAAGCAATCCGTTATTTGAATTAGGCAAAGACCGATTAGAACTTATTGGCAAACATGCTGATGCCCTAATGCAGGGCTATTTAGAAGGGCATGTAAACGAGTTAGCTTTTTCACAGCAAGCATTGCAAATACTGCTGGATAGCAGAGTATTGTTCTATCCTCAAGAGCAGTCTTTACGGTTACGCCCTATAGTCAACGAGTTGATTGCCAGCTTGACTCAAGATGAGCGAAAGCGGCAAATTAACACCGATGTAGGTGAGCACTTAGATCAAATCGACACGCGGGTGCAGTCATTGCAAGCGGCTAGGCAAAAAGGGGATTATGCTGCCAGTGAACAACATATGCAGCTGCTAACAGAGCGTATCAACGACATGACGGGGCAGTTTGGTGATGCCATTGAAAGTCTCTGGCACAGATTAAATACCGAGTTTGGTTTTGTGAGTAGCTTGGATGATAAAATTTTAGAAATTGAACTTGCCCAGCGACAACTAAGACGAATACTGGATGGCTTTGGCATTATCAATTTTGACGATCTTATCCAACTAGCGGGAAGTGATGGTGCACTGCGTAAGTTATTAGTGAGTCAGTTACAGGCGCGTATTTCAGAACATTCAGGCTCATTGTTAGAAGTACAAAAACGTCTTGTTCTTTTAATGGCGCGTTTCCGCCAGCAACAAGATAGAGCTTTGCTTATCAATCGCATGAGTGCCTTTTTACGCCAGCATCCTAATTTCCAAATCGGTGATTATCCCAATCGAAGCGAAGTCCCAGCGGTGATTAATCAGGCCCACGGTATCAGTCCCCAAGCCTTTATTGCTCTAGACAGGGCACAAGACAGTTATGCTCTAGCAGAGCTTGGCCGCGCGGTGCCCAGAGAGCCACAACAAGCCTCACAGTCAGAGAAACAAACCGAAGGTTTTGTTATGACTGTACAAATTTTAGTGGCCACACAGCAAAAGCAACTGGCAAAAGATGTAGAAGACTTTTTTATTCAGGTAATTGAAAGTCCACAAGCATTAAGTGGTGTCGATTATTTGGCCGAGCAGGCATTACCCTGGGAGCCAGAAATGTGGTTATTCCAAATTGTGGCCGAACATCAAGGTTTACCAGAGCACAATAAACACAGCTTTATACTTGAAAAAGACAGCGCACAGCAAAGTCGTTTTAATCAATTACATATTATTCAAGATGTGAAGGTTGGAATGCGTTTTTTTGATGATCATCAGGCTGCAGGTTAAGCCACCTTATGGCCGATGATCTCAGTTTAAAGGCAAAACGGTTACTGGCTGCACAACATAGCAAACTTTCACGTGATGATGCGGCAGTGGCAAACGCAAGTCGCATCTTGAATGAGATTTTAAATTGGTGTGATGATTTAGAGTTTCAACCGGGGAAATGGCTTAAGCCTAATAAAATATATCGGTTTGATAGAGAATATATAGCACAAATCAATCAAACATTATTAGATGAAGGTTACGGCAGTATTTTTGATAACTTTAACCAAGATAATCATAGAAGTGCGGCACAAAGAAACCCTAATGAAAAACAGGGAAAACGCAAACCGACTCATCACCTTATTCTTGCTGCGGTCACGGATAGGGTGGCTCTTGGTGCTATTAATCAATATTTTTATCTAAGCCAGCAGACCAATATAGAATTGGATGTTAGCCAGTTGAAATTAGAGACTTTTGAGTGTCTTGTGGTAGTGGAAAATCGTGATAGTTTTAATGACTGGTTTGAATTTAAACATTATGCCAGTTTAGCTAATCCACTGGTTATTTACCGTGGCGACAAACATCACTCCACTGCCTGCAAAACTTTACTACGGCGCTGGTTAAATACCCAAGGTCATAAACCTAGCATCTACTTTGGTGATTATGATTTAGCAGGGTTACGTATTGCGACTAGTGCCGGTTATTCTCATCTGTTGTTACCAGAATATACTTGGTTATCCCAACATATTATTAAGCCTCATTATCCTGATAATCAACACAAGTACCTAGCTAGATTAGAACGAGATTGCCCTACAGGTTGGCAGCTATTACTTAATCTCATGGATGAGAAAAGGGCAGGGTTGAGGCAACAAAAAATGTATCAAACACCTTTAATGCTTTATTGAGCTAAGATGCGAAGTGATACAGTGGAATGGAGAGGAAAGCCGGACGAGTCTTATTTAAAAAGCCAATACTGTAGCATTGGCTTTTTAAGCTGATGTTTGGATACTCACAGAGCTTAAGGTAATACTTTCATAACGCTTTTGAACTTATCTTGCCCTTTTACTACCCAGGATGGTGTCGCATCGCCCGAGCCAGCGTGGGTCAAAGAAGAATGGCGCTCTACCACCTCACATAACAACTCATATTGATCGTCATCTAAATCCACAAAAAATACGTGTTTACCTTGTTTTAATAATTCTTGAAATTGTTTGAATTGGTAATGAGGAATTTGAATGCCTACTAAGCCCCCCTCCCAAGTGCAAAAGCCTAAAACAATCACAGCCAGAAAAACAGAAGGTAGCCATCCTGCATCCGTGGTATGCCATTGCATGGCATACGTAAGACCCAAAACTAGGGCGGCGCCGATAATACCCACAATGGCGCCTAACTGGGTAGAGCGTACAACGTCTTGTTTGAGTACTGCTTCTATGGCATGTAAATGGTGCTTCTCTACTTCGGCATCATCTTCGCTTAATACGTGGATTTGAGGGGTGCTGACTCCTCTGTTTTCCAATTCTTTTTCAATAACCTGCAAATCGTTTAGGTCGTCACTTATATAGTAATGTCTTAACATAATCATTTCCCTCCAAAGGGAATTATGACAGGTTGATGTAAATAAAATGTTAATTTGTTTCAGTGTAGCACTATTAAAAGAATATTGATCATTGGGCTCGTACTGCTTAGGCATAATCCGCACATGACTAACCAAATAGCCTATGGTCAATTAATAGAATGAGTATTCAAGGGGGATATATGTGATATTAGCTCGAAATCTCTTAGGAGCATTTTTGATACGAAATGTTGTATAGAGTTTTATCGATATAAACAACATTCCGTCGCCCAGAATGAGCGCGCCAACAAAGAATAGTCGCTGTTCCAGACCAATTAACGGCGCCAATAACGTGACACCTAATAATGCTAAACTGAATACTACAATGATGCTGCACGTGATCCAAATTTACCTCTGGGTTATCTGGCAACACACAGAAGCCATCTTTGGCGTAATCCTGTCTATACATTACAGCCAGTGATATGTATGTGGAATTTGCCATAGAAATAACAAACAACCAAACACCTCAGCCTGTCCCCCAAAAGTATTGGTTGCTGCAGTCCAACCCGCCATTGATTGAGACTATTGGCTCCCAGTGCCGCTGACAGAGTGCCGATTAACAAGCTTAATATTTCAACGTGTTACCATTTGCTCAGACCTAGTCTGTATCCGACCAAAGTGGTAAATAAAGCAAGAGCACATAACCGAAATTTTTCTAACTGTTAATAAAGGCTAAGTTAATTTCTATAGGTGGTTACAAAACTTGACATGTATACATTTTAAAACGGAAATAAGTTCTGAGATAAAGTTAGGTTATACATAGTCTTTTAGCTAACCAAAAAGTAATGCAACTGTTTATAGAATGAAAGTACCTGGTACCTAAAGTCTAGGCCTCACTTCTCAAAAAGCCTATGAGCTAGTCAAATTTTGATACCGTTCTAATTGAAAATACCGAATTAACATTCAGGCCAACACGCAGGCAGTTTAAAGAATGGCAGGTATAGATTTAAAAATCATATACAAACTCTAGGGTCAGTCTGCGGTCTGTAAGATCTGAATTTCTTAGATTTATAAAATCCGAGTCTAAATTTACATTGGTCGAGCTTCGATCTAAATATCTAAAGTCCAAGTTGGCAGACATTTTTCGTCCCAACTGTCGAGATATACCAACGCTACTTGAAATGGTTTCTGTTTTTATTCCTGACGACTCTTCGTCAGTAGATGCATAACTTAACGACAAATTAAAGCTGGTTCTATTACTGGCCTTGTAGCTATTGTTTAACGAAATTACATCAGTATTTTGATCCCTAATACTTTCAAGATATTCTGTGTTGATATGCCTAAAACTCAACGCAGACGTTGTTCTTTTGCCACTTATTCCAAAACTGGCGATAAGACTTTTTCTCAGTATCGCTTCTTCGTTTATTTCCGGTATTTGACCCAAAAGATTGGACGATTGTTCTCCTGGCTGAAGTTCATCGGAGAGATTGGGAGGTAGAATACAGTCGCCAAACGAAGAAGAATTTTCAGGGCAGACAAATACGCCTTGATCTTCTGGATTGGCAATTAAGCGTGAAAAAGTGGTTACTGTTTCATTATAACCAATCTGGGTTCTTAGATGTTTGGTGTTGTGGGTTAGGGCAAAAGTGCCGCTATCCCCGAAGAAACGTTTACCTATAGATGCCTGAACGGAGGTTCTACTGGTAAATCGCCAATTCAAATCAAAGGCTACAAATTTTTCTTTCTCATTAGTTGCGCTTCTATCGGATTGGTTATAGGTAACCCTAAAGCTCCTGCTCGCAGATGAATCCCAGGAAAAACCGGCTCCGTAACTGTCATAATTTCCATCTCGGCCAGAAAAAGCAGCATTATTTACCAGGTCATTCTCTTCGCTTTGTCCAGTCAACACTAAGCTAACATTACTGAATAAACCTAAACCTATATCGCCTCGCATCGACCTTGAGGTTAAATCATTGCGATCGGTGCGAACAGTGTTCTGGTAACTAGAAGTTATGTTCCAACTTAATTGAGAGAATTCTCTTCCTTGATAAAAGCTTATTTGCAACGATTTGTTTTCATTATCGAGTTCATTGCCCGAGCCAGCACTAATATCATTAACAGGGTCAGCATCAGTGCTGCGGTCACTTTTTACTTTCGATAAACCAGCATTTACATTCAAACCAAAATATTTTCGGGCGGGGATAGTAAAAAGCAAATTTGCAACATTATTTCGGGTTTTTGATAAGTCATCCGCTCCAAGAAACGGGTCATTAACAAAATACTGAGACGCAAGAATACTTCTATAAGATTGCCCTCCAGCAAGACTAATAGACAGAATGTCTTCGATTAAAAAAATATTACTAGAATATTGATAATTAGTGAAACCGTTATTTTGGCTTCCATTAGTTGTATCTGACTGTATTTGGTTATGGTCTACGGATAAGCTCCCGACCCAATATTTGCTCTTATAGCTGCTGCTTACACTGGGTTTTAGGGACAGTATGCTGGCATCATTTTCTTCAAAAGTTATGGAGTTATTCTGTGAACGTATTAGCGAGGCACTGATGCTAGGGTTGATATCAAGCTCACCTGCCGCAGGCGCTATGGAATAGCCGAGCAACAAGTAGCTGGCTAGTGTGACAAATTTAAAATTCAAGGAGCAGCCCTTCTAATACAATTAATTATCAGCACCATAATAATATCCATAATATCCTAGGCCACTATTAGAGTTTTTGTGAGCTTTGTTAATTACAAAACCCTTCGCCATATCGGGATTAAGCTGTTCTACTGCCTGGGAGATACGGTTTAAGTTTGATTTCCCTTCTTGAACAACAATCACGGCTTGTCCTGCCAAATTTGCCAATATTGCGGTTTCATTGATACCCAATAATGGGGGGGTATCAAAAATCACGATACGATCAGGGTAGCGGTTAGCAAACTCACTGACTGTTTCTAACATTTTTTCGCTGGCTAAAAGCTCCGACGACAAATGATGAGATTTACCTGCGGGAATGATACGCAAAGTGTCCAAACTGGTGTGATAAACAACTTCACTTAAGTCTTCTACTTCACCTAATAAATACTCCATTAGGCCGTTTTCAAAAGGTTGTCCAATGATTTTCATCACACTAGGGCGCAGTACATCAGCATCGACGAGAAGAACGGTTTTATCTTGCTCTAATGCAATACTCAAAGCCAAATTGATTGCGGTAAAGGTTTTACCTTCATCTGGGTCTGGACTGGTGACCATAATAATATTGCTATTATTGAGTGACTTCGAAAGCGGGCCAAAAGCGTTGCTTAATATTTTACGTTTAATCGCTCTAAATTCTTCATTTATCATTTGCCTGTCTTTATTCACAAATCCATTTTGTAGGGCAGTTAGATCTATGTTCTCCCTTTTGGCAGTAGGTTTAGATACTACTTTTGGCTTTTGTTCCTCATCAAAAAAAGATTCAACATCCATCGTCTTCATGACAGGCTCTGACGCTTGTTGTGCCGCCTCTAGATTTTTTTTATCTTCGACAAGTGCCTTATTTTTTTGGAGGGCTTTTTCTATAGTATTCAAAGAACATTCTCCAACAAATAGAGTGGTAGACTTCCATAGGCAATATCTGTCAACACTAACGAAATATAGATAGCAACAATACCTAAACTAGAAATAGAAAAAACAAGCATTTTTTTGCGCTCTGTTTTCTGAATTACCCCAGCGTGTATATGGGATACGCTGCCAAAAACGGGTATTCCAAAGGTATTTTTGAGTTGGTTGGCACTAAAAACTACAGGTTTCAGTTGACTGACTAAAAACGCAACAGCCAAACCCGCTCCAAAACCAAAAATCAAAACCAAAGTATAAAAAATCACTCGTTTGGGACCTGAAGGTTTACTTGGTAATGTAGGAGGATCAATAACTCTAAATTGTACCTCGTCTGCTGTTGCTTCAGCTTTGCGAGACAATTCGGCTTGTTCTTTGCGTCCTAATAATTCTAAATATTTTCTTTTGGTAATCTCGTAGTCGCGGTTTAGGCCTTGCGCCTCTGCCTCAATTTGTGGCACTAAATCGATAATTTCTTCAAGCCCCTTAACTTTTGTCCGATATTGATTTGCTCTTACAGTTAAAGAAGCAATTTGATTTTCGTATTGAGAAACCGCTAATTTCATTTCCTGATAGACTGGATTTTGATTAATGTTGCCAAATTGGCTATAGGAGCCTGTTGTTTTTGCTACCTGTGACATGGAATCAATTTGCTTTCTGCGGTCTTCTTTTAAATTGTCTATCAAACTATAGGTCTTTTTAACATCGGGATGATTTTCTGTGTACTTGATTAACAACTCGTCCAGATTACTTTCCAAAGTCGCAATTCTACTATCAAATTTAGTCGCAATATTTGATTGAGTGTCAACTCCGTTTCTTGGCGCCACCAAGCCAAAAACCGGTTCTTCTCCTCGAAGTTGCGCTTTAGCAGCACTGAGTTGTGATTGGAGTTCCAATAATCTCAGCTCTGTTACCTGAAGTTCTGATACCTGCCTTTGATATTGACTATAATAATCACTGCTTGAACCTGGTGCCCTGTCCATACGTCTAGTTTTAAAATTCGCTACACGTTTTTCTGCGTCAATCAGACGTTGTTCGTATTCATCTATCTGCGTTTGGATAAACTGTTCTGCACTATCATTGCTTTGCCTGTTAGATCCTAGTGCAGTTTCAACAAATTCATTCAAGGTTATTCGGACTATTTTTTGTGATAACTCAGGAGAATTAGATGTATAGCTAATAGTGTATATATTCTGCTCACGGGTACTGCTGAGTTTTATATTGCTTTTTAGGTCATCAATTAAAGCATCCATATCTTTTTGTGTTGCAACCGTGATGTCAAGATCTGCCTCGCGAGCGATTTTTTCTAAGTTTGGTCTGCTTAATAAAGTACGTGCGACTAAACTGATTTGATCGCTTGGATTGTTATAGATAGCTAATCCTCTTAACAGAGGCCTTAATAAACTATTGGTATCCACAAACACTCTTGCCGACGATGCATAGACATTGGGCATAGTAGCTACATAAAACCACCCTATGGGACAAATTAACCATGAAGATATAATGATGAAACGTTTTTTTATCCAAACGCCCTTCACATAGTCTAAAAGCTGGTCTACTGCTTCCTGAATTCCTAACATATTTACTTCTACTTAGATATTACGTGTAACGGATGTGTCAGATGTAACGATGTAACAGAGTTTAAAACCAAGCTTCTGGGATGATCAAAATATCGCCAGGCAATATATCCACATTTGCAGAAATATCTCCTTCTTTGATCAACCTATCTATATGCACTAAGAACTCTTGTTGCTTTCCGTTTACAACACGGATTAATTTTGAACCATCACCGTTAGCAAAATCAGTGATACCGCCCACTGCAACCATCAAATCAAGTAGAGACATATCCTCCTTGTAAGTGATCGCTCTGGGTGAAGTCGCTTCGCCAATAACCCTTACTTGTTCACTGTAAGGGCCTGAAAAACCTCCAATGCTCACGGTCACAATAGGCTCTCGTATATATTTGGATAATTCTTTTTCTACATCTCTGGCTAGAGCAGTGGGGGTTTTACCAGAAACCGGTAAATCTTCCACTAAAGAGGTGGTAATCATGCCATCAGGACGCACAGTGAAACTACCTGACACTTCAGGATTACGCCATACGAAGATGCTGACACTATCACCGGGTCCAATTAAGTATTTATAGTCGTCAATTGAGGTGGTGAGTGAGGGTCGAGTGGTTGCTTGCGGAAGGAGTGAATTTGTACTGCAACTTGCCATCAAAGTAAGCCCGAAAGATAACAAAAAAAATTGTGCAGATCTCTCTATATTCATATGCGTTGTCCCTAACTAAATAATTGCAAATGTAACAAAATTGTCGTTTTCTACAGCATCATAATTACTATAATACTGATCCAGAAAATTTAGTCTATCTCAAAAAGTTAAATTAGCATATGATATTTTACAACAAAAATGCAATAGGAGTTGCAAATGGCATTGAAGAGTAATAAGCAAAAGAAAAGCTCGAATGCATTGATGTTGGTCGAAGCATTCATAATCGGTTACGCTGCTTATGTCGCCAATGTTGTTGTTGCCAGCACAACCAGTACGCCTCAGTTGGATAGTTTTACCCTTATTTCTAGTGTCAGCGTTTTAACTTTTTTAGTGCTTGTTTTTTCACTTTCGGTGGGCTTATATGAAACTAAATTAAGAGAAACATTCAGAGGCATTATTCGACGTATTTTTGTAAGTCTGGCTTTAAGTTACTTTGTTGTTGAGCTCCTTGTTCTCATCTTTTTCCCCGAGGCTCTACACCATCCTTATTATTTTCCGGTTGCTGCGGGGTCGATTGTATTGTCGCTTGTTGTCTTCCGATATTTTATTAGCAAGCTAGGTTTATTAGGATTGGGTGGCACTAGGACAATCGTTATAGGTGCCGGTGAACGTGCTGCAATCATAGAAAAGCGTATGCGCCGTGATGCAGATCGTTTGGGGTTTGAGTTGCTTGGTTTTATACCCATTCCTGGTGATAACCGAGAAGAGGGCATTCAAAACGAAAAGCTACTATATGTAAAAATTGACGAAAATTTTAGGAATTTCATTGCAGATAATGAAATCGATGAAGTGGTCATTGCCTGTGATCAGCGCAGAGGTACCTTACCCGTTGAAATTCTTTTTGACTGCAGGCTAGGAGGTGTTTACGTCACCGACTTGCTTGACTTTATGGAACGAGAAACTGGACAAATTGTGGTCAATCTGATGTATCCAAGTTGGGTGATTTATTCGAATGGTTTTCATTCACAAAATTATTTAAGAGTCGCACTTGATTATACGATGAATTGTTTAATGGCAACAGCAGTCCTATTGCTTGCATGGCCTTTCATGTTGTTGGCAGCGATTATAATCTTTATTGAAGATATAAAAACTAAAGATGCTTCTATTTTTTATAAGCAAGAAAGAGTCGGTTTGAATGGCCGACTCTTTAATATTATTAAATTTCGTAGTATGCGCCATGATGCTGAGAAAGACGGAGCAAAATGGGCCACGGCTAATGATGCTAGAGTGACCAAAATTGGGTCTTTTATTCGCAAATTTAGAATTGACGAGTTACCACAGATTTGGAATGTATTTAGAGGAGAAATGTCATTTATTGGACCTCGTCCTGAGCGTTCTCAGTTCGTAGATCAGCTAAACAGAGAGATCCCTTACTATGATCAAAGACACAATGTAAAACCAGGCTTAACGGGTTGGGCTCAGTTAAATTATCCTTACGGAGCAAGTGTTGAAGATTCGATGGAAAAATTAAAGTTTGATCTTTACTATGTAAAGCATCAAAGTTTTATGCTAGATATGTTGATTCTTATTCGAACGGTCGAAGTAATTTTATTCGGGAAGGGACGTTAAATTTCGAAAGGGATGTTAAATTTGGAAAAGGATGTTAAGTTTTAAGATAGAAGTGAAATTTGAAAAGGATATTAAGTTTTAAGATAGAAGTGAAATTTGAAAAGGATGTTAAGTTTTAAGATGGAAGTGAAATTTGAAAAGGATGTTAAGTTTTAAAATGGACGTGAAATTTGAAAAGGATGTTAAAATTTGAAATCTGATGTGCTTAATGCAATGACTGTAGATGTAGAAGATTTTTTTCATGTATCGGCTTTTGAATCAGTTATTTCTCCTTCTCAATGGAAGGACTACCAACCTCGCGTAGATACTAATACTCGTAGATTACTCGATTTGTTTGCAAAAAAAGAGGTGAAATCGACCTTTTTTGTATTAGGTTGGGTGGCAGAACGTTATCCGGACCTGATAAAGGAAATACATAGCCAAGGTCATGAGGTGGCAAGTCATGGTTATGCCCACAAGCGAGTTATACTTCTCAGCCGTGATGAGTTTCTGCAGGATATAAAACGTTCTAAAAACCACTTGGAAGACTTATTGGGTGAGCAGATAATAGGTTATCGTGCACCAAGTTTTTCTATCGGCTATAGCAATGAATGGGCTTTTGAAGTGTTAGCCGAGCTCGGTTTTAAATATAGCTCTAGCACTTACCCTGTAAAACATGATTTATATGGCACCCCAGATTGGCCAAGATTTGCCTACAACAGACCAGAAAATATTATTGAAATACCTATTCCAACGCTACGGCTTATGGGCAAACAAATACCCATTGGGGGAGGCGGTTATTTTCGCCTTTATCCCTATAAAGTAACCCAAAAACTAGTTTCTAAGTATTTGCGGCAGGAAAAACAACCTTACTCCTTTTATTTTCACCCCTGGGAAATAGATGCCGACCAACCCCGTTTAAAAAATGCTCCTCTTAAATCGCGCTTTCGTCATTACGTGAATTTGCATCGAACCGAAGCCAAGTTGATTCGTTTATTAGATGATTTTAATTGGTCAACCATGCGTTATGTTTACGGGGTAAGTCAGTGACAGAAACATATTTGTTCGGGACCCTTGGTTCTAAGGCTGAGGATTTATTAAGGTGGGATGCGTTTGTCGACCAGTGTGAGCGTGGCAGTTTTTTTCATTTGTCTGGGTGGAAGCAAATTATTGAGCAGGTTTTCAACCACAAAAGCCATTTTATTTATGCGGAACAAGCAGGCTCCATAGTTGGGGTCTTACCCTTAGTAGAACAAAAAAGTTTTCTCTTTGGTCATAATTTAGTTTCAACACCATTCTGCGTATATGGAGGCGTGGCATCCGATTCTGATGATGTCATAGTATTCCTAGAAGCCAAAGCAATAGAATTAGCCCAGCAATTGTCTGTAGATTATCTCGAACTGCGTTATCCTTTTGCACGTAATAATGCCGCATTCACCGAAAAATGTGCCCATTCTGCATTTGGTTGTGTTTTACCTGAAAACGATGAAGCGATTCTGGCAGGTGTGACAAAAAGAAAGCAAAGGGCAGTAATAAGAAACTCCTTTAAAAACGACTTTACTCATCGAATTGATTCAGATACAGCTACCGCCTACAAAGTTTATTCAGAAAGTTTACGCAATCTGGGTACGCCTGTGTTTTCTGCCCATTATTTTAGTGCACTACGACAAATATTCGGTGAAAGATGTGACGTGTTAACGGTGGAACACCAAGGCCAAGCTGTTTCTTCTGTTTTGAGTTTTTACTATAAGGGACAAGTATTGCCTTATTATGGTGGAGGACTCAATAAAGCCAGAGCGTTAAAAAGTAACGATTACATGTACTATCAATTAATGTGTTCGGCTAAGTCATTAAGAAAATCACATTACTTTGATTTTGGCCGCAGTAAAGATAATTCTGGCGCCTACAAATATAAAAGAACTTGGGGCATGGAGCCTCAACCTTTGCATTATTTGTTTTATTTGGTTAAGGCAACTGAACTACCAGATTTAAGCCCCAACAATCCAAAATTTAAGTTTTTTATCAGCGTGTGGAAAAAGCTACCCGTTGCAGTTAGCCGCTTAATCGGTCCATTTTTGTCAAAGTATCTGGGATAACTTTAGATGAAAAAGGAACCCCTGTTATTTCTTTGCCATCGCATTCCATTTCCACCCAATAAAGGCGATAAGATACGATCCTTTAATATGCTTAAGGCACTTAGTGAGTTTTATGACATTTATCTAACTTGTTTTGTAGATGATCCCTTTGACTGGCAATATGCAGATAAATTGGACAAGTACTGTCAACAGAAGTTGTTGATAAAACAGAATAAAACTCTGTCAAAGATCAAAGGTTTGCAAGCTTTTATCAGCGGTGAAGCTATCTCGGTTCCATACTATTACAGCCGGGAAATGGCCAAGTGGACGAGTGATATCATTACCGTTCATAACATAAAACAAGTATTTGTTTATTCTTCATCAATGGCACAATACGTTGAGGGTGAACGCTACTTGTCGCAAAATCGGATTATTGATTTTGTAGATGTGGATTCAGATAAATGGAATCAATATGCAGAGGGAAAGACAGGCCTTGCTCGTTGGGTTTATAAACGAGAATGGCGCAAGTTGCAGTCTTTAGAGAATAAAATCGCTGAAAAATTTCAGCATAGTTTGTTTGTTTCTCCTCAAGAAGCTAATTTATTTAAACTGCAAGTGCCCCAGTCTGTCAGCCTTAAAGTCAGCAGCATGTTAAACGGGGTAGATACTGAATTTTTTGATCCAAAGAACTCTGACGTTGAGGCTATGGATGAAAATATTGATGTGGTGTTTACTGGTGCAATGGATTATTGGGCCAATGTTGATGCCGTCATATGGTTTTGCCATAAAGTGTGGCCACTGATCCGTGCTAAACATCCTAATGCACGTTTTTATGTAGTGGGAGGTAATCCTAGCCCACAGATAAAGGCACTAGACGCAAAACAGGGGATCAAAGTAACGGGTCGTGTAGTAGATGTAAGGCCCTATATTCTTGGTGCCAAGGTGGCTGTTGCCCCTCTGCAAATAGCCAGAGGTTTGCAAAATAAAGTACTCGAAGCCATGTCTATGGCCAAACCTGTAGTGGTGACAAGTATGGCGATAGAAGGTATAGAAGGACGCAATGAAAATGTGCGTGTCAGTGATGATCCTCAGTTATTTTGTGATCATGTTTGTGACTATTTAGAGCTCTCACAGTCTGCGGGTCAAAGCCGACAATGGATTTTAGACAATTTGCAATGGAATGAGAGTTTATCTCGTCTACCAACATTATTTAAGGATGATTGAGAACATGCTAAGCCACCCAATTTTCAAACTTTTATGCCTAAGCCTGCTGTTTTGGGGAGGGCTATTTTACAGCAGTATCGCATCGACAGTAGCAATCTGGTATCGCTCTGAAACCTTTGCTCATGGCTTCATCGTTTTACCAATTTGTATTTATTTAGTTAAGCAAAATTGGCATCAGTTACGCCAGCTTAGAGTTGAACCTAATCTATGGGTATTGCCTGTAGTTTGTGGCGTCTTAATTATCTGGGTATTTGGCAGCTTGGCTCAGTTGTTAGTCATAGAGCAGGCAGCCGCTTTTATGATGTTACCTATGATTATCTGGTGTGTGTTGGGTAACCAAGTGGCCAGAGTGTTACTTTTCCCGCTAGCATTTTGGATGTTTAGTGTGCCGGTTGGCGAGTTCTTAATACCACAATTGCAGGAGTTAACAGCAGACATTACTGTTTGGTTATTACAAGTTACTGGCATTCCTGTATATCGTGATGGTCTATATTTGATGATCCCAGGGGGCTTATTTGAAGTCGCGGTGGCATGTTCTGGAATACGTTACTTGATCGCATCCTTTACCCTGGGCACGCTGTTTGCGTACCTTAATTACCGAAGTAATAAAAAGCGTCTTATTTTTATCCTGTTTTCCTTAGCGTTGCCGCTTCTGGCCAACGGTATTCGTGCTTATGGCATAGTGATGATTGCGCATTTATCCGACATGAAGTATGCCACTGGTGTCGATCATCTTATCTACGGATGGTTGTTTTTTGGCTTGGTTATCTTTGTTATGTTTGCTGTTGGCAGTATCTGGAGTGATCCGGTGGTTAAAATTGAACAGAAAGACAATGAACTGCCTATTTCAACTATCCCAAAATTAAAATTTTTTAGGATTTTGCTTGCTTTAGTTTTATTGGTGGGCACAACCTTTGTTTATAAAAGCCTAGTTAAAAATCCCAACAGTGATTTTGTGGTCGACATACATCCCTTATTTATCGATAGCCAAGATATGAATGACGAATCGTGGTTGCCTATCTTTGAAAATGCTAATGCAGAAATGAAAGGCCAAAGTGAAGGCCTCGATTATTTTGTCGCTTACTACCAAGTTAATGTACAAGGGCAGGAGTTAATTAACAGCAACAACAGGTTGTTTAATTTTAAACAATGGTCCATCGAGCAGACGCAGGATTACGGGCAGTTTAAAACATTGACTATTACCAATGTCCGTGGGCAAAAACGCTTGTTGGCATACACTTATGTCACCCCTTGGCTTACCAGCGCCAGCGCCCTAAAAGTTAAATTGTCACAAGCATTCGAGGCGCTTTCTGGTAGACATCAACTGGGTATGTTGGTGATGCTTTCCCTGCCGGTAGTTGAGGAACAACAAGATATTCAAACGTTACTCGATGCTGCTAGGCTCAGGTTGACCGACGACCTACAGGATTATCTTGATGAGTCAAAGTAGCTTGCATATCGTTCATGTTGTCTATCGTTTCGACACTGGTGGATTAGAAAATGGCGTGGTGAATCTAATTAACAGTTTGGGAAGTGAAGAATATACCCACAGTATCGTCACCTTGAAAGGACATAATGCTGATTTCGCTGCACGAATAAAAACCGCAAATGTGAAGTACTATGATCTGGCCAAAAGAGACGGGAATGACCTGGGGATTTTTTGGCGTATGAATCAATTACTTAAGCAGCTCAAGCCCGATATTTTGCACACCCGCAATACGGCTACGCTTGAGATGCAGTTGGTCGGTTGGTGGCGACGAGTTAAACTACGTATACACGGAGAGCATGGTTGGGATGTCAATGATATGCATGGACAAAACCTTACTTACCAAAGGCTTCGTAAGCTGCTAAAACCCTTTATTCATGAATATATTGCCTTGTCTAAAGAGGCCAGAGATTATCTGCTTGATATCATAAAAGTTAAACCACAACGACTTAATCATATTTGCAATGGCGTAGATAAAACTAAATTTTCGACAAAGGGTGCCCCGACGAATACATCACCGTTTATTATTGGTTGCGTAGGTAGATTAGAACACGTCAAAAATCATGTCTTATTAGCAGAGGCCTTTGTTATCGTATCGCAAAAAACTCAAGGTAAGGTTGATATCCAATTGCAGCTTGTTGGAGAGGGCAGCTGTCGCGAGAAAGTCGAGTCTTTGTTATCTGATGGAGGTTGCGTGGACAACACTTGGTTAGCCGGTAATCGTAACGATGTTGCTGAGTTAATGATGAATTTTGATGTTTTTGTCTTACCTTCTTTAGCTGAAGGTATTTCTAACACTATTTTAGAAGCGATGTCCTGTGGTTTGCCGGTGATCGCGACGGAAGTTGGTGGGAACGTTGAGCTTGTTCAACACGACAAGTCTGGTTATTTGGTTTCGGTATCTTCAGCTGAAGAAATGGCTCAGCAGATGCTGAGCTATATAGATAATCCAGAGCTGAAAATACAGCATGGGCAACATGGTAGGGCGTTAGTTGAGCAAAAATTTAGCATTGAAGTGATGACAAAGGCCTACGATAGCTTGTATCGTAATATGAAGTCACAGCTACAATAAACAAACGGGTTACTGGCTAAAAAAGTGTTGCCGGGATGACGAATGTATAGTCATTCCCGCTAAGGCGGGAAGCCAGAAAACAGCATAAATAAGGATATATAAATATGTGCGGTATTGCGGGAATCTTTGATACACAGGGTAAGGCCCCCCCCGAGGAAGCGTTGTTAAACGCGATGAATCAGGTTCAATATCGCCGTGGCCCCGATGAAGGTAGTATTTACCTAGATGAAAAGGTGGGTCTGGCGCACAGACGCTTATCTATTATTGATATTGCCGGTGGTCAGCAACCCCTGTTTAATAGCTCACGTAGCGCCGCCATTGTTTTCAACGGTGAGATATACAATTACCAATTGTTACGTCGCGAACTTATCAAACTGGGTCACGCGTTTCTGACCCATTCTGATACCGAAGTTATTGTTCAGGCATGGTGTGAATGGGGGGAGAAGTGCGTAGATAAATTACGTGGAATGTTCGCCTTTGCTATCTGGGATTTTAAGCAGCAAAAGATGTTTATTGCTCGTGATCGCCTGGGAATCAAGCCCTTCTTTTACTCACTTTTAGACAACGGGCAGTTCATCTTCGGATCTGAATTGAAAGTACTGGAACAGCACCCGCAAATGCGTCGGGGGATGGATAAGTATGCCGTTGAAGATTACTTCGCCTTTGGTTACATCCCCGAGCCGCGTACGATTTACAGTCAGGCTAAAAAGCTTGAGCCCGGTCATATCTTGACCATCCGCTTTGGCGATAAGAGTCCACAGGTTTCCAAATACTGGAATCCTAGCTTTGCAGATACCTTGACCCAAACGGCGGATTCCATACAGGATGAATTGACAGCCCGCCTAAAGGAGGCGGTAGATATTCGTCTGGTGTCTGAAGTACCCCTTGGTGCTTTTTTATCGGGTGGTGTAGATTCCAGTGCCATAGTGGCCTTGATGGCAGAGTTGCAGGGTGACAAGCCAGTCAATACTTGCTCAATCGGTTTTGATGTTAAAAATTATAATGAAACCGAGTTTGCCCAGCTAATTGTGGACAAGTTCCACACTAACCATCAGGTGGAAGTAGTCAGTTCCGACGACTTTGACCTGATTGATACATTGGCAAATCTATATGATGAACCCTATGCCGACAGCTCAGCTATTCCTACCTACCGAGTTTGTGAGTTAGCCAGAAAGAGTGTCACTGTGTGTTTGTCCGGTGATGGTGGTGATGAAGTGTTTGCCGGTTATCGTCGTCATAAATGGCACATGTTAGAAGACAAAATTCGTTCTTTTGTTCCTCAGGGGATCCGCTCTCCGGTATTTAATTTTCTCGGAGATCATTATCCTAAGTTGGACTGGGCACCTAAATTTTTAAGAGCAAAATCCACTTTTCAGGCCCTGCAGAGAGATGCGCTGGCAGCCTATTTGCACACCATGTCTTTTGTGCCGGATCACCGCCGTAGTCAGCTTTTTTCTGAGTCGTTTAAAACGCAGTTGGGCGGTTACCATGCATTGGAAGTGTTCAAAGGTCATGCCAAGGACTTCGACGGTAATGATGGCTTGTCATTGATCCAGTATCTCGACATGAAAACCTATTTGCCCGGTGACATACTGACCAAAGTGGACAGAGCCAGTATGGCGCACAGTTTAGAAGTCAGGGTGCCGTTAATTGATCATGAATTTTTACAATGGTCGAACAAAATCCCCAGTAGTATGAAATTACAGGGCAGTAACGGTAAGGCCATATTTAAGAAATCTCTCGAATCACGCCTGCCCCACGATGTACTTTACCGGGACAAAATGGGCTTTGGTGTGCCTATTTCTAAGTGGTTTCGTGGGCCATTAAAAGAAAAACTACGCTCACGGGTACTGCACGGCAAAATGATCGACTCGGGTATGTTTGACGGCAAGGTATTGCACGACATGGTGGAGGGCCATATCAATGGTTCCCAAGAGAATGGCCAGATGCTGTGGGCATTGATGATGTTTGAAGCTTTTATGCAACGCACTCAATAGGGTTATCTTTTGAAGCTATTAACCATAAGTACTCTGTTCCCTAATAATAAAGATCCTAAACACGGGATCTTTGTGCGTAATCGCCTAGCCCATTTGTTACATGATTTTACGGATGTGCAGGCCAAGGTCATCGCGCCGGTGCCCTGGTTTCCGTTTGAGTTAAAATCCGGTCCTCTGGCTGCATACTCTAAGTTTGCCGGCGTAGAGCGACACGAACAATTTAACGAGATTGAAGTTCATCATCCGCGATATTTGGTATTGCCGAAAATAGGTATGTACCTCACACCCTTTTTCTTATCTTTATCTATTTATTTTACTGCTCGTAAAATTAAAGCATCCGGTTACGATTTTGATTTGATAGATGGCCATTATTTTTATCCTGACGGAGTGGCAATAGCGCGAGTAGCCAAGTTTATGGCGAAACCCTTTACCGTGACTGCCCGCGGTACTGATATCAGTCTGATCCCCCAATATCCGCTTGCCAGGCGTCTTATCACTAAAGTGGCACAGCAGGCTGCGGGTATTATTACTGTATGTCAGGCCCTAAAAAGTGGTCTTTTGGAGTTTGCCCAGGTAGCTCATAAGACGACTGTGTTACGCAACGGGGTGGATTTAGAGTTTTTTACCGCCACAGACCATGACACGCAGCAAAAATTTAAAAAAACTTGGTGTCAAGCCAATCAAAATTTGATCATCAGTGTAGGGCATTTAATCGAGCGCAAAGGCCATGATTTAGTCGTTGAGGCCCTATTGCATGCCCCAGACTGTTATTTAGTTATCGCAGGGAATGGGCCAGAGCTTAACCGACTTGAAGCATTAGTCGATAAACTCAAACTGAGAAGACGAGTGCATTTTGCCGGTGCGTTATCACAAGCTGAACTAAAAACATTATATCAATCTGCCGATGCATTGGTTCTAGCCTCCAGCCGAGAAGGATGGGCAAATGTGTTACTTGAATCCATGGCCTGCGGAACGCCGGTAGTTGCTACCAACCTATGGGGCACTCCAGAGGTAGTGGCTTCACCCGTTGCGGGAGTATTGGTTGAACGTGATGCCAAAGCCATGTCTGTGGGGCTCGAGACCTTATTTGCTCGTAATGTAGAGCGCAGCAGTACCCGCAAGTATGCAGAAGGCTTTGACTGGTTTGCCACATCTAAGGGGCAATATGACATTTTCAGCCAGATATTAAAGCGAAATCTCGCTAAAGTAACTCAGGAGTTTGTATAATGTTAGCACTGATTGGCATGCCAAGATCAGGCACCACTTGGGTTGCCAAAGCGATTGATAGTCACCCTGACACTTACTATCTGCATGAGCCAGACAGTGAAGCGCGGCTTGATATACCGCAAATAATTAATGCCGAGGATAACGAGCAATATTTACCCTATATCAATGAATATTTGGCAAAAATTGAAGGGGTTGATAAATTAAAAGTAGTCGGTCGTTTACCGTTTTATCCTAAAAACTATTTTAATTCTCTACAACTAAATTTTAATCGCTTGTCTGCTTTGGCCAGCAAGTCACTAGGGCAGTTTTCGCAAAGTATCACCAAAGGGTCACCCTGGCTGATTAAACCCGGAAAAAAACATGTGACTTTTTGGAAATCCATTGAATCGATGGGTAGGGTAAGTTTATTAGCACAAGCTAGGCCACAAATAAAAATGCTGCTGCTAGTTCGCCATCCCTGTGCGGTGATTAATTCAGAACTTAAAGGCGAAGCGGCCAACAAGTTTGCATCAAAAACCCCTATTTACGAAAACTGGGGATTATTTGAACAGCTGTTAGAGTCTAAAACCGCAACTGACAATACATTAACCCTAGATAAAATTAAGCTGATGACGCCAGCCCAGCGATTGGCTTGGCGCTGGTTAATTTATTATGAACAACTTTTGGAACAGGCGAAGTTGGATAACTGCCTGTTGATGCGTTACGAGCAGCTGTGTGTGGAACCATTGGCTGCTTTTGCGGAGGTTTTTAGGTTTTTTGGGCTCACCTTTCACCAGCAGGTTAAACATTATCTGAAAGCCTCTACCTCCTCACATTCTGACAGTTATTATTCTACTTCCAAGGATCCGGCAAAAGCCATGCATGGTTGGAAGTCAAAGCTACCTGCCAAGGACATTGCGGCCATTGAAAGTATTATTGGCAGCCATTTGGACAATGAGTACTGGAATATATGAAAATTCTTTATCACCACAGAATTGCTTCAAAAGATGGCCAATATGTACATATTGAAGAAATCATTAAAGCCATGAAGAAACAAGATCATGAGATATTCATGGTGGCCCCCAGTATGGGGGAAGAGCAGGACTTTGGTGGTGATGGTGGGCTGGTTTCACTGCTTAAAAGTAAATTACCTAAGTGGTTATACGAAACAATAGAATTTGCCTATAGCTTTTGGGCTTTAGCCAAATTAAGCATAGCGATAATCAAACATAAACCTGATGTTATTTATGAACGCTACAATCTGTTAAATCCATCGGGTATTTGGGCAAAAAAATTGTTTAGGTTGCCACTACTATTGGAAATTAATGCGCCTTTATTGGAAGAGCGCAGTAAATACGACGGTTTATCACTGCACCGTTTAGCGCGCTGGAGCCAGGAATATACCTGGCGCAATGCCGATTACGTATTACCTGTGACGAATGTATTGGCTCAGAATCAACGGGATATTGGTATACCTGAAGAGCGTATTCGGGTGATCCCCAATGGGATCAATAAAAGTGAATTTATTGATAAACACCCCCCCAATCCCCTAAAAATAGATGTGTCAGACAAGATCGTGGTGGGTTTTGGCGGCTTCTGCCGTGACTGGCACGGCCTGGATAAAATAGTGCAGCTACTCGCCCAGCCCGGTAACGAGAACCTGTTCTTCTTGTTGGTGGGTGATGGCCCAGCAGTCGCCGGTATTCAAAAAATAGCCAAAGAATCCGGCATTGAAGAACGGCTATATGTGACGGGCCTGGTTAAACGTGAAGATATGCCCGCCTGGTTAGGGCCAATTGACATCGCCTTGCAACCCGCAGTAGTCGATTATGCCTCACCACTTAAAATGCTGGAATATATGGCAACGGGCAAAGCCATAGTGGCGCCGCGCCAGGCCAATATTGGAGAACTGTTAACCGACCGAGTAAATGCCCTGTTGTTTGATCCAAACGACCAGCAAACCTTTGTGGATGCTTGTGATAAGTTTATCCATGACAAGACGCTGCGGGAGAAACTCGCCGCGGCCGCTAAGGAAACTATTTATACACGAGATTTAACCTGGGATGGCAATGTTGCCACGATTATTAGTCTTGCTGATAAATTACGAGGAAGAGGGTGATTTGTTGGATACTCGCGGTACAGTGTGTCCTCGCTTAGCTTGAAATACCTCCAAAGAAAACATCCGATTGGAGCTGACAAAACGTAAAGTTCAATATAAAAAATTTATATTTCTTTGTAAACGCTTTCGTTTTATAACATTAAGAACACGAGACTTATTTAATAGGGATCACTTAAGTTTATAAAAATTATACTTTTGGTTATCTGTTAATCGCTCCATTGATATATTAAACAGTATTATTAAAAAGGATTTAAAAATTGAGAAGAGATATTCAATTTTTTAGAGGAATAGCAGTATTAGTTGTAATTTTATATCACAGCAATTTAGGGATATTAAACCAAGGGTACCTAGGCGTGGATGTGTTTTTTGTGCTATCCGGTTTCTTAATCACATCCATTGTATTAAAGGGGTTGGATAATAATAATTTTAGCTTCTCAGATTTTTATTTAAGAAGAGCTAAAAGGCTTCTTCCTGCATTATATAGCACTTTGCTTTTTACCACTTTACTTTGTTTGATTTTTCTTACTAACCAGCAGTGGATTGAATACTTAGAACAACTTAAAGGAGCATTAACATTCACAGCCAATATGGTTCTCCCTTCTCAAACAGGTTATTTTGAAAGCGCATCCGAAGGAAAACCTTTACTGCACATTTGGTCACTGTCTTTAGAGGAACAATATTATTTTTTACTTCCCATATCACTCCTTTTTCTACCCAAAAATTACCGAATAATTGGTATCACACTTTTTACATTAATAAGTTTATATTGGTGTTTTTCATGGGTTTATAGTGAAAATCAAGAAGCCCCATTTTTATGGAGAATAGCAGATTCATCGAAATCCGATTGGGCATTTTATCTGCTATTTACCAGAGCGTGGGAGCTATTAGCTGGTTCTTTATGCGCTTTGATAATGTTGAACAGACCGGCCATAGTGATGCCTAAATTTTTTAAATTAGTTGCATTGGTATTTGTTTTCTTTAGCTGCACTGTAAATATTAATAACCAACATCCAAGTATTGAATCACTTATTGTCGTTTTATCTACAATGGTAATTTTAATAGGTGAAAGAGATTGGTTGCCTAATCATTTTATTATTCGTTCTATTGAGAAAGCGGGTGACTGGTCATACTCCATATACCTAGTACATTGGCCGTTATTTGCTTTCGCTTACTTAAGTTATTTAGGAGATGTTCCAACATTGATTAAAGTAATTTTAATTATTTGCTCGATTTTTTTGGGATATATACAGTTTAGCTATGTAGAAAAACCTTTTAGAGTAGGTTTGTTTAAAAATTTATTTTCGAGTTGGAAAGTCATTATCGCAGCGACAATGATTTTGTTAGCTATCCCCGTTACTTCCGCATATACAGTAACTGATGTGGAAGATGAATTCTCTCATATTAGAAGAGCTAATTATGGTTTAGGAGAAGAATGTGAGGGATCATTTGATGAAAGTAAAAAGTTAAAAAGCGCCTGCCTAATCGGAAAAGAACCAAAAATAATCGTGTGGGGTGATAGTTATGCGATGCATTTGGTTCCTGGCTTGTCAGCTAAAAATAAAGGGTTAACACAAATAACAAAAAGTGTATGCGGACCAATAATGGGAATTGCACCTATGAGTGATAAATATGATTCAATGTGGGCTAAAACGTGTTTACAATTTAATGAAAACGCTTTGAATTATATAAAAAGTAATCAAAGTATTACTCATGTTGTTCTTAGTTCCGCTTTAGAGGCATATTTAAACTTTGATGGTGGGGAGTATTATACTTATCAAGGACCTATAAAAGCCAACAATAAATTATTAATGGACTCATTCATAGGCACTATTTTGAAGCTAAAAAAATTAAATATTACGCCTATAATCATTTCTCCTCCGCCTAAAGTGGGATTTGATGTTGGAGAATGCCTAGAGCGAAAATATGGTGCAGCCCTGTTATTGAGAGAAAGTTGTGATATTAATTATACCGAATATTTGGATAATCAAAAACTTGTAAATGAAACGCTTAAAGAGATTGAAGAAGTGGCTAATGTGGTTTGGTTAAAAGACTATTTATGTGAAAACGAAACATGCAAGGTATACATAGAAGATACTTTTATCTATAGGGATAAAGGCCATTTATCAGTTGAAGGCTCTATTAAACTTCTGAAAAATTTAGACATTAAAGAATTAGAGCTTTAGAGATGATTCCTCTAAAAATGAACTTATAGAGATGTTTTATTGCTATGTTAATCATATATTTGTCTGTGCTATCCTGATTTTTTAAGCCATATCGTTTGTTGTAACTGCGTTTGGAGCAGTATTTACCTATACTTTTTTGTTTATAATCGTAGACCTAGGGATTTAGATACTTGAAGCCACAACAACCCTCATTTTTGATTGTACTGCCTTGGTCATTGCACCACAAAGGTGGAGTGAACCAAGTGGTAAAAAATTTATGCAAGGAAATGATTAAGGCTGCTGACTATTCACCTATTGTGTTGATAATAGACTGGAAAGCACCAAGTCCCATATTTGAAGAGTTTGAAGGTATTAAAGTGGTGCGTTGGAGAATTCGCGGTTTCCACGAAGAAATGAATCTTCTAGAGCGCTTAATCTATGCAGTATGGAGAAAACAATTTCGTTATCAATTTAAGAAATTTTGTAATGCTTATAATGTTGAGTTCATAAACTACCATTATCCGCAGACATCTGCATTTTCACTCTGTGCGAGTATAGAAAATAGCGGCATAAATATTCCTGTATGTCTTTCTTTTCATGGTACTGATGTGAGCTCTCTCGCGTCTTTACTACCAGCCCAAATAGACACTTGGCGCAAATTTGTTGCTGGTGTTGAAAACGTAGTTGTATGTTCGAATGATTTAGGGCAAAAATTAGTAAGGATGCTTGATATAAAAATGAAGTATCAAACACTCTATAGCGGTGTCGATGTTAAAAGTATGTGTGCCAATGTAATCAATAAGTCAAAGTCTCAAGATCGAATAATTTTGAACATAGCTAAATTTGAAGAACAAAAAGGCCAGTTAACATTACTATTAGCTTTTTCTGAACTCGCTGACGATTATCCTGGCTTAAGACTCGTGTTCGTTGGCGCCCAGGATAAAGAACTCGCCATTCTGGAAGAGCGAGTTAAATTGCTAGGTTTAACTGAAGTTGTCAATTTTCATACCAATGTTGAACATACTAAAATAGGTGAATTTTACAAAGATGCGGAAATTTTTTGCCTACCAAGTAAAAATGAAGGATTTGGGCTTGTGCTCCTAGAGGCCGGTGCCTTTGAGCTTCCAGTGTTAGCGTCCAGTGTAGGAGGAATACCTGAATTAATCGACAATAGAAATAATGGAATGTTGTTTAAGGCAGGTGACATAAAGGCTTTGTCTAAAAGCTTGAGGTATTTATTAGACGACCCGGCGGCAGCGAAACAAATGGGTCGTGTATTGCACGAACAGGTAGTGTCCAATTTCTCATGGGAAAGTCTCTGCGCGAAATACACCGCGATAGCTAGGAAACGAGGCGGCAACGGTTAAATAGATATTTCTTTCGTACACTTTGACAATGAGAATGTCAGCGTTTTACATTATTGGTGATTACATCCCATTTAATCGATACAGGCAGGGTAGTTTAGTTTTTCCATATGGTTTTTGAGCAATTTATGTAGCTGTTTTTTTTGTTGGTGGTTTAATGTTCGTCGACCTTTACCGATACTCTCACCAGTAATTGTTTTGCTCACGTTTTTATGATGTTTATGCATGCCAACGTCTCCCATATTACCCGACTGCTGTTCTGACGATAACATGTCGACAGTAAATTCAAGATGTAAAAATTGGCAAACTTTTCTGCTGGTATCTTCTGGCTGAGTGACTAAGTCTTCGTAATAAATCTCAATGACTTTGCTAGGATTCTTAGCGCGGAAGGCATCAATTATATCAATGGAATTCCGCCAGCGACTAGCTGCAGCGTCTAACTCGGTATAAATGCCCGATTTTAAATAGGACGAGACCACATCGCAGCCGTCTCTGACGATTGAAATAAACTGTGCATTTGGAAAAACGGCTGCAATGGTATCCAGTGAAAATGTATTGAGCGGCGTTTTATCACCCCATCGAACAGATATTTTAGCGGCTACCTTTCTGGCATGATATCGATAAAAGCTATCTAGAAAAAAACTTAAGCTTCGGTTCTGTTTTGGAGTATTGGCGAGCTCCAGTTGCAATGGCCGTAAATCAACTGCAAAAGTCTCGAATTCCGGATGAAACTGAAATTTTGACAATAATAAATTGACTAAATTTGGCCAATAAAGATTTGCATTGTTTTTGAATGTTTTAATTATATCGCCCAAGACGTAAGTTTCTGGTGGGATATGCACATGGGGATTAGCTTGAAGAATTCGCCGTAAAATGGTGTTACCGGAACGTCCAGAACCGATAATAAAAAATGGTTCGTAATGGTGACGAGTATCCACTAAAGGATAGTCAAAAAAGGGGATGCTTTTTTTTAGTCTAATTAACTGTCGGTGCAAATTTTTCATACGCTTATCTTATATGAAATATGAAATACCTCAACTAAAAGTGCCCAGTTGAAGCTGACTAGAACGTTCTGCCGAGGTATGTTTGCTAATGCTACGTATAGTATCATGTCTGATTCTTCTTTCGTAAAATGTACTACCAAGTTGTGACCTTTATATCGTTATGAGAATTCGCAACCTAAAATAGTTTACGGTTTTTAATGTGCGTAAAAGGACAGTAGGGTTCTTCTTAATTATCCGAAAAAACTATATGCTAGCTATAAAATCAATGTTAAGTTTACTCAAGTCGGGCGAAGGGAGGCTATCGATTGGATATACGTAGTTTATTTATTTTTGGTATTGTGTGTTACACCTTATTTAAAACTCTAAAAGCACCGTATATCGGTGTTATGGTCATGGCTTGGGTTGGTTATATGAATCCTCACCGCCTTGTGCCTTGGGGATTTATTTATTCTTTACCGCTTGCAGCAATCGCATTTTTGGTGACTTTTGCGAGTTTCATGCTGAATAAAAATAAGCCTAAATTCATATGGCATCCAGCTTCGATTCTGATGGTAGTATTTCTATTGTGGTGTGGATTTACCACTATATTCGCCATAAACCCTTCTGCCCCTGAAGAACTTATGCGCTTTTTTAAAATATTATTAACAGTATTAATGGCGCTGATGATTTTGCGCAGCAAAAAGCATATTGTGACCCTAGTTGCGGTTATTGCAGGCTCAATTGGATTCTATTCAATCAAGGGGGGGGTATTTGCGGTCCTAACTGGAGGAAGTTATCGTGTATGGGGCCCCCCAGACTCATTTATTGAGGGTAATAATGAATTGGCACTTGCCACCTTGGTTGCCCTGCCGTTGATGTTCTTCCTGTTGACCGAAGTTAAAAATAAGTGGATTAAATTTGCATTAATGGCTGGCATTGGTTTCTCAGTCCTATCTGTTATTGCGAGTTATTCTCGTGGGGCTTTTTTGGCCATGATTGTGACTGCAGGATTTTTGTGGCTAAAGAGTCGCATCAAAATACCTTTGGCCTTGATTGGTTTTATTTTTGCTCTTGCTGCACTACCTATGATCCCACAACAATGGTGGGACAGAATGAATACCATTGAAACTTATGAAGAAGATGCGTCAGCTATGGGGCGGATCAATTCATGGTCTATGGCATTTAACCTCGCGAAGGATAGACCTTTGGGAGGGGGGTTTAGGACTTTTGGCCCAACGGCATTCGGTCTCTATGCACCAAACCCAAGCAAAATACATGACGCACATTCCATTTATTTTGAAGTGATGGCTGAACAAGGGTTTATTGGCTTATTGCTATTTTTGGGCATTCTGGGTACCACCTGGTCATTGGCAAATCGCAATATTAAGTTAGCGAAAGAAAACGAAAAATCGGAATGGACTGTAAATCTAAGTCGGATGATCCAAGTTTCAATTGTGGCATACATGTCGGGAGGGGCTTTTCTTGGTTTAGCTTATTGGGATTTGCCTTACCACCTGTGCGCTATCGTTATGGTGACTAATATTTGGCTGATGCAAAATAAAGAGTCGTCCAATGACTTGCAGGAAAACGCTCCCCTAGAGAAAACAATCTGCCCAGAGACCGGGAGAACACTATATTAATGGTTAGGCCATTGAATATTTGAATTAATCGATTATTGTAAAATTACGGATCCGGAGACTAATGATTCATCTAATACAACAATTTGCTAACTACTACGGCGGGTCAGAAAGACACTGTTTAGAATTGTATGACGTTTTGAAATCCCATACAGACATAAAACTCTGGTCCGAATTTGAGCCTGAGGAGATATTTAACCAGTCCTGGCCTATTGAATTGATCCGTCCCAAAAAATTAAAATTCCCAAAATCCGGTACACTCATTTTTGTTGGCTCATGTTGGCATGTGGGAAAGTGGATTAATTTCACCAATGCGAAACGTATAATCGTCATTCATAATTTTCAACATCCGTCTTTTAAACGTTGGTTAACACATATTAAGGCACCCTGGTTACCCGAAATTGAATGGGCATTTGTCAGTCCTGAGATGAAAACTTCCTCGGGGTTGGACGGTAAAGTAATTTGTTCCCCAATAAATATCAGTAAGTTTGCAAGGCACAATACAGAAAATTCTGAAACCAACAAACAGGATTTTGTAGTTGGTCGCCACAGTCGTGACCAATCTAAAAAATTTCATCAGGACGATCCGACTCTGTTTTTGGCACTTGCTGATAAGGGGGTCAAGGTCAAAATTATGGGAGGAGCGAATCTGAGTGGTAAACTCCCTGCTCATATAAACATTGAATTGTTGCGGGAAGGGGCTATGACGGCAACTAATTTTTTGAATACTCTGGATTGTTTTTTGTATAGAACCAGTACAGAACTGTTCGAAGCATCTGGAAGAGTAATAGATGAAGCCATGGCAAATTCTTTGCCTATAGTCTGTGGTGACGTTGGTGGGTATGTGGGCAGAATTAGCCCCGGAGAAAATGGGTACTTGTTTGCAAATAATGCTCAAGCTGTTGAGTATGTATTAAAGCTAAGAGATAACAAAAATCACAGAAAATCCATAAGTGCTAATGCGTTTGCTACCGTCGATAAACTATATTCCGACGGGTTACCAAAAGATGTGTTAGATTTTTATCTTTCTTAAAATCGTGACTAATAGAATAAGGAAATCGTTTAAAAATGCCGGTTTTAACTAAAAATGGTAAACGATATTATTTTGCTCATGTTCCTAAGACTGCGGGGACGAGCTTATATGTTTGGTTTTATCAAAATGGCTACGAGATAGAGAATCTATTTATGCATCACGGCTTTAGTACTCACAAAACCTTTGGTCTTAATTTTGGCGTGCAACAATTCAAAATGTTTGGTAAGCCAGATGATTATAAAGGTTCAATGCAGCATGTCACATACGACATATGGCGTGATTGGGGGCCATTTGACGGTAGCTTTGCGATTATCAGAAATCCCTATGCTCGTTATAAATCTGAGATCAAGTTTCTATTCGATAGTTATGTTAGAACAGGTGTGGCCGACAATACGCTGCAAGAACTGAATGCTTTTAGACAGGCATTATATGAAAAATTACAAAGTGATTATTTTCAAGATAATTCTATTCTGGATAATCATATTCGCCCACAAAGTGACTTTCTAGAGCAAGAAACTAAAGTATTTAAGTTAGAAGGTCATTGTATGGACGATATTGCAGACTATTTTAACTTGAAAGAAAAACCACCAAACGAAAATTCTTCTTCTAAGTTAGATATTGAACTCACACAGAGTGAAATAAAGCTAATAAATTCGATAAATAGATCAGATTTAACTCGGTTTAGTTATAAAACTAAGACCCCTTCGTCTGGTGTGCCGGATAATAATGTATTTAATGAACTTGATTCAGAAAATAGGCCCATTAGTTTTTCAGAGCGACTCAAAGTAATAATTATAGAGACCAAAAAATGTTATTGGAATATTAAAAAAGGCATGGAAAAATCTAACAAAAGAGCATTTTAGATCACCACAAAATCACCCCTCGTGAATTCAACTAATGGCTGTTACTTATAAAGGCTGGGCTAGCCCTTTTTATATTTAATGAAAATACCTAAGTAGATAAGGATATCAAAATTGCATTACAGAAAGGAAATTGATGGTTTAAGGGCTGTTGCCATACTCCCCGTTATTTGGATTCATTCTGGATTGCCTTATATTACTGGCGGCTTTCTTGGCGTGGATGTGTTTTTTGTAATCAGTGGCTTTCTTATAACATCTATCTTAACTAGAGAATTAGAAGCCGGTAATTTTTCACTTGCTACATTTTATGAACGTAGAGCAAGAAGGATACTACCAGCCTTAATGTTTGTAGTAATTATAACGTCTATTTTTGTTCCCCTTATAAGTGATCACCCTAAATTTATTAGTGATTTTGGAAATAGTGTATTTAGCACCATTTTTTTTGTGTCAAACGTTTATTTTTGGCAGACATCTGGCTATTTTGGGAGCACATCAGAACTATCCCCAATGCTTCATACATGGAGCTTAGCGGTAGAAGAACAATATTATATTTTATTCCCATTATTAATAATGTTCCTATTCTCTTTCGGCAAGAAAACTATTGTAGTCGCGGTATTAATTTTTATTGCGATTTGTAGTTTATTGATTTCAGAATGGGGGGCAATTAATTCGTCAGTCGGTAATTTTTACCTTTTACCATCAAGAGCATGGGAATTAATTGCAGGAGCATTAGCTGCTATATTTTATTACAGTGCCGTCTTATCAAAGATTAGAAAAGGATTTTCTACTTTTCTTTCAGGTACTGGAATTACCTTAATTTTATCTGCCTATTTGTTATTTACCCCATCAACATTACATCCCTCATCGTTAACTATATTACCCGTTTTAGGGGCTGTGTTAGTTTTACTTTTTTCAGAACAGGGGAATATTGTAGGTAAGATTTTATCAATTAAGTCTTTAAATTTTATTGGGTTAATTAGTTACAGCTTATACCTTTGGCATCAGCCCATCTTAGCTCTTATGAAAAACTTTTATTCACTCCATTTAGAATTGAGTCAAACAATAACAGCAATAGTATTAACTTTTTCCCTTAGTTATTTAACTTGGAAATATGTTGAGACCCCTTTTAGAGATAAGAAAAAATATAAACAAAATAGGATTTTTAAACTCTCAATAGTATCCATTTTAGTAGTTTCATTTTGCAGCTTGTTGTTTATAGAGAATTTGCATGTACAAAAAATATTTTTTCCTGAACAAATGACTCGTTATGAAAAAATGTTACAAGCAGATAAATCACATTCAAATCAAGTTATGTTTAATAGTAATTGTAAGTTTTGGTCCAAAGAGTTTAATAGTCGTTTTATAAATAGATTTGAAGAATGTGTAAAGAAGTATGAGAGGGCAATTTTCATATTAGGCGGTAGTCATGGAATGGATTTATACAACGCTGTTTCAATGAACTCAATCAATCCTTTCATAGTGAGTGTTTCACAGGGGTTTTGCCGAGCGCATAAATTTATTGGAAACTTAAAACATCAACCTCGATGTCAATATGAAGACTTTGAGGAGTTTGCCGGTAAATATGCAAACAATATTTCCTATGTCATGTATACACAAACACCAGATAGATTATTTAAAGTTCAAACCCTCAATAAAGCAACTTCTAAGGATTTATCCATTAAAAGAATAAAAGAGGTAGTTGATTATTTGGGTGATATAAAAACTAATTATGACCTGAATGTAATGATGATAGGTATGCTTCCACCTTTGACAAAACCACCGATAAGTTGGAGTTATAAAAAACCTTTTGATGAGCAATTTAATAATATTATCTCTACAAATTCTATTTCTTTAACTAAGTTAGTAGATAATATATTTGTGTCCAAACTAAAAAAGCATGAAATTCCATACATTTCTAAATTCGATGGTTTTACATTAGATATACCATCAGACCTAATAATTGGAGGTAATATTACTTATTCAGACAGCAGGCATATAAGTTACAGTGGTGAGAAAATTTTCGGCAGTCGATTAATAAACCATTTAACTAATCTAGGTTACAGCCAATTTAATCAGGCTAACTAGGCAATAAGCTTGTTTCGTGGCGTAGTGTTTGCCTCTGAAGTTTACCTCAGTGCTATGTAATCTCTGCGAAAACTAAACACCGCTTAAAGTAATGGATCGCAATTAATTTTAAGTCTAAAGGGAGATTTTGCATAAAATGAATAAAACGACATCGATATATTTGATCTTGTGCGCTTTATGGCTGCATTTGTGGTTTTTCTGGTTCATGCTGATTACGATAGATTCACCGGCAGATTACCTTTTATATGGGCACTACCAAATTTAGGCACTGATGCGGTAATCGTTTTTTTTGTTCTCTCTGGTTTTGTTATTGCTTTTGTCGCCAACGGCAAAGAAAAATCAATTGATATTTTCTTTATAAACCGATTTGCACGATTGTATTCTGTCGTATTCCCTGCACTCATTTTGACGATGGTTTTTGATTTCGCAGGTACAGGAATAGCGTATGAATTGTATGACGGTAGGTGGTTCGAAGCAGGCGTTCCTATATGGCGATTTTTCTCAAATTTGTTTTTTATTAATCAATTATGGACGTTATATATAACCCCATTTTCGAATGGTCCTTTTTGGTCTATAGGCTATGAATTTTGGTATTACGTGTTGTTTGCATTGGCGTTCTATTTGCAAAAGCCTAGTAAGTATTTACTTATTCTAATGGTTTTATTGTTGGTAGGTCCGAAGATTTTGCTGTTGTTTCCAGTTTGGTTAATGGGTGTATGGGTTTACAAAATTACGGTATCTAATTGTATTTCAGAAGATCTAGGTTGGATGATATTGATATCGTCAATCATAGCTTATTTGGCGTTTAGATTTGGCGGCGGGCATGCATATTTCGCAGAGTTTACGCGGAGTTATATCATGATTTGTACCGTTCAAAGTCTTTCTTTAGCAGTTACATTATTGGCATACTTGTATCACTAAACTTTATTGGTTTTACCGCAGTGTCACATCGTTTTGATAAAGTATTAAATTTTTTTAGCAAACCAATACGATATTTAGCATCTTATACTTTCATTCTATATCTTCTGCACTTTCCTTTATTGCAGTTTTTCTCAGCACTCACATTTAATAAAGAGACCTCCCAAACCAATCCCACTATTGTAATGTTGGGGACGTTGATTGTTATATGGAGCTTAGGTCGCATTACAGAGAAACAAAAAACAACTACAAACGTTTTTTTACTTTTCTTTGGCAAAGAATTATTGATAAATATTCAATAAAATCTTCGATCAATAGAAAATAAAATATTATTTTATAGCGCGCAGAATATAAGGTGGTAACTATACTTGTGACTATTGATGCGACGAGCCACACAGGCATTACATGCGAGGTAGTTTATTCAATATCGGTTTTAATTCACCGAATAATGGATGTTTAAAAATATATAAAAGGTAAACCCATAAGCCTGCTGCAATTAGTCCAATGGGGATCACGTTATAAACGCTGTCAATTACATATGTGCTTAGCAGATTGTCGCAAAAAACAATAAATGCAAAGTAGCAAAATGAAATTGCAAACCATTTGGTAATACTTACTTTTAATAGTGAAAATGACAAGGGAAATACACTATTTAATGCAGGCATAAAAAGGAAAATTCTAATTATGGGCAGCATCATCAATAAAATTGCTGTTATTTTAAGGTTTCCATATATTGATGCAATAATTACGATAAATATTTTTAATATAGTAAGTGTGGTGACAATCGATAATTGCTTTTTTACGTGTCCTGTATTAGCCAGTAATTGATTACCTAATGCCAAAGGGCAACCCATCGCAATAATGAAGCAAAAATAAGGTAGAAGCTCTGCTGTTGTTGTCCATTGCGGGCCGTACAGTAACAACATGGTTTCGTGTGAAAAGTATGCAATAAATATTAAAAAAGGCCAGGCAGTGACCACGATGTAGTCTTGAAATTTCAAAAAAAGAACGCTTAATTTACTAATGTCAGTTCGAAAATATTCGGCGAAAAAGGGGCTTGAAACACTGCTGACTGATTTCAAAATAAAGCGATTTACCAGTTGGGCAGTAGACGCCCCTTTGTTAAAGAACGCGACCGCTTCAATACCAAATGTTTTGCCAATAATCAATTCTGGCCCGGTTTGACTGATATGTGTAACTATATTGCTACTGCTGATTAAAGAACCAAACTTAAATACTTGGTTGATACCTTTGAGGCTTGGTAAAAAGGGTAATTCTTTTTGTCTGAATATATTTGAGATTAGCACCGTTGTTAGACAACCCACTATTGAACCTAATGCCGGGCTTAGGTAACTATAGCCATTGTAAGCAAAAATGACCACAGACAGACTACTTAAGGTAGCACTAGAAACATCAATCATCGCAATATGCTTGAACATTCTCTTACGTTTTAACAATGAAAGGTTGATGGTGCCAAAAGGGATGAGCATTAAATTGAATGCAAGGTATTTGAAAATTTCAGCAATTTCATATCGGCCATAAAAAGTGCCAATTACATCGGCAGAAAAATAGGCTACGACGGCTAAAAACCAACAAATCATCAGCGACACAGCATATGTTGCTGCAAGGTCCGTTGGTTTTAAATTCTTATGCTGAACAATATAGATGCCAACACCGAAATCCCGGAAAATTTGCAGAAACCCAAACCCGGCCAAGGCAATAGAGAATATACCTATCTCGTCAGGGCTGAGTAACCTGGCAACGACAGCTACCGAAAAAAAACGAATGAAAATAGTCAAATAGTTTGATGCAAACGTCCAGCTTAGTGCTTTTTTAATACTTGTCACGGTAACTTCTCTTCAATGTAAAATAGTGTTTGGTGAAGCGCTGGTAGGTGAATAATCTCAATGTTCCCAGGGTAATGTTGAGACGTTTATAAGATTTTTTAGTAATTGATTCGGTTGTGCATAAAAATTCGCGAGCCATTGTTTATCGATTTCGGATATGTCTTCAGGTTTTTGTGTCATTACCTTTGCAGCTTTTCCCAATAAACTTTTCGGAATTAATGGTTTGAGTGTTTTAACAATCTGATTTACTCCGCCTTTTTTACGCAGCATCACATTTAACCTATCCCACTTACCTTTATAAACAAACGATTCATTGCGGCTGACCTTACTGCTTAGTGCAATTGAGCTATCAACACCGATAAAATCAAAGCAGTCTTTTACAACCCTTTCGGGTTGAGCAATAAAGTCTTCAAAAAAAATAAATTTAAATTGTTCAAAGGAGAAATGGCTTAGATATAATTCAATCTGCCCCGCATAATGACCTGTCCGTAAATAATAGGTTGACCCCTGAATAGCCTGATTAAATGGTCTTGGTTCAAGTCCTGCACGTACTTGATGGAGGTAAGCAGAATATGCCCGTTTTACAGGATTCCGCATAATATAGATAAATTTAGCGTCTGGGACCGTTGCTTTTATTCGTTGTGGGATACCATGATATGCACTTAGGGCGTTTTTATGAGACTCAAAATATTTTGGTAAAGGCGCACAACTGTAACTGGTGGATGCATCAATTAAAATTTTATTCAAATGTTCAAAGCGACCTCGATACCAATCCAAACCTTTATCCCAATGCTTTGTATAGTAGTCAGGCTCTTTTGGGGTAGACACATTGATATCGGGATGTTGCTCCAGATAGCTTGCCAATTGAGTAGTGCCGGCTTTTTGCGCTCCCAGTAAAAAGATCTTTGGTGGGAATCCATATTTACTCATTATTATCAATATTCCTTATAAAGAAATGTATTTTTATAACTAAAGGTAATCATTGGGAGGGCTGCATACTAACGGTATAGTCTTTTTTTTCTTTAAGTCTATTGCTTAAACCTTTGAGTGGATAACCGATTTTATACGCGGTATTTGCATACTTGATGGCTTTATCATAATCGCCAGTGTCGACATAAAATAGCCCCATATTGTAATGAATTTCAGGATTATTTGGTGCGAGGCTCATGGCATTTTGATAGTACTTAAGCGCGTTTTCATATTTGGTTAAATAATGAAAGTGCATTGCATATAACATGTGGGTCGTTGGGTCGTTGGGTTGGAAATATAACGCCCGTTTAAAATAACAATCAACTGTATAGTAGCTAACAGGTCGTTCAGTTCTGTAATACCTTGATATTGCGTTAAGGGCCCGGTGATAATTAGGAATGGCGCGCAAGGTATAATCAATATCACCCAAAATTGACCCACTTTTTCCTTTAATTAATCGCTCAACATCAGTAGTAAAATGAGCCCCTAATACGCGGGGAATTTTATTAGCATGCTTAGGGTTGGTAAAATCCCAAGGCCCATAAGCGTTTGCTAAAGGTTTACCGGGCACTATCCCGCATGATTTATTGTCTTTGCTTTGTGCCGCAAATGAAAAGCATAAAAAGATCATTGATAAACTGAGGGGAAAATAACATTTATCCAAAAACTTCAAGTGTTTCATGTTTCATCCTTGCTTAAAAAAGTCTAAACGTTTTAAATAGACTAACCTTGAATCTCCAGTTTACCATTTTGACGATTTCTGTGAATAAATCAATATTATATATCGCTTATCACTATCCGCCTGTGTTGGGCAGTAGTGGTGTGCACCGAACTCTGGCATTTACCCGTTATTTACAGGAACGCAATTGGAATGTACAGGTAATATCAGCGTCACTCAAAGCTTACGATGATTGGTCGCAAGAACAATTCTCGTTTATACCTAAAAGTGTAAAGGTAACAAGGGCTTACGCCAGGAATGTGACAAAACACTATTCTATAAGAGGTAAATACACCAAGTGGATGGCGCTGCCAGATAAATGGCAAAGTTGGATAGTTGGTGGGTTTTTATCTGGCTTAAAGGCTATACGCAGTCATCGCCCCAGTGTGATTGTTTCTACCTACCCCATTGCTTCGGCCCATGTGATTGCTTATCTTTTACACAAAGCAACAGGTATTCCCTGGGTGGCTGATTTTAGAGATCCCATGGTGCAAAACAATTACCCAAAAGACAAGCATCAGAAAAAAGTCTGGGAATGGATAGAAAAAAAAGCGGTAAAGCATTGTAAGAAAATCATTTTCACCGCCCCGGGTGCATTGAAACTTTATAAAGAACGGTTTCCACTGGTTGACAAAAGCGTCTGGCAACTCATTCCTAATGGTTTTGACGAAACCATGTTTGAGGGCTTAGAGGTATCTTCGGAGCCATCACCACAACCAGCAGGATTAATTCGCTTATTACATGCGGGCATTGTTTATCCCAGTGAACGTAACCCTTCTGCATTGTTTAAAGCCATTGCTGAATTAAAACGAGAAAATAGACTCAGCGCCGAAAATTTCCAGTTGTGGTTGCGCGGTACAGCACATGATGAACATTATCACGCTACATTGATAGAACTCGGCGTTGACGATATAGTGATGCTTAAACCTCCAGTGACCTACAAAAAAGCACTACAAGAAATGTTGGAAGTTGAAACTTTATTATTGTTACAGGCAAAAAATTGTCACTATCAAGTACCCGCAAAGGCATATGAATATATTCGTGCCCGTAAGCCGGTATTGGCATTAACAGAAGAAGACAGTGATACCGGTCAGCTTATTAGTGGGGCAGGGGCGGCCATGTTAGCGCCTCTGGATGATGTAGAAAAAATAAAAAACGTACTACTGAAATTTATCGAAAAAGTACGAGACGAAAAATTCGAATTTTTATCAGAAGATAGTATGATGCAATACTCCAGAGCCTATCAGGGGAAGAAATTCATTAAGCTGATAGAAGACGTTGTGGGCTAGGATAATGCACATGTTTGTGTGCTGAGAATAAATGAAAGGGAATTCATCCATGTCAAAATGGAATAAAATACAATCTGCAGGGACGTTGCAGCACTTTTTATTCAGGTTTTCATCAAGCGACCTGCTTAAATCTCTCTGTCTTTTGTCACAAGAAACGCCGCAGATTGCCGAAAATGAAAGTTTTGCGGTAATCGTCTTAGGCAGAGTCAGGCCGATTGACCAAGATTATATTGCGTCCTCAGCGGCACAGTGGTTATTAGAGCTCTGCCAGCAACACCCAAGGGATTATTACGCTAATATTGCCGGCTTTTTCAATCTCATTTTAGTTGATAAAAAGGCAAGTTCATTCTCGTTGGTACAAGATCACATTGCTTCAAAGCCATTGTATGTATGTGAACCAGAGAGTGGTCATTGGTTAGTCAGTTCTTCAAATCGTTTGCTTGAAAAACAGCTTGGCAGTGAGGCACTGAAGTTAAGCTATCAGGCAATTTTTAACTATTGCTATTTTCATTGCATTCCCTCTCCCGGGAGCATTTATGAGGGCGTAAGTAAGCTTTCTCCCGGCGAAGAATTTAGCGTCTTTGATACGAACCAATCAAAGAGTCAAAATCGTTACGTCCCCGAATACAATTACACCGATGCAGCTCTGCCGGTGTCTTATGCCGCCTGCCAGAAAGTAGTCGATGATGCCGTCAGGCGTAATATCAGTGACAAAACTGGCGCATTTTTGAGCGGTGGCTTAGACAGCTCGACCGTTGCCGGCATGATGGCCAGGCACCAGCAGAAACCCGCTACCTTTTCTATAGGGTTTGATGCGAAAGGCTATGATGAAACAGAATATGCTGAAATAACGGCTAAACATTTTGCTACCGAACATAAAGTACATTATCTAAAACCCGATGAAATAGTTGAAAACTTTGTTGAAGTGGCGGGATATTTCGATGAACCTTTTGGTAATTCATCAGCCATGGCTGCTTACGTTTGCGCTCAATTCGCCCATAAGCATGGTATTGACGTTATGTTGGGTGGCGATGGTGGTGACGAGATTTTTGCCGGTAACGAACGATACGCTAAGCAAAAAAAGTTTGAATTTTTCGCCATGGCACCAAAAATAGTACAACAACTAGCCGACACGGCGTTTGCTCAGTCGCCACTCTCTTCTATACCAGGTTTTAGTAAAGCAGCCAGTTATATTAATCAGGCCAAAGTGCCACTGCCTGACCGCTTAGAAAGTTATAATTACCTTAACCGTTTCCCCCTTGAGCAGATGTTTGATGCCGATTTTTTGGCCTCAGTTGATATAAGCGCGCCAATCGAATTACAGCGCCAACGTTTTGCCGAATGTTCAAGTGAGAATACCTTAGAAAAAATGCTTTATCTGGATTGGAAGTTTACCCTTGCAGATAACGATTTGGTAAAAGTCACTCAGATGTGCAACAAAGTGGGTATCGATGTGAGATATCCCTTGCTAGAAAAAGAGGTCGTAAATTTTACTTGTACCTTGGCACCCGAGGTGAAGTTGCCTAGGCAAGAGTTGCGTAAATTCTACAAGGGCGTCTTTGCTGATTTTTTATCATCGCGAACCATTAGCAAGCCCAAACAGGGCTTTGGTTTGCCTTTTGGGGTATGGATGAAGACCGAGGAAAAACTCAAAAGCATCACCCACCAATGTTTGCAGGAACTAAAAAAAAGACGCATATTCCAGCCAGATTTTATCGACCTGGTGTTAGACAAGCATGATTCAGAACATTCCCATTATTACGGTGAGTTAATTTGGGTGATGGTTATTCTTGAACTGTGGCTAAGCAGTAGGAACCGATAATCATGTTAGCGCATTTTACTTTAAAGTTACTGAGTAAATTATCCGGAAAAAACAAATTAAGTATTTTGATTTATCATGGGGTACTGGCCTCTTTTGATCCCCTGCGGCCAAACGAACCCACTATTAGCTCGTTTTCTTGGCAAATGGAGGTCCTAAATAAGTATTTTGTCCCTCTGTCGCTGCCCGAGGCCTTACGTTTGTTACAAGCAGGCACTTTGCCTACCAATGCAGTGTGTGTCACCTTTGATGATGGCTATAAGAACAATCTCGAAGTAGCACTGCCTATCCTTAAACAGTTTGCTATTCCGGCCACCGTGTTTGTGGCCACCGCGTTCAGTCAGGGGCAGAACATGTGGAATGATAGGGTACTTCAGCTGTTTGCTGACAAGAGCATCACCACCCTCGATTTAAGCATTGCTGATTTAGGTGTGTGTGAATTCGGCGACTGGCCAGAGCGTAAACAACTTGCTAATACCTTATTAAAAAAGCTTAAGTATTTACCCATTGAAGAAAGGCTAGAGAAAATTGCCAGGCTATACAGAGCGAATGGGGGTGTTGAAGCACCCAGTTTAATGATGACACCTGACGAAGTTAAACAACTTTCTGATGCCGGTGTTTTAATTGGTGCCCATACGGTTAACCACCCGATTTTGAAAATATTACCTGTAGCGCAGCAAAAGCAAGAAATACAGCAGAGTAAAAGCCTACTAGAACAATGGACGGGTAAACCGGTTACCAGCTTTGCTTACCCTAATGGTCAAGTTGGGGTGGACTTAGACGAGCAAACTGTAGAGATTGTTAAAGAGCAAGGTTTTGATTGCGCCGTAGTAACGGATTGGGGTACCTCAACTCATGCGACCTCTCCTTTGATGCTAAAGCGCTTCACTCCCTGGGATAACACCCCCAATAAGTTTCATATGCGCTTAGTTAAAAATCAACTAATGGCCTAGTTTTTTGCTTAAAAAGGGATAGGGATATACATATGCAAACGGTATTCGATTGGCTTCCAGAATCGCTAAAGTGGCTGGTTTATTCAGTTTTAATCAGGTTGTTGATTAAATCTCCATCCCCTGAAAATAGCCATAAACTGCAGCCCAGTGATGGACACCAGTGTTGGCTGTTTTGCTCGACCATTGGCGAAGTGAACGCTTGCAAGCCGCTAATTGACGAGCTGTCTACTCGCTTCAATTTGGTGTTTTTTACCGATCGCAGTAATTATATAGCCACATTTAAACAGCTTTACCCCTCTGCGCATGTTATTTCCCTTGAACAGCTCGGTTCAGTGCAAACAGTAATAGACCATTATCAACCGCAACAGGTATTTATATGCGAAATTCCCGCTTTACCTAATGATGCGCCTTGTAAGCTGTCATACGACTTTTTACGCAAAGTAAAAAAGGCAGGTACCAAACTGCATCTGATTAACGCCTGGTTGTATGACTACGGCCCTGCCTGCCGCCAGGACAAACTAGAGAGGCTGTTGTTTCGTCAGGAGTACGTAAAGTTATTTGATACGATTTCTGCACAAAATGAAGATGTGGCCAGTCGGCTAATCGAAGCTGGCGGGAAAAACGTAGTGGTAACCGGTAATATGAAATTTGATGCTTTAACCGACTCAACAGTAAAAGTTAAAGATCAGATTTCCATGGCATTGTTGGCACAATATACACAAAGTTCCAAACCCACTTTTATTGCCGGTTGTGTGTCAGGATTTTGGGAATATGAACTGGTTATCCCGGCCATGAGGTGGGCGCTTGATCGCGGCTTTGAGGGGCATTTTATCATAGCGCCACGGCATCCTGAAAAGCCGGAGCATTTGGCTAAAATAGAACAGCTATTGACACAGTACAAACTAACCTTTGGATGTAAATCACAACTTGAAGAGGGCGTAGATTTTCCGTTTCAGGTCTTAGTTTTAGATACCATAGGTGAACTGAAAAGTTATTATTCTGTCGTCGACTGTGCCTACATTGGACTAAATCACAATGTACTTGAACCCCTTGCCTTTAATCTGCCCCTGGTGGTTACAGGTAACTGGAATCAACAGTTTCCCAGTTACCCGGTTTACTATGAAACTAAAAAATTGGGCTTGTTACACGAGGTGAATTGCGCTGCGGATATAGGTCAGTTTATTCTCGACAGTACGAAAAAAACACCGTCATCCAACGATGCCGCCAACAAATTGCAAAAATTGGCGGGCGCTACGGCTAAATGCAAACAGAATATTAACCGGATACAGCCATTGTTTTAATTCCTCAATTTTTTAGTAAAAAGTCATGGGGTCATACTGGTTCTGATAGCTAAAGAGAAAATATAAATATATGAAAATAATGAATATTCTACCCTGGAAGTTGCGCAATGTTTTTGACTTAGCCCACAGAAAACATGCCCTGAATAAGGCTATGGATAAATTCCTGCAAAATCCGGAACAGTGTTTTAATGAGCAAAGTTCACTTCTAAATGAGTTGTTTTACGGTTGGGGTAATGAAGCCTGGAGCGCGGAAAATGAATACTTGCTGGCGTGTATAAAATACGCGCTTACTTGCACTGGCCCAATACTGGAATGCGGTTCTGGTTTGTCTACTTTGCTGGTGGGAGGTATAGCAAAAAAAAGAGATGTGGATCATATTGTGTTTGAACATATAGGGTTATGGTCAAACAAAATGCAGCGGGCTCTGAATAAATATAATCTCAGCAACACTAGGGTCTGTGAAACTCCCATTAAAGATTGTGGAGACTTTAGCTGGTATGACATTTCGGCGGTGACTTTGCCTGAACATTTTGCATTGATAGTGTGCGACGGTCCTCCATCTAGTATTAAGGGGGGCAGATACGGTTTGATACCCCTGATGAAAAACAGATTTAGCGCCGATTGCGTGATCCTGCTAGACGACGCTGACAGAGCGCAAGAGCATGACATTGTTAAGCAATGGCAAAAGGAAATAAGCATGTCAATGAAAGTGATAGGGGATTCAAAACCCTATTTTGAATTGAATATTCAGTAGGCTCAATGATTACAAAACAGAGGCCGTCGGTTTATGTCAATAAAACAGGTTTACTGTTAATCCGTTAAAAACTTGCTTAGCGCAGCATTGTTAATGTTGCCAAATGTCATTTAAGTCCCAGTTTCTTAAATACTCGGTAAACCTTAAGTTTTAAGTTGTATATCATACCGGTATTTTGCGTTGGCCAGAATTTGTGTCGTGCTTTCCACGCCACATCATATTGGTCAATGGCAAACCACAGATCACTGGTGGATTGTGGATCATAACGTAATGGAAATTGTGCTTTGGGATCAGCGATAACTTGCTGATAAATAACTACAAATTGCTGGGCTCTTTCTTTTGGTTGCCAATAGGTTTGCATCCAATCATAGGTAGCTTGTTTTATATGGGAAATCAATGCTCTGTTTTTAGCAAGGTGAAACAAAACATTTTGTAGCTCTTCCAACTTGGTATTAATGATTGGCGGGAACTGCTCCTGTGTTAGTTTCATTGTTTCAGCAATGACGCGGTTATCGGCAAAGGTCAGTACTATCGTTCCACTGGCGAGCCCTTCCAGCGCGCTCATGTGATAAGAGCCTGTGACCAGATCGTCGATGACAATATCACACTCAGCCTTGCGTCTGAGGCATTCGTCAAAGGCGACTCTCTCCATGATATCTAGTTCAATGTTAAGACCTTGCCTATTCGCTTTAGACGCAAAATCAGTTAACAACTTCTTCGTTTCATGGTATCCCTTCGTATCCCACCGTTTCTCTCTGGCGGTTCGAAAGTTGGAAGGGGAGTAACCTATTCTAATTGTATCCCGTGATTTAATATCGCTGACTGGAAACTGCGTAACGATGTTTGGTACAACCTTAGCTTGGGCATAAAAACGTTCTGGGTATTGGGAAATTACGAGTTTTGGTATCGGACATTCGAACAATTTTTGTTCTGATATTTTCATATAATTACATATCGACTCTGGAGTAGAATGAAAATGCCTGACCATGGGCATGTCTTTATCCCACAGTGCCTGAAAATCTATCGGCGTAAATTTATCACAATCTAAACCTACAAAGTTGTGCAAATGTAGTAGGTCAGCTTTTTCTAACAGGGTTAATATTTCGGCTTTATGCTCGGACCAAATAAGATCTGAAGGAAAACTTAGTTTTGAATAGCCTTGTGCATCTAATACTATCGACCTTGCCGTCACTCCTTCTAGCATATTTAATGCCTGACATATCCTGTAAGGTGCTGCAGCAAGAGGGGTTAAACAAAAATGTAGTATTAACATGTTCCAATTCTCATATTTTAAAACGAATGATGGGATTAACTAATATTTAACTTTGAGAGGTAAAATTCACTTACCTGCTTATGGGAATCTTCACAAAATACTGCTAGTTTGGCGGATAATTGCTTGTCTTTTGCACACTCAACGATATGTTCAAATAGTAAAGTATCATTGTCTTCAAGACTAATAGCCCTTTCAAGTTGCAAATATTCACAATAACCAATCACTTTATGTCTGGTTTTTATGGGTAAAATATTAGCGCCATGCAGCATACCCACGAGTAGTGCATGTAAACGATCGGAAATCACCAAATCTAATGATCTACTTAATTCAATGAATTCGCTGCTGGTATTGGGGAAAGTAAAACTAAGCCCGGGCGTATTGCGGTATTTATCAACCAGATGTTTGAATAATTGGTAGTCTTCATAGGTGTGAGTAGGGTAGATAATCAATTCGCTTTCTAAGGCCTTACTGGCAGAAATGGCTTGCTCGACAATACGACACGCATGGTCAAACTTACCCGCCCAACTGGTATGCAAACATAAACCTATACGTTTTCTATTCAGTCTGTTGGCAGACGGCCCTCGCCAGCTAAGAAAAGCACAATCGGGCACTAACTGGGTATTATTGAAGCCATTGCTGACCAAATATTGCTGAGTTTTTGGATCCCTAATGCCAATCTTCTCTATACCTGAAAAGAGCTTTTTAAGAAATGGCACATAGTTGATATCTGGTTTAAGTGAAATAGGACCGTAAGCAAAAGGTTTTTTACCATCTTTCGCCAGATTTTTGGTGTAATCATGAATATCGAAAAATGAATAAGGCGTATGCATTTCGCCACCAACTGACACAATGGCATCGAAAAGTTTGGGATTTAACGGTTTTGACTTAGCTCTGAAAATTTTACCTAAAAAAGTGAAATAGGTTTGTGCAACAAATTTCTCCAGATACGGGTACTTACGACACCAATGATCCAGCAAAGCAAATAGGGCGAATCTGTGTGGCAAAATACTAACATTGGTTCCCAGGTTAATTTGTTCGGCACAAACCACACGTCGGTTGTAACGAATAGGGTAGGGAAATACATCTAGTTGAGCGGCAGGTAGCTGCTCGGTAATAAAGTCCGTAACTGCCCGCAATATGTAAAGGTCACCTATATTGCCTGAAAAATTTGATGCCAATACGGCAATTCTCATACTTAATCCTTACTAACAGTCCTGCGAAGTTGTTTAATTTATCAAGAGAAACTAATTTAAATATAATTATATAAGCCAAATAGTGACTAAAAAATACAATAGTCACTATTTAATGTGCTAAATAGTTTATCCCGGTGTTCGTGTTATTTATTAATCTTTTAAAAATTTTGCCAACCGCCAAATTACCGGTTGGGATTCTAACCATACCTTCAGCTTTTTGTCGGCTTTATGTATAACTTCGAATAAGGCATTGTCTTTAATAGCAAAAAGGTCGGCGGTAAAGTTAATATGCCGCCTTGCGACAGGCGTTGCGGTTCTGGGGGACACAGCATGGATCGATTTTTCACTGTTTATGAATAACACTAAGGTATTGGCTTCATAGACAGCCGTTTCGACTACCTCAACTTTATTTGCCTCTATTTCCATAGGTAAGTGATCAACTTTAATCTGCTTATTCTTTGGGTAGAGTGTACTGGGGTCTTTTGCCGTGCACACATCCAGATTACTGCCACTTGAGTCATCTTTTTCATCACGGAAGTATAATAATGCAGCGTATAATTCAGTGGGTCTGTCTATATGCGGACCTCTTACTGTACGGGCCTTTTCCGTATAGTTAACGTAAAACTGGCATTCAAGAGACACATCTGCCTGATGGTTTACTGGGTTTTTCGCTGCACCCATTTGCCTTACTGAAGTGGTGAATTTGTTCAGCGGTTTATTGTAGTGCTTGCTTAATTTAGGGTGGGTCTGTGCTATTACATCGCCAAATAAATTGACTATATCCTGATAAAACGCCTGCGAGGTGTGGTAAGCCATAAACTCCTTCCACAGAGGTGTAATAGCGTCGTTTTTTGTTGCTAAACAGGCTGGGTAATCATACCAAGTATCTTTTTTCTCGCGACCATTAAGTACCAGAGTCGGGTTGGGATATTCATCAGCCAATTGTTTGAATATTTCCGGATCAAGGGCATTTTTGATGACCAGATGGGGGTAAGGCTCGGTTTTCACATCCAATGTACTGGTATTGGACAGGATACTTAGCTTGTTCTTGTTCATGAGATACTCCCTATCTTATGTTTTTAGTTTTTTTACTAGGTTAATACCCCTGCGCACAAGGGCATTCTTATACCAGGTGACATGTTGTAATTCACGGGTAGTGGAATCAAGGCGTGTGTGCCACTCCATTACTCTGCCATAAAATTCAATATTACTGATTTCACCGCAGCGCTGAGCATAATATTTAAGCATTTCTATTTTTAATTGCAAGGCAGGTGATTGCTTACTGAATGCTTCATTGTAGGTGGTTTTAAGAATGATGAGGTTTCCATTTTGACTGACACACAAATCAACTGCCACAATTTTCTCGTTGATTAGGTAGTACCAACAACAAGCCTGATTTTTTGCGGCCAATCGGCTTAGCATATTGGTGTAGTAACGCCCTTGGTCATTATCAGGAGCAACTGCTGTACCGTGTTGTGCTTTCCACCCTTGACTCTCAATTTCACCGTATATACGCACCGCCTCTGCTATGTCAGTAGGCTCTGACATGCACTTTATGCCTAAAGTATCACCTGCCTTGGCGGCACGATTAATCACTTTATTGTAATTTTGCCGTAGATTTTTGCCCAGGGATTTGAAATAGTCATCAAAGTCAGGGGGAACTGGGCGATTACCGGTGGTGATGTATGCACTGAGCTCGAAATCGCCTGCAGGCGATAAAAGCATATCCCGCGTGTCGACTTGCAGAAAATCAATGCTTATGACCAATCCGGGTAAGCAGCTGGCCAAAGCCTTTATAGCAGGGGGATTAAATTTGTGTTGTTCGCTTAGCCATAACGCAACCGGGGCTTGGGAAGGCATGACCGTCGCCCATTGAAATGCCCCCGTCTTACGAAAAAAACCCGCCATTTGCAATTTGCCGTCAGTCTCACCTAATGCCAGTAACTCATCACCGTCGAAGAATTCTTCTATTAAGGGCTCTACAAAATCTGCATTAAGGATGGCCAAATTTTGGCTTTGTCCATTGAGTTCATCCCATGCCTGTTGATGTTGAGCAAAAGTGTTAGCCGGATGTAATGTCCACTGCATAACTTTATATTTCCCCCAATTCTGTTATTGATTGAATGAGGCCATTCATTTCCGCCTTTGACATCTGGTGATGGCAAGGCAGCTGCACCAGCCGTTCTTTATAATCTGCGCTAACGCTGCAACTCGACTCTGCTATTTCTTCCCAGCGCAATACCTGTATCCCTTTCATTCTTAAAGCTTTGAAATACTCTACATCATCAAGTAAAAATGGCAGTACATATGGGACTTCATTCGTCTTTAATTCAGTATAAAGTGACTTACCTGCCTTGCAGTTTTTTAGTTCACTGATGAGGTATGCGAAATTATCTCTTCTACGCTGCTTAATTTTATTTAAACGGCTATATTTTGCCAACCACTTTGTATGTCTGTAACTGGCTGCATGTTTTTCATCGGGCATAAAATAACGAAACTTTGTTGCATCGACGGAAGAGGCTTCAGACAGTGTTGAATTAGTATTAGGTTTCTTAAACTTTAACAGGCGCTGGCTAATGCCCAGAGTGTGTAGTATCCCTTTTATTTCACTTAGCCAACTGCGTGGATATAGCGTTGGCAAGCTATGTTTTGGTATGTATAAACCACCGCCATCAATACTGGGTAGCAATTTATTGATGCTGCATATCTGAGCGTCTGCTGCTGATCCTTCAGTGAGGATGTTGTTGTGAAAAGCAAAAAACGCATGAGCACAGTCTTCAATGATGCTTATATTATGCTGTTTGAGCATGAGCTCCACTTCGTTGATGTTTTGCTCAAAGCCAAAATAACGAATAACAACACAATGGGTAACACGTTCTTCGATTAAAAGTGCGTTTAAGACACCCATATCAGTCGATAAATCGGGCAGTACCGGATAAAATATTACTGTGTAGTTTAGCCAGATGAAAGGCTCCACTAATGCAGGACAATGGTATGCGGGAATTAGAATGATATTTTCACCATCTCGCTTAAGCGCTTCACCCGCTATTGCGATGGCGCCTCGGCCATTTTTGGTAAATATACAATGCTCGGTGTATGCACTAAGCTGGTTTTTTAAGGTCAGGAAACGGAGTCGGGACTTAGGACTGGCAAGTATCGTTGGAGTAGGAAAACTTGTTGCGCTTTCAAGTGCTACTGGAAACTTGACTGACATTTCACATCCTTATGAAATTTCTGGGAATTCATTAAATCTTCACACCATATTAGCAACAATAATATTGATTACCAAGCATTTGTATGTAGATATAATTTTTGTCGCTTTTAGGTAAACAATTTATCGACTATATTGTGCTAAGCTAATAATTTTCGTGAATTTAAATGGATTAGATTATGCGCCCTTTCATCTTTCTATTGTTTATACTTATTAGCAATGGCCTGAGTGCCAGCAGTGCACCACCCCCTGGTGTAATATGGCTAGACGGTACAGCGGTAGAGTCATTGCAAGTAGCGTTTAACAAGGCGAAAAATAATAGTGTAGTTTGGCTAGGGGTCGGCGAATATGAACAAGCTGCAGTATTGAAAAAAAACAAGGTTACCATTGTTGGTCAAAATGGAAGTCGCATTCATACAAAAACAGTGCAAGGAAAAGCAGCAATAGTGGTAAAAGGAAATGACACCATAATGAAAAATATTGAATGTTATAACATTAACGTTAAGCATAAAAACGGCGCATGTGTGCGGATGGAGGGACATAACTTGACCCTTGATAATGTATATTTTCATGACAGTCAGCAAGGTTTACTGACCAATAATAAACCCGGTGATGTTTATATTCTTAACAGCCGCTTTGAGCGTTTAGGAAAATCCGGCAGAGCACATGGTATCTATGTCGGTGGAGGCCGATTATTTATAAAAAACTCTAGTTTTCTCTCTTCTAAAGATCAAGGCCATGAAATAAAATCCAGGGCATCGGAAACACGTATTGAAAACAGTGTGGTTGCATCCCTGGAAGGCAATGATAGTCGCTTAGTAGACATTCCTAACGGTGGGGTGTTAATGATCACTGATAGTGTGCTTGAACAAGGGCCTAAAAGTCTAAATTGGAATTTAATTGGCTATGGTCATGAGAAATATAAGTACCCTAAAAACTCAATAACCTTAACAGGCAATATTTTTCTGTTAGAAAGGGAAAAGGGCAATAAGGTTTTGGATGTGAAAAAGAGTAAGGCCACTTTATCAGTCAGCCAAAACGCGTTTATAGGTAGAATGGGTAAAGATGATTTTGATGACAGTAATTTTTATTTTGAAGATAGAAAGAGTGCAGGCTTAGCTGCCTACCCGACATTACCTGAGATAACGAAGTAAGAACAATAAATGAATTCACTGGATAGAATTGCAGAGTTTAAACACTTTGAATCAGGCAGGTTGTTTTGCCTTCGAGTTTCCCAAGAAAACAGCCTTCCCTCAAAAGTGCTGCTGATTGTTCCTCCATTTGCTGAAGAGATGAATAAGTCCCGTAAGATGATGTCACTTTTATTGGATGAGATTGCAGCTGAGAATACAGCCGGTTATTTGTTTGATCTCTTTGGAACTGGTGACAGTGCGGGAGATTTTCGTGAGGCAACCTGGGGTATTTGGCGTGCTAATTTAGTCTCAATGATAGATTTTATCGCGTCGCAAAATGGAGTAGAACAAATTTCCATCGTCGCCATTCGCACTGGTGCCCTGTTAGTTAATAGTGTGCTGGCAGAAGAAAGTGCGATTGCTGATAAAATTCAGTCAATACACTATTGGAATCCGGTATTTAATGCTTCGATATTTATTGGTCAATTTCTGCGCCTAAAATTGGCGGCGAATATGATGCGTAGTAACGGCCCTAAAGTGGGAGCCAAGGAACTGCGTCAGGAATTGCTGGAAAAAGGGCGGTTAGAGGTTGCTGGTTATACTCTGAATCATGCCCTTGTTGAAGGAATGGAGGCTACGACAATAACGCTTCATCCTTCTTTGTCTCACGTTCCTCTGCATTTTTATGAATTATCCTCCCTCGGTCAAATCACACCAGGTTTGAAGAAAAAAATCAATGAGGTACGAGAGTCAGCTGCGCTAAGCTTTACCCATGCTATTAAAGGTGCGCAATTTTGGGGTACACAGGAAATATCTCTATGTGATCCCTTATTAGCGCTGACTAAAGAAAAACTATTTACTGAATTAGAAACAGAATATGCAAGATAAAGGAACAGTCGAGCAAGCTCTGCATTTTTCTGTCGATACTAAGCAGCTTATAGGGATATTGCACCCCGGCGTTGATGCATCCAAAGATATGGCGATACTGATTGCTGTCGGTGGGCCCCAGACCAGAGTGGGTAGTCACCGCCAGTTCGTTCTACTGTCGAGGTTTTTAGCTGATAACGGTATCTCGAGCATGCGTTTTGATTATGCCGGGATGGGCGACAGTGAGGGGGTTGACGCCGATTTTATGAATGTGTCGGATGACATTGACGCCGCTGTTAAAATGTTAAAACAGCAAAGTGGTGCTAATAAAGTGGTTATTTGGGGCTTATGTGATGCCGCGTCTTCTGCACTTATTTATGCAAAGAAAAAAAATTGTGACGATTTGGCTGGCATGATCCTGTTAAACCCCTGGGTGCGTTCTGAGCAAGGTGAGGCTAAGGCCATTGTTAAGCATTATTATCTTAATCGCCTTAAAGAACGGGCTTTTTGGGCTAAGGTTTTTAGTTTTAAGTTTGATATTAAATCGTCCTTGCAGAGCCTTAGTGGCAATTTATTAAAAATGTCTGTAAAAAAAACTGACGCTCAAACGAAAAACGAGATGAAAACGACGGGTGAAAATTACATTGAGCATATGTTAGAAGGTTTGAAAACCTTCGATAAACCGATCATGCTGATCATCAGTGGGGATGACCTAACAGCGTCTGAGTTTATTGATTTAACTGAATCATCGAAGGACTGGAAAGGGGCAGTTGCCGCGAAAGTAAGCCAGCGTGTCACTATCACCGGTGCAAACCATACGTTTTCTTCTCAACAGTGGCGTAACGAAGTTGAAGTCGCGAGTTTAGAATGGGTCAGGGGGCTTAATCATCGGCAATAAAGCTTGTCTGCATATCATTTAAAGGGATGTTTTTATTGTTAATATTTCTTATCCATGCGCCGTCTCGGGCCTTAATTCTCCCTTGATATTGGTTGTTTTGTATTGTTGCGGTGGTAATGGAAAATCTGGCATCTATGCCCAAAGAGTTAAGTAATATATTGTCCTTAATCATACTGTCAGGGGCTTTGTTCAGGTAAATACTCACGTCATTTTGGCAGTTAAGGATGAGATTATTTTCAATAACACCATCTTTGTGTTCGTAATCACAAACTGCATCCTGACAAAAAGCTTTAGCGGTTCCCCCGCCGCCCAGGGAGAGTCCTATTCTTATGTCCAAAAATGATTGGTGGGGCACGTTCCAGGCACAATTGACTACATTACCTACTATTTTCCCCCGTTGGCTGGCCCCCTTTAGAAAAGCGCCATAACTTACGGTAAAATTATTTTGCTCTTTCAAGGCAAAATCTGCGATAAAATTATTTTCAATCAGCCAGTCATTACCACCTACAACATCAATTGGAGTAACAGGATTCTTAGTTTTACGTGGGCTTTGATTATAAAAGTCGTTGTGGCGGATTGTAATATTGTCAGGAAAATCGCCTCTCCTGCCGTTACTCTTAATATGGGCATTAAAGTTGATAAAGCGGTTATTGATGATCTCGGTATTATCGGCATTGCCGATAAGGTGAATGCCATGCTCGCAGTTGTTGTCGTATCGACAGACACCTTCAAATATTAAGTTATGGATTGACCAATGGGGTTGCGTCAAATACAAGCCTTCAACAGAGTCTAATTGCAATAACACGGAACCAAAGGTCTCAGCCATCAGGATGATTTTTTGTGTTGACGTTCCTGAATGTTTAACTGGGAATCGTTTACCAATGAGCTTATAAACGCCAGGTGCAATCCAGATAATATCTCCCGCTTTTGCCAAATTAAGCTGTCTTAAAAGTTGACTCACATTTTTTACTTTTATGATTTTGTAACTGTTTTTTCCAAATTCAGGTGTCAGGACTAGTGAAGGTGTAGCTCCTACGATGGCATCGTTTTTTTGATAGCTGATGTTATGAGTTCTTGGAGAGTATTGCAGTATATGTTCAGCATATTTTAGTAGGTGCTTTCTTACCCCGGAATTTTTATTCACATTTAACGCCACATACTTGTTTGCTTTAAGGCCTAGTTGGTATAAAACTACTGACGTTTTAGCGTAATAAAAGGTAAAAACTATAAGCGTTGGCACGATGAACGCCCCCAACCAATACCTTTGTTTTTTACTCATCATTTTAAAGCAATATTTCACTTACATGGGGATGCCCTAAAAAATCTTGAGGGCTGGCGGTTGGGCCGTAGGCGCCTGATTGAAACACCACTAACCAGTCTCCAAGTTCAGCTTCAGGCAGTGGCATTTTATCTGCTAAAGTGTCCAAAGGCGTACACAGTGGCCCAACAGCTGTCACTTTAATGCTGGCCGGAGCTACACCCATTTTATTGCCAATGGCAACGGGGTAATTCTTACGAATAACCTGACCGAAATTTCCTGAATTGGACAAATGGTGGTGTAAGCCTCCATTGGTCATTAAATAGGTGTGGCCACGAGAGGTTTTAATATCGGTGATACGTGAGGCGTATATGCCCGCTTCGGCCACTAAAAACCTGCCCAATTCGAAGATCAATTCAAGCTCGGCCAGTAAAGGATATTGCTTCAGCAATTGGATCAAGTTTTCTCCAATTGGTGCTAGGTCTAAACGCTTTTCACCTGGGAAATAAGGGATGCCGAGGCCACCACCTAGGTTAACCGTTTGGGTCGGCGCGGGGGTCATGTCCACAAGCTTTTGCGCCAGTGCGAAGGTATTGTTGTGAGCATCGATGATGGCTTCTTGCTTAAGATTCTGTGATCCCCAGTAGATATGAAAACCACGAAATTCAAATTGGCTGTAGTCTAGACCCGGCAAAATTTCAAAAAGTCGCTCTTCATCTATACCAAATTGTTTGGGGCCACCACCCATCTTCATCCCCGAGGCTTTTAACTCAAATGCGGGATTCACTCTAAAGGCAATAATAGCTTTGATATTTAACTCTAAGCCTATTGAAACGGCTCGTTCAAATTCACGTTCAGACTCAATATGTAAGGTAACACCTGACACGATAGCTGCACGGATTTCGGCTAATTGTTTGCTAGGTCCGGCAAAACTGATGTCACGGCTAGGCATACCAGATTGCAGCGCCAGTAACATCTCTTTTTGTGAGGCCACATCAAAACCTTCGACCCAGGGCCGCATGGCGTTTATTATAGGAAGGTAGGGGTTCGATTTGATGGCATAATGAAGTTTAATGGGATCAGGTATATGTTTGTGAAATAGGTCAATTTGTGCCTTTACCACTGATTTGTCATAAGCATAAAATACTTGTTTACCAAGTATGTCTGCAACGCCATCGAGGGTATAGCCGCCGATAAGGAGTTGTGCATGCTCAACTGAGAATTGGTTCATGTCTGCATGGACAGGTAATATTTTTTTCGTTGACATAATTTTCCTTAATTTTTCTTAATTTTCCTTAATTTCCTGCTTTAATCGACGTAAGCCAAATCGTTAGTTTGTATTATTTGACCGCTCTATTATGTCTAAAAAATAACTTGCTTACGTTTTAGTCGCGCTTACAAAAACTTATTTAGAACTCGTTATAGTTCGCAATCATATCGATGTAATACACCCACAACTGTGTTTTCTTCCAAAACAGGTAACACTGTAATATTGCTGAGGTTCATTTTTTCAATCGCAGGTTGAACTTTTTCACCAGGAGAAATGTGTTTAGGTTTCTTGGTCATCATATCAGCGGCACTGAGTAAATGAAATTTCTCGCCTTGCGTTTCCAAAAAGCGCCTTATATCACCATCGGTAATGATACCTAAAAAATTGTCCTTGTCGCCCACCATGGTCATGCCAAGTCGAGCAGAAGATATTTGCTTAATAATTTCATGAATTGTGGCGTCCTCAGGGACAAACGGTAAGTTGACGACGCGCATCACGTCCTTAACTTTAGTTAGCAGTTTTCTTCCCAAGCTGCCACCTGGATGAAACCGAGCAAAATTTTCTGGCTGAAATTTGCGACTTACCATAATGGCCAACGCAAATGCATCGCCCATAGCCAATGCAGCTGTTGTAGAGGAGGTCGGTGCCAACTGTAAAGGACACGCTTCCTTGTCTACACTTACATTCAGATGAAAATTAGAATTTTTTGCTAGTGTAGAATTTGGTTTGCCGGTGATCGCAATTATACAATTACCATTCTCGTGTAAAAAAGGTATCAGCCGAATTACTTCGTCGGTCTCACCAGAATTAGAAATGGCTACAAAAACATCATTAGTAGATACCATACCTAAATCGCCGTGTATTGCTTCAGCTGGATGCATGAAAAAGCTCGACGTACCTGTGCTGGCTAAAGTGGCCGCTATTTTTTGTCCTATCTGGCCAGATTTACCCATGCCACATATTATCACCTTCCCGGTGGAAGCCAGTACATGTTCTATGGCTTTTGAAAAATCATCTGTCAGTTGATTTTTTAATTGAAGGATCGCTTTCGCTTCAAGATCGAATACTCTCAATGCTTCACTTATGTGCTTGTTGGTCATATGTGTTATTCCGTTAAGTTAAATAATTACCAAAAACCTGTTTGTGTACATTGATTAAGAATGTATTGGTCAAGCCAATTGTGAAGATAGAAATAAAGTATGCTTTGTGGTGATAAATCCATAAATGTCTTAAGCAGAACATTTAAATATTAATAACTTAAAACAAATTCACCCAGTTCGAAAGAATATTATTATTTTAATCTACTCTTGTCACTTTATGTCCTATTACCTTATTAAATGATTGAGATTCTAGTTAATTTAGGTAAAAGTTAAGAAACGCTGAAGCGGTAATCTAATATGCTTCGAATATATTACCCATTGCTGTATTTTTCCTTCATTTCTTTGCTTAACTGACTGCGATCTACTTTGCCGTTTGGATTACGTGGCAGTGAGACTCGTATTTCCAGCCATTTTGGATGCATAAAATTGGGTAGGTTCTTTTTGCATTTATTCAATAGGTCCTTCTCAGATATTTGATGATTATCTTTGACTACGATTAACAGCACAATCGCTTGGCCTAATTCGAGATTACTGACCCCACAAGCAATGGCTTCTGCGACTTCTTCTGCCCCTTGGTAGCATGCTTCTTCTATTTCTACGGGGCTTACTCTGTAGCCTGATGTTTTAATCATTTCATCTTTGCGCCCAACAAAATAAAGGTAACCACAGTCATCTTTTTTTACAGTGTCTCCAGACCAAACCGCCATCTCGGTTAATACTAAACCGTTTCTTTTTACAGGCACGGGCTTGAAACGCTCGGCAGTTTTTTCAATGTCGTTCCAATAACCTAAGCTGACGAGTGGACCTCGATGCACCAATTCGCCAGGTTCGTTTGCTGCGCACTCTAATCCATCCTCACCCACGACCATGATCTCGGCATTGGGGATAGCTTTACCCATTGAGCCTGGGCGCTCGTCAACTTTGTCTGGAGGTAAATAGGTACTGCGAAATGCTTCTGTTAATCCGTACATCAAATAAGGAGAGGCATTTTTAAACGTTTCACGAATTTTCGCGAGAGTGACTTGTGGCATTGCCCCGCCAGTATTGGCGAAATAGCGCAGTGAGGATGTAGCTGATTCAGGCCAATTTACCTTCATCAATTGCTGCCAGAGGGGCGGAACGGCAGTCAGACCCGTTACTTGGTGTTTTTCAATGGTTTTGACCACATCTCCAGGTAAAAAATAATCCATTAACACGCAGCTCGCGCCGACAAAAAATGCCGTCGTTATTTGACTGAGACCGGCATCAAAACTAACAGGCAATAAGGCTAAAATAACGTCATTTTCATCGTTATTTAAATAACTCGAAACACTGTGGGCTCCGCATACCAAGTTTCTGTGGGATAACACCACACCTTTAGGTTTGCCCGTGCTTCCTGAGGTATACAGAATAGCCGCCATATCGTTCTCAACTCGGGACGCTTGCCTGAGCACTTCAGTTGATAACTCACTTAGCAGACTCAACCTAGCGTTTATGTCTGCTATCTCTGGTTCGGTGGGCAATTTGTCTATTAACACCACATGTTGTAAATCAGGACAATGATTAATTATGCTTGATAGGGCTTTTAAACGATCACTGCTGGTGATGAGAATTTTCACATTGCAATCATTCAGAATATGCTGAACTTGTAGCGCTTTTAAGACCGAATTTACCGGAACAAATGTGCCGTTTGCACGAGTGGCCGCAAACAGACTTATCACGGCGATCGGCAACTTAGGCAAAAAAACGGCTACTCTATCGCACCGCTGCAGGCCAAGCCCTGACAAACCGCAGGCTAATTCAGATATCTGCTCATCTAATTGCCTATAGCTGATATTCTGTTGTTTATAGATTATGGCTTGGTTGTTTGGCTTTACACTGGCTGTGTTAGAAACGAGTTCATCGAAAAAGGTTACCATCGTGGCGCTTATCTCTCTTAAGTGTTTTAAAGGTATTTCTTATTGCGATAAATAATGGAACAATAAGTATAATGACAATTGAGACAAACTCTGTCCACAACAAAAAGTAATAATACAGGGAGTAATAGAATGAATATAGTTGCTTTAGTGAAAGACATATTAATTGAAGCTCTGCAACTTTCCAGTGATAGTCATATGGATAAGGAAACCCCTTTATTGGGTTCTATTCCAGAATTTGATTCAATGGCTGTGGTAACCGTTTTAACTGCTATTGAAGAGAGTTTCGGTATTGAAGTGGATGATGACGAAATTAGTGCTGAGGTATTTGAAAGTTTTGGCACGCTTTGTAGTTTTGTTGAGCAAAAAATATAACCTTTGTGTTGTCGGTTTGGAAATTAAGGAAATGTTGTGAGTATTAACAAAGTATTATTGGTATTCGGTACCCGGCCTGAAGCAATTAAGATGGCACCTTTGGTGTTGGAATTGAAAAGTAGAAAAGGGCTCAATGTAGAAGTTTGTGTCACTGCCCAGCATCGAGAGATGCTAGATCAGGTTCTCGATTTATTTGAATTAAAGCCTGACTATGATCTTAACCTGATGCAACCAGGTCAAGACTTATACGACATTACCACTAAAGCCCTTATAGGCCTCAAAGGTGTATTGGAAACAAGCAAACCGGATCTGGTGTTAGTACATGGTGATACCACTACTACTTTTGCCTCTTCGCTGGCCGCATTTTATCAACGTATTCCAGTGGGGCATGTAGAAGCAGGCTTGCGTACTGGCAATATTTATAGTCCTTGGCCGGAAGAGATGAATCGCAAATTAACAGGCTCTCTCACCAAATTCCATTTCGCGCCGACCACAAAAGCTCAGAACAACCTTTTCCTTGAAAATGTCGATGCCGCTGATGTTTACGTCACGGGTAATACTGTCATCGATGCACTTGTTCAAGTGGAAAAGCGTATTGGGACAGATAAGGCTCTAAACAGCAAACTGTCAGCGCAATTTGATTTTCTCGATCCTAGTAAGAAACTCATTTTAGTCACGGGGCACCGACGAGAAAGCTTTGGTGATGGTTTTGAAAATATTTGTCAGGCCTTGCGGACACTTGCCCATCAAGCGGATGTACAAGTACTTTATCCTATGCATCTTAATCCCAATGTAAGGGAGCCAGTTAATCGTATTTTGCATAATATTAAAAATGTATTTCTTATTGAACCCCAGGAATACTTGCCTTTTGTATATTTGATGAGTCGGGCATATATCATCTTAACCGACAGTGGCGGTGTACAAGAGGAAGCCCCTTCACTGGGTAAACCCGTACTTGTTATGCGCGATACAACAGAACGACCAGAGGCAGTTGATGCAGGAACTGTTAAGTTAGTGGGCACGGATTACGATTGTATTGTTAATGAGTCTATGGCTCTGCTTACTGATAAACAGGCTTACGAAAAAATGTCCTTTGCCCACAACCCGTATGGGAATGGCAAAGCCTGTCAGCGGATCGCAGATATTATTTTGAAGGGCTAAAAAATAGATAGCCAATTAAGAATATAACCACAAAGGCACGGAAGTTTTGTTATTGTTGTTTTGAATATTGATAGTAGTATTTTATTGTGACCCTTGTGTTATCGGAGATGAATTTAATAAGGAATTAAAATGGCGTTTAAGAAAGTTTCAGTTATTGGATTGGGTTATATAGGATTACCAACAGCCGCCGTCATCGCTTCACGTGGTATCGAAGTCATTGGCATCGATGTTTCAGAAAAAGCGGTCGATATCATTAACCAAGGCAAAGTTCATATAGTCGAACCTGATTTGGATATGGTAGTGCAAGCTGCGGTAACTATGGGTAAGTTACGTGCTTCTTTGACACCAGAGCCAGCTGATGCCTTCATGATCGCTGTGCCTACGCCTTTTAAAGATGGTCATAAACCGGATTTGAGTTTTATTCAAAAAGCAGCTAAAGCCATTGTTCCTGTTTTGGAAAAAGGCAATTTGGTGATCCTCGAATCCACTTCTCCAGTGGGTACCACCGAGAAGCTTTCCAAATGGCTTCAGGAACTGCGCCCTGATCTATATTTTCCAGGGCAAACCAGCCAGGAACCTAATGTGTATGTGGCGCATTGCCCCGAACGGGTCTTGCCAGGTAGAGTGCTTGAAGAGTTGGTGTCAAACGATAGAATTATTGGAGGCATGTCTTTTAAATGTGCTGAAAAGGCCATAGAGCTTTACAAAGTATTTGTGCGCGGCGATTGTATTTCCACCAATGCACGAACAGCAGAAATGGCCAAGTTAACCGAAAACTCATTTCGCGATGTGAATATTGCCTTTGCTAACGAATTATCTATCATCTGTGACGAGCTGAAAATAAATGTCTGGGAGCTTATCGCTTTGTCCAATCGCCATCCTAGGGTTAATATACTCAGCCCTGGCCCCGGCGTGGGTGGACATTGTATTGCGGTTGACCCTTGGTTTATTGTGGACTCTGCGCCTGAGTCGGCTCGGATTATTCGTACCGCTCGAGAAATAAATGACAGTAAACCACAATACGTTGTTAATAAAGTTAAAGCGGCGGCCGACGAATTTAAACGCCCAGTGATTGCCTGTTTAGGACTCGCTTTTAAGCCTGATATTGATGATTTGCGTGAAAGCCCAGCATTGGATATAACCCATAATTTGGCATCAATGAATATTGGTGAAATTTTAGCGGTAGAACCCAATATTCAGCAATTGCCTGAAAAATTGGCAGAAAAAGATGTTGAGTTAGTGAGTCTTACAGCAGCACTTGAGAGAGCCAATGTATTATTGGTTTTAGTGGATCACAAGGCGTTTAAGGCGCTTAGCATAAATGACGTAAATACCAAAGTGGTTGTAGATACACGGGGCTTATTTGCCCATCTATAGTCTGTATATAACACTAGGCAGTGAATAACTTTTATAGAGAGAATAATATGTAATCTAATGTGATGATATCCTCCCACCTTACAGCATCAATGTGCCATGATTGAGTTTGACAAAACAATCAGAATGGGAGTAGGCCATCACATCAGGTTAGGTACAATACGACATTTTCTAAATTACTTATTTATCAGCATCAACGATAAGCCTTGTTGCTTTTGGGCAAAAAACCACTGAAGAGTCCATTACCAGTTCTAATCAATTAGATCAGGATGGCAATCCTGATCTAGCCATAATTCAATTAAAAAACGTCATAAAGCTTGCGCCAGAAAATGTTGCACTTCGGCTGTCACTTGGCAAAGTATATTTTAAACTGGGACGTTGCACTATGCTGACAAGGAGTTGTTAAAAGCTCTGGGACGTTGCACTATGCTGATAAGGAGATGTTAAAAGCTCTGAAAAGTGGTGCTCTGATGATGGCGTTGTCCCCATGCTGCAACAGGTCTATTACTTTGCTGAACAGTTTGATACTGGCATAAATATGCCAGATAAAGCTAATTTTACTGAATCGAACGTCCAGAGTACGTTGTTGTTGTTGTTGTTGTTTCAGTACCTGTCATTACTATGCAGTAAAATCGAATTAAATTAAAAATGTTGAGTAATGGAGTTGAGAGCAAAAATTTGGCTGCCTTAGGGAAGACCTGAGTATCGTGATTAGCTATGAAACCATTTATCGGCACATTTGGTCTGACAAGCAATGTGGTGGCAACTTATTCCAACATTTGCGTAGAAAAAGTAAAGCTTATCCATCACGTAGTAAGGATAAACAACTTGGTAGAGGGGGTATTAAGAGCCGCATAAGTATTGATGAGCGCCCACATGTTGTTGACGATAAAAGTAGAACGGTGATTGGGAGATATTTAGTTATCGGCAAAGGGCACAATGACACAATGGCGCACCGGTCACGATTACAGAGCAGAAAAAGAGCTTTACCGTTTCGACACGTATTGATGACACAAATCAGTAAAAACAGTAAAAATAGCCACCATAGCCTTGTTAGCACCGTTTAAAGGAGCCATACTCGGTATCAAAACGGATAATGGTAAACAACTTGCGTACCATGAAAAGATGACTGAGAATTTGCATTGTGATGTTTATTTTGCCGACCATTATCGTTCGTGGAAACGAGCATTGAATGGAAACGCCAGTGGTCTATTACGACAATATTGACCGAAATCAACAGACTTTAAAAAGTTATTGCAATCAGCCGTTTGGGATGATGTAGTCAATCTCAATGATAGGTCAAGAAAGAAACTAAATTATAAAACGCCAGCCAAATTAATGGCTGAACATATGGTGGCTATAGCTGCTTAGGGTTAAGCACTTCAAAGTTGAATTTGCCAAATAATACTAAGATTAGTCACGTTTATGTTTTTGGCGTTAGAGTTAAGAGCAAGATGCAACGGTGATTAGTGTAAAAATAACTGACTATGTTGCGCGCTTCTGTATATGGTTCAGATTATTGTAATTATATACCTTGGATTTAAAAATGGAGAGGGCATGGAAGTCACTAAAGTTTTTCTCAAATATGTAATTATTTATATGTTTTTTTCAATGACATGTCATGCACATGATATTTCTCAGGTAGTTAGCAAAATTAAGCCCTCGATTGTTGGGATCGGTATATATGATCCAATAGGACGGCCCAGCAATCAATTAAGAGGAACCGGGTTTGCCATTGCTGATGGAACGATTATCGCCACTAATTATCATGTCGTTGATTTGGATCTTGATCCAGACAGCAAGCAACAGCTTGTTGTTTTCATCGGTTCAGGTAAAAACAATTCAGTTAGCCCTGCAGAGATTATTGCCACTGACCCGGCTCATGATCTAGCACTTTTAAAGATAAAAACGAGAGTGCCTCCCCTAGAACTAAAGATGCCCCGAAAAGTCGAGGATGGAACGGACGTAGCGTTTACAGGTTTTCCAATTGGAGCAGTGTTAGGTCTTTACCCCGCGACGCATAGAGGTGTGATTGCCGCATACACACCCGTTGCTACCCCGAGTATTAATGCGAGTAAAATCAGTATAGCGATGATGAAAAGACTTAAAGAACCTTATTTTGTCTATCAGCTTGATGCAACTGCCTTCCCAGGAAATAGTGGTAGCCCTGTTTATGAGTTGAATAATGGCAGGGTGGTTGCCATAATTAACAAGGTATTCGTGCAACAAACAAAAGAAGCGGCGATCACTAATCCTAGTGGTATTACTTATGCGATACCTGTAAGGTATTTGAAAATGCTTGCGAAAAGTAAAGGGATTAGTTTGTAAAGTGTCAATTTTTTTTACAGTTTAGATAAGTATAAAAATTAATTTCCATACAAATCAGGTGTGTATATAAAGGCTTGATTATTGCTGGATGTTGTCAAATGGTTTGAACGTTTACTTAAAATTTAGCAGAATGAATTAGCCTCATTGTTTATAAGGGATGAAATACAATGACAAAGAAATCCAATTTTGATAAAAATGCAGAGTCTGTGCAAATAGAAGGCATAAATTCTATTACCCCTAAAAGACGTTTATTGGTCGGCTCAGCAGTTCCGACAGTCTTGTCTTCGAGTGATGATAAAAAAACGAGTGAAATAGAAAACACTTCGGTCGTGAAACGTCGTAGTTTTCTGAAAAAATCAGCTTCCGGAGCAGTCTTGGTCAGTCTTCCTGCCCAATCTGTTTGGGGCGCATGCTCCGTATCTGGCGCTATGTCAGGAAATCTATCACAAAATACAGGCCGCCATGATTGTCCGGTGCCTTCGTTGCCGCCGGGGAAAATTGGGGCTTGGTGGCAAAACGTGTACGAAAACATCAATAACAACAACCCAATCGACGGCTTTACAAGTATAAGTGGAGATACTCAAAGAGAATGCTACCGAGTCGAGATTCAGTATGTGATGGATAATAACAACATGGCGCTAGCGACAGAATTATTTCCTAGTCCACAAATCACCCTTTTCACAAGTTTAGCTGATGGTACTCAACTAGAGAGAAAATTGGCGGCAGTATTTTTGAATTCCTACTTTGGTTTTTACGGTGCTCAGGACGAGCGTGATCTAGTCAAAGCAAATGCACTTGTCAACGATATTTTGCTCTACGTAATTCTGCAGGAAAATCAAGGCAACCCAATTGCAACTGACCAGCTCAATGCACTTCTTAACCTCACTAATGAATCTGCAACTGACTATACATCAGCAAATTGCGTCTAATAAGATATCGGTGAATGATATTGCAAACATCTAAACATCTAAACATCTAAACATGCGAACTGTTGCTAGTGTCTGAGTATTATTTTTCTAATCATTGTTTATCTACTGCCATGGCCGATGGCAGTGGAGTGGCCCTTTATAACGATATTTCTGGCAATAGCGTGTTTATCGCTACAAAATCAGATTATAGTACAGTGCAAAATATCCTTAGTTCTAAACGATTTTCTGCCACGCTTTTCAACGAACTGTTTGAAATTAAGGAACATGGGGCCAGTATTCATTTAAAATGGCTGTTGACTAACCGGTTTATCGAATGTGTTCAGGAATGATCGGTGTTTGTTAATACAGGATTGTACCAATTTTCGCTAGATTCTTGCCCAAGCCGATTGTCGCCAATAGTTTCAAATATCTACGGTGATGCTACGGATCAAGACCGGCCGGTAGATTTTACTATTTCACTGCGCAGGGATTCTTTGGTTAGACGGTTTCTCAAGCCACAAATTACTTTTTACAGCGACATTCACGCGCCTTTTAAGCCTTTGCCCTTGTCCCAAGCCTATGCGTTATTGGAATGGGGGATGAATTGGTGTATTGCCGCTCATGATTTCTCAAGACTCATCGTGCATGCTGCGGTTTTGGTTAAAAATAATCAGGCTATCATTTTCCCTGCTTCTCCGGGCTCAGGCAAGAGTACACTAACCGCCTATTTGAGTCTGAATGGATGGACTTTGTATTCTGATGAAATGGCAATTATCGACCTTGAAAACCAAAAGGTTTCTCCTCTTTATCGCCCCGTATGTCTAAAAAATGATTCCATTTCTATTATAAAAACACTTCATCCAGAAGCTCAAATGACCCCTGTGTGTAAAGATACTCAGAAAGGTGATGTGTCGCATTTAAAAGGCATCGATTGGCTAAGCTATACAAAACTGGAGCCAGCCGACATCGTAGGTATTGTGTTTCCTAAATATAAAAAAGAAACGGACTTAGCTATATACACTTGTAATCAGTTGCAGGCGTTTGAGGCAATGAGTACACATGCTTTTAATTACACTGTGCTTGGGCAAGACGCTTTTGGCGTGGTGGGTAAATTGACTCAAAAAGCCTCATTGTTTGAGGTCGAATACAATTCATTACCTGAATTGGCAGAATTTTTGGCGGAAGATGTTATTCGATGAAAAAATTGCAACATCATGCTATCTCCGCTGTTTTGCTTGAACCCAAAAGGGGGCTCCGATTCGATCTGGATACTTGGCAATCTGTTATTTTGGTGCTTAGAGAGGAAAAGTTACTCGCCACACTCTACCACTTGGCACTGGAAACAGCTGTGTTTGAGCATTACCCTGAGTTTGCGCAAAGGCATTTATACTCAGCGAGCATCTATGCAAGACGTCAATCTAAGCAAATATTTTACGAAGCATTATTACTGCAAGAATTGCTCGAAAAAAATGGCGTTACCCCAATCTTCTTAAAAGGGGCAAATTATACATTGCGAAGCAGCAGAAATAGCCAAGGTAGAATTTGTTCGGACATTGACGTGCTGGTCAAAGTTGAAGAATTAGACAGTTGTGAATCTTTATTGCTGTCACAAAATTGGCATTCTGAGAAACTAACCCAATACGATGAACAATATTACCGTCAATGGGCACACGAAATTCCGCCTCTGATCCATCCTTTTAGAGGTACAGTTCTTGATGTTCACCATAATCTGTATCTTCCAATAAGTGGCAGATCGCCGAAAATAGAGCTGTTTATAAATGAGCTAGAGTTTACGGCAGACAATTTTGCGGTTTTAAAAATTCCTCAAACAGTGATGCATAGCATTATCCACCTCTTCATGAATGAAAATTTCAGCAGTGGTATGCGCGACTTATTTGATATTTATAGATTAATCGAAGAGCATAGTGACGAATCTTTTTGGAAAGATATTACTGTACTTGCTCGACAGTCACATTTTCTTGTGGAATTACAGTATTGTTTGGTAGCACTTGAAACTATATTCTCTTTTGACGCGCCTGAGTATGTGAGCATTGCTTTGCATGATAATCAGTTATCTTGGCCTCAAAAAATCTGGGCAAAACATATTTTCGTCAATGCTATTCTTCCTCAACATCCTTTGATTTCTTTGAATCGACAGCATTTTGCATCTTCCGTTGCCTATTTCCGTGGTCATTGGGTGAAAATGCCGAAGACGGTGCTAGTTAAACACTTTGTAGTGAAAATGTATCACCAATTGTTAGACCAAGTATTGGGCAAACATCAACTGGATTCTAAACAATTATAGCGAATTGCAATCTGCCTAAGTTTTGACTAAGACCTTGAATATTTAACATTAATTTCGACGGTATTTTTTGAAATACTACTATTTTGTAGTGAGAAAAAGCAAGATACATGCACTTTGAGTGTGAAATCTATTACACAATAAAATTGTAGCATTCACCGATTGTGCACTAGGTCATAAAAATGGGTATGAAAGTTACCAACTTGGCTACTTAAAGTAATAATAAACTCGCAATTATTGGCTTAGGATATGTAGGATGCAAAACAGCCTTAAAATCTCTACTCATTTGTTGTTAAAACAGGCAGTATATATTAGATAGTCTAAGGGAATAATTTGTTTGCAAACTTCTTGTTTCAAACAATGGAATAGTTATACATAGGAGGGATAACCTTGATAGCAATATCTGCAGAAAATAATCTAGCCATTATTGGTTTGGGGTACGTTGGTTTGCCATTGGCAGTGTCATTTGGTAAAAAAATTCAGACCTTGGGATTTGACATTAATACTGCTCGCATTGACGAGCTCAATCAGGGACAAGATCATACCCTTGAAGTGACTCCCGAAGAATTGAAGAGTGTGGTGAATTTGACTTTCAGTTGTGATCCAGCCGATATTGCTGGCTGCAACTATATCATTGTGACCGTTCCAACACCGATAGATAAAAATAAACAGCCAGATTTAACACCGCTGCGTAAAGCCAGTGAGATGATCGGCAAGGTGATTTCACCGGGCACCACGGTTATTTATGAGTCAACAGTCTATCCAGGCGCAACGGAAGAAGTCTGTATTCCTATTATCGAGCAGGTTTCTGGTTTGGTCTTTAATCAGGATTTTTATGCGGGCTATAGCCCAGAGCGGATCAATCCAGGTGATAAAAAGCACCGTTTGGAAACGATTGTTAAAGTGACGTCTGGCTCAACACCTGAAGTGGCTGAGAAAGTTGATCAACTTTATTTGAGTATTATTACCGCAGGTACACATAAAGCCTCATCTATTAGGGTGGCAGAAGCTGCCAAAGTGATTGAAAACACCCAGCGAGACCTAAATATTGCCCTTATCAATGAATTGGCAATGATTTTTGATCGTATAGGGATAGATACCGAAGAGGTGCTTGAGGCGGCTGGCAGTAAATGGAATTTTTTACCTTTTCGCCCGGGTTTGGTTGGAGGCCATTGCATAGGGGTTGATCCCTATTACCTTACCCACAAAGCAGAAGAGCTAGGCCATCACCCTCAAGTCATCTTGGCAGGTAGACGTCTAAACGACAATATGGGCGAATATGTGGTCGGCCGTTTAGTCAAGAAGATGCTTAACGAAAAAATCATGGTCAATGGCGCTAATGTTTTGTTGTTAGGTTTTACCTTTAAAGAAAACTGCCCAGATATTCGTAATACTAAGGTGGTGGATATTGCTACCGAACTTAATAACTATCATGTGAATTTGGACATTTATGATCCCTGGGCAAATAGTCCAGAAGTAGAAGCTGAATATGGTCTTAGTTTGGTGGACGCACCCAGAACCGGAGGTTACGACGCGATAATCGCCGCTGTTGCCCATGACGAGTTTAGGGGCTGGGGCACTGAAAAATTGTGCGAATTAGGCAAAGGAAACTGTGTGATTTTTGATTTGAAATACATCTTTGACAAAAAAATTGTCGATATTCGACTTTAAGCTGGGAAACTTAAAATGAAAGTATTAGTGACAGGCGCGGCAGGGTTTATAGGATCACATGTTAGCCTATATTTGCTAGAGCGCGGGGACGAAGTTGTTGGGCTGGATAATATTAATGATTATTACGACGTTAATCTTAAGCTATCTCGCTTAGAAAGAGTCAAGCAGCATAAGAATGCCGCTAATTTTTCTTTTATCAAGATGGATGTAGAAGATAGAGAAGGCATACCTACTCTTTTTGCCGAACATAAATTTGATAAAGTAGTGCATCTTGCCGCGCAAGCAGGAGTCAGGTATTCGATAGAAAACCCTCACGCTTATATCGATGCAAACATAATCGGATATGTGAATATTCTTGAAGGATGCCGACATAATAGGGTTCAACATTTGGTCTATGCCTCTTCAAGTTCAGTGTATGGGGCAAATGAAGATATGCCGTTTTCTGTGCACGACAATGTAGACCATCCCTTATCATTATATGCAGCAAGTAAAAAAGCCAATGAGTTAATGGCGCATACCTATAGCCATTTATATAATTTACCAACAACAGGCTTACGTTTCTTCACTGTCTATGGACCTTGGGGACGTCCCGATATGGCTTTGTTCTTGTTTACCCAAGCGATTTTGGATGAAAAGCCGATCCAAGTGTTTAATTACGGTAAACATAAACGTGATTTTACCTATATCGATGACATTGTCGAGGGCATTATTCGCACTTTGGACAACACGGCTCAAGGTAATCCAGACTGGGATGGTAAAACTCCCGATCCGGGTACGAGCAAAGCTCCATGGCGTGTATATAACATAGGCAATCAGTCGCCTGTTGAATTGCTGGATTATATTGAAACCTTAGAAAATGCTCTGGGTAAGAAAGCTGAAAAGGAATTGCTTCCACTGCAGCCAGGAGACGTACCAGATACTTATGCTGACGTAGAAGCTTTGGTCGCAGATGTTGGTTATCGACCTGAAACTACAATACAAGATGGTATTGGAAATTTTGTTAACTGGTATAAAGAGTACTACAAGGTTTAGGCTTATTTGCTAAATATAACTCATAAAAAAGCGCTTAGATAAGCGCTTTTTTATTGATATAAACTTAAGTCTGATTGTAGTATCAAAAATTTTCACTGGCAGTTTTTAGGTTTTATTATTGTATCGCTCTTTTTTTAAATTCTTGTCGTTTTACATGCAATAAAGGCTCAGTATAACCATTGGGCTGATTTTTACCTTTAAATATCAGTTCATGAGCGGCTTGAAAGGCAACAGATTCGGAGGTGTCAGGTGTCATGCTTGTATATTCGTCATCCCCCTCATTTTGCCCATCCACTAATTTAGCCATGGTTAACATTGAGTTCTCAACTTGCTGTTTTGTTACCACTTTATGCAGCAACCAATTAGCAATATGTTGGCTCGATATCCTTAATGTGGCTCTGTCCTCCATTAGCCCAACATTGTTGATGTCAGGCACCTTAGAACAACCTACTCCCTGATTTATCCATTTCACTACATAACCTAAAATTCCTTGTACATTATTGTCTAATTCACGTTGTATCTGCTCAGAAGTTAATTTTTCATCTTTGAGCAGCGGTATATTTAACATTTTCTCTAGTAAACTATCGTCTTGGCCCGTCATATTCATTCTGATGTCGAACACGTTTTCTTGATGATAATGCAATGCATGTAATGTGGCAGCAGTAGGCGAGGGCACCCACGCGGTGTTGGCTCCAGAGCGTACATGGGCAATTTTTGCTCGCATCATATCTGCCATGTTATCGGGGATGGGCCACATGCCTTTGCCAATTTGTGCCTTGCCAGACAACCCTGAATTTATACCGTTAACCACATTGGATTGTTCATAAGCGTTTAACCAAGGCCGTGTTTTGATGGTGGCTTTGGTAGCAAAAGCGCCTAGGTGCATAGATGTGTGTATTTCGTCCCCGGTGCGGTCTAAGAAGCCCGTGTTGATAAATACCACTCTATCCTTAGCTGCTTGTATACAAGCTTTTAAATTCAGGCTGGTGCGCCTTTCTTCATCCATTAGGCCTATTTTTAGGCTGTGGCTGGGTAAACTGAGCACCGATTCCATTTTAGAAAATAACAAATCAGCAAAGGCGACTTCTTCCGGCCCATGCATTTTGGGTTTGACGATATAAATACTGCCTGCCTGGCTATTTTTGAAAATACCATTACCCAGTAAGTCATGTTTGGATATTAAACTGGTGACTAGGGCATCCATGATCCCTTCGTAAATAGGTTTATCATCAAACAAGATGGCGTTTGTTGTCATCAAGTGCCCAACATTACGAATAAACATCACGCTTCTGCCTGAAAGACTCAATGTGTCTCCTGCTGCTGATAGATATTCTCTGTCTGGATTTAAACGACGTGTTATGAGCTTGCTGTTGCTGGTTATTGTGGCCGTTAAATCGCCCTTAATAAGGCCTAACCAGTTTTTGTACACTAAGGTTTTATCTGCTGCATCTACCGCCGCAACAGAATCTTCGCAGTCCATAATAGTGGTTAATGCGGACTCTAAAAATACATCTTTGATGTGCGCGGTATCTTGCTGGCTAATCACGCTATCTTGATCAAATTGAATTTCGGCATGAATATTATTATGTTTAATGAGAATACAGCTGGGTTTTCCTATCGCGCCTTGGAAGCCGACGAACTGTTCTGGTGTTTTTAAACCGACTAATGACTCGTCTGCCAAGGTGATGAATAGTTTGCCGTTATCAATTGTGTAACCTTTGCTTTGTATATGGCTACCCGTTTTGAGTGGCGCAATCACATCTAACCACTTTCTGGCATAGTCGATGACTTTTTGCCCTCTATTGGCGTCGTAACCTTTGGTTTTGCTGCTAGGGGTTTGCTCGATAATATCTGAGCCATAAAGTGCGTCATACAGACTGCCCCATCTAGCATTAGCTGCATTTAAGGCGAATCTAGCATTGTTGATGGGCACCACTAGCTGAGGGCCCGCCATGGTGGCAATTTCAGGATCAACATTTGAGGTATTGATGTGAAAGTCATCTGGCTGAGCTTGCAAGTAACCAATCTCGGTAAGAAAGGTTTTGTACTCTTGAATATTAATAGATTGTCTTGGGCTGCAATATAAATCTATTTGTTGTTGCAGGCTGACTCTTTTTTCCAAAAGATTTTGATTGATAGACAAAAGTTCAGGCAGTGTATCGGAAAACTTTGCCCAAAGATCATCAGCTGATAGCTCTGCACCGGGTAAAACATCTTGTGTGATAAACCGTTCTAGCTGTTTAGCAACTTTTAATCGGCCTTTTTGAATATATTGCACTTGTGTGACTTGTGTGACTTGTGGGGTTTCTGGGGTGTGCGGGGGCTGCATGAGTTGTATATTTCACTTTTTGATAATTCACAGTAGCCCAGTTTACCTTGTCAATATCATACGTATTGATTTATGTAGGTTATTCTTTCCATTCACACAGAAAATTAACTTTGTGTACCACTCAGTTCTGCCCCCACCTCTGCAATCAATCTTCTAAGCCAG
>Ga0206127_1000100_pt1 | contig 102771 bp, 72 predicted proteins | sample Helgoland_Spring_6_FD_148646 | JGI IMG/M metagenome (GOLD analysis project Ga0206127, IMG submission 148646) | Pelagic subsurface seawater microbial communities from Kabeltonne, Helgoland, North Sea - Helgoland_Spring_Bloom_20160419_1 | ecosystem: Environmental > Aquatic > Marine > Epipelagic ...
AAAGATGCGGTAAAACCATCAGATTTGGCTACACTAATTTATACATCTGGCACAACAGGCAGACCTAAAGGGGTTATGCTTTCGCATAATAATGTTGTGAGCAACGTATTATCTTCAAAAAAACGAGTTCCCCTAGAATATGGAAACTCCAAAGGTCTAAGCTTTTTACCAGTTTGCCATATTTTTGAAAGGATGATATTGTATTTGTATCAATATTGTGGAGTTTCAGTTTATTTTGCTGAATCTATAGAAAAACTTACAGAAAACGCACAAGAAATTAAACCAGATGTAATGACTGCTGTACCGCGTCTCTATGAAAAAATATACGATAAAATAATTTTAAAAGGTGAGGATTTAACAGGCGTAAAAAAGAAGTTATTTTTCTGGGCTGTAAACTTAGGATTAGAATACAAACCTTATGGGGAAAATGGCTGGTTATATGAAAAAAAGTTAGGGATAGCTAGAAAATTAATTTTCTCTAAATGGCAAGCCGCTTTGGGTGGTAATTTAAAATTAATGGTTTCGGGAAGTGCAGCGTTACAACCTAGATTAACAAGAATTTTTGCAGCAGCAGGTATGCCTATTATGGAAGGTTATGGCCTTACTGAAACCTCACCTGTAACCTCTGTAAACGACCAAATGAATGGTAATTTCAGAGTGGGCACAGTTGGTAAAGTTATTGATGACGTTGAAGTAAAAATAGCTGAAAATGGAGAAATACTAGTAAAAGGTCCAAATGTGATGCAAGGTTATTATAAAGATCCTAAAAAAACAGCTGAAACTATAAAAGAAGGATGGTTCCATACGGGTGATAAAGGAGAGTTTGATAAAGATGGTTTCCTTAAAATTACAGGTAGAACAAAAGAAATGTTTAAAACTTCTGGTGGTAAGTATGTAATTCCACCATTATTAGAAGGGGAATTAAAGCAATCTTTGTTTATAGAACAAGTTATGGTAGTTGGTGAAAATGAAAAAATGCCTGCAGCCATTATTCAGCCTAACTTTGAATATTTGAAAGATTGGGCTACTGAGCATGAAATTACTTTTAAAACACATGAAGATTTAATTGCAAATCAAAAAGTGATAGCTGCCGTTCAAGAAGCCATAAATGAATGTAATTCTAATTTTGGAAAGTGGGAACAAATTAAAGTTTTTAAACTAACCCCAGATGAATGGTCTATTGATGCTGGTCATTTAACACCAACAATGAAGATGAAACGTACAATCATTTTAAAAATATATAAGGATTTGTATGAAGAAATTTATAGAGGCTAATTCATAAACAGACATAAAAAAAGACTCAAAACATATTGTTTTGAGTCTTTTTATTTAATGACACTTTCTTCTTTAATGGTGTAAGTTAAAAATTATAGATTTATTTTTTTTATGGATTAATCCAATTTTACCATTAAAAAAATACTTGATTTCCTATCTAAAATCAATTTTAAATAGTGTTTTATAAAATCTATAGGAAAACCTTATATTTGAGAAAGATAATCGAAATAATATTGATGAATTAAAAAACTCCTAAACAAAAAAAAGAATGAAAAAAATTTTATTATTTACCCTTTGTATTACTTTTAGTCAGATAGCAATGGCTCAGAAGAATATGCTAGAAATGCCTTTACCTGAAGATCAGACTATTAAAAAAGGTGTTCTAGAAAACGGATTAACCTATTATATTCATAATACAAAAGTTACCAAAGATGTAGCAAGTTACTATATTATTCAAAATGTAGGATCCGTTTTAGAGAAAGACAACCAACAAGGATTAGCACATTTTTTAGAACACATGGCCTTTAACGGAACTCGAGATTTTCCTGGGAAAGGAATTTTGAATACCATGCAAGAACAGGGACTTGTTTTTGGTAGAGATATTAATGCATATACCTCTTTTGATGAAACTGTATATAATATTAACAACATACCAACCACACCAGAATTAATAGATACTGGGTTGTCTATTTTACATAACTGGTCTAATTATTTATTATTGACCGATGAAGAAATAGATGCAGAAAGAGGCGTTATAAAAGAAGAGTGGAGAACTCGCCAAAGTGGTGGAATGCGTGTTTTACAACAAACTATTGGCACAATGTTTAATAATTCTATGTATTCAAAACGTTTACCAATTGGCACTATGGAAGTAGTGGAAGGTTTTGAATACAAGGCGTTACGTGATTTTTATCATGACTGGTATAGAACAGATTTACAGGCAATCGCTATTATTGGTGATGTAAATGTTAATGAAATTGAAGATAAAATTAAAGTTTTATTTTCAAGCATTCCCGCAGTAAAAAATCCGATTGAACGCACTCAAACTCGAATTCAAGACAATGATGAACTTATTTATGACATGGGAATGGATAAAGAAGTAAAATCCTCTAATATTACTTTTGCTATTCGTCATGATAAATCTTTAAAAGATGAAACTTTAGGAGACTTAAAAGAGAGCCTTTTAAATGGAATGGCAACCTCTATTATTTCAACAAGGTTAAATGAAATTAATCAAAATCCAGATTCTCCACTATTATTTGCATCCGTTGGTTATGGAAGCCTCTCTAGATTGAATAATCAATTTAGTGCTCGTATTGTTCCTAAACCAAACATGCAACAGGAAGGATTTGAATTGGTGATTTCTGAAATAAACAGAGCTGTAAAATTTGGATTTACAAAAGCAGAAATTAGTAGGGTAGTTTCTGAATATACGAGTTCTTACGAAAATCAAATAGCTGGTTTTGCGAATAGAAGCCATGGTCAGATTGTAAGGGGAATTCAAACCAACTATCTAGAAAATTCTCATATTACAGATATCAAAAAAGAATTTGAAATAGCCAAAGTACTTTTTGCCCAATTAACACAAGAAGAATTGTTAGCACAATTCCAAAGTTTATATCTTAAAAAAAATAGATCTGTTGTTGTAACCGGAGTTGAAGGAAACAAGAATTTAACCAAAGAAGAGGCGCTTGCAATTATTAATAAAGTAGAGAACGACAAAACCTTAAAAGGTTACAAAGAGGAGACAAATGTGAAATCTTTAATGTCTGGAGTTAATTTAATCGCAGGAACAATTGCAACAGAAAAAGAAGATAAAGAAGTTGGTTCTACAATTTTTACATTAAGCAACGGTATTAAAGTGCATTATAAGTTTGTAGATAAAAATAAGAATGAAGTAAACTTAAGCGCTGTTAGTTACGGAGGTCAATCTCTTTTATCAGTTGAAGATTTACCTTCTACAGCACTAATGGGTAATGTAGTTCAAATGTCTGGTTTAGGAGAATTTTCCGCAATAGATTTACCAAAAGTATTAGCAGGAAAAAAAGTAAATTCTAGAGTTAGTGTTGGTAATACTTCAGAAACTGTATCAGGCTCCTCTTCTACGAAGGATGTTGAAACCATGATGCAATTAGTGAATTTACGTTTTACAAAACCACGTTTTGATGAAAATTCTTATAACGTACTAATGCAACAAGTTGATGCTTTTTTAATTAGAAAGAGTGAACAGATTCAGTCTAAAATGCAAGACAGTGTAACGACTATTTTATACGGTAAAAATCATCCAACTCAGCGTTTGTTTAATAAACAATATATGTCTGAAATGTCTTTTGATACCATGAAAGATATTTATAGCGATAGATTTGGGAATGCAGGTGATTTTACATTCTTTATCATAGGTGATGTAAAAAAAGAAGTTATTAAACCCTTGTTAGAAAAGTATATTGCTAGTTTACCTACCACAGGTGAAAAAGAAAATTGGAAAGACAATTCTGCAGATTGGATTACAGATACTATTGATAAAGATGTGTTTTTAGAAATGGAAGATCCTAAAACAAATGTTAGAGTGGTGATTAAAAACGACATGAACTATTCTTTAAAAAATTCCATTTTAATGAGAGCACTTGGAGATATATTACAGTTGCGTTATACAGAATCCCTTAGAGAAGATGAAGGAGGAACCTATGGTGCAGGAACCAGAGGTTCATTAACAAAAAGGCCAACCCAAGAAGCGACTATTTCTGTACGATTTGATTGTAACCCTGAATTGGCAGAAAAATTAATAGCTATTGTTCATAAAGAAATTGATAATCTTAAAAACGGAGAAATTCAGCAAGCTGATCTAGACAAAACACTTACAAATTATTTGAAACAAAGAGAAGAAAGTAAGAACTATAATAGATATGAAATGAGCTTGTTAAAAAACTCTGTATTAGAGGGCTATAACATGAATGACCCAAAAAACTATGAATCAATTATTAAGTCTATCACTTTGAAAGATGTAGAAAATATCGCAAAAAAATTGATGAAAGACAGTAAATCTTACGAAATTGTTTTTAAACCAAAACAGTAAATTCCTAAAAGTTTATTTTCTAAAAAGCTTCTCATTTCGAGAAGCTTTTTTTCCTGAACAAAGAAAAAACTTCTTTAAAGGTTTCCCAATATTTGTCAAATGAAATATTTAAGTTATAGAGGTTTTACTAGTTTCTTGTCAAATATTTATGGAAAATTTATAAAATATCAAGTATAAAATCCTAATCAATCGAGTTTTTATTAATCGCGCTCAATTATATAAAATTAGTGATTAATTTAAACTTAAATAATTGATTTATATTAATTTAAATCAATATTTAGATAGTAAAAACAACATTTAAGAGACAATAATTCTATTTTGTATTCCAAATTTAATTAATTCTGGAGTGTTTTTTGTATTTGTTATTTCAAACAATTCTCGCTTGTGGGTTTTTAAGCAACTTACAGATATGTTAAGTTTTTTAGAAAGTTCTTCTTCTTTCATATTTGAAAATTTATAAAGCGATTGCAGTACTTCAATTTTTCTTTTTGTAAAACTTAAATCATCTATATTTACTTTATTTTTTAGGGTAATTTTATTTTCCATTTTACTGTAATATGTACTAATAATTATTTCTTTAAACTTTATAAGCTCAGAATCTTTTCCTACAAAAGCATTTATGTGTTTATTTTTTAAAGTTTTATTCTTAAAAATATTAGTATTTAATGTGGTTAGGATAATAATTTTAAAGTCTTTATCTTGTTTGATTTCCTCTATATAATCTAAAGAACTTTCTCCATTAAAATTTATATCCAAAATTAATACATCAAAAAAATTAGTTTTTGTGTAAGCAATAACTTGATTTAATGAAGTTAAAGTTTTTAAAATATTTATTTCTTTATGAAACTGCAAACTATCTTTTAGAGCATCACAAAAAAATCTGTTATCATCTGCAATTACTACGTTTATAATTTTATCATTCATTACTTGGAATTCTTATAAATATATTAGTTCCTATATTTTTAGTTGAATCTATTTTAAATTCTCCATTCAAATCATGCACTCTTACTTCTATATTTTTTAAGCCATAGGAGTTAAAATTTGAGCGGTTTACATCAAATCCAACCCCATTATCATTTATTTCTAAAATGATACTTTTATGCTCATCGCTTTTAATATTAATTTCTATTTTAGGTGCTTTAGAATGTTTTACGGCATTTGTTAAAATTTCTGAAATAATTCTATACAACTGCAAACAAATTTCTTGAGATAAAGCGCTATCGTGGAATGAATATTGTAGTACTATTTTATTACTTGTTAATTCATTTAATTTTTCTATAAACTCTTCGAGACTTTCAATAAAGTTCTCAAAATTTATTTTTGGTGAATACAAACTGTTTAATAAATATCTATACTCTTTGTAAAAAGAATCTAATATTTCCTTAATCTTATCTGCGTTATTTTCAGGTTTATTTAGTAGTCTTAATTTTAAAGCTTCTAAATATCCACCAAAACTATCGTGCACATTACTTAATAATTCATTTCTTTCTTGCTGCTGTATTTCTAGTGTTTTATTCTGAAAATTATATTTTAATTTTTCACTGGCTATTTTTAATAATTCATATTTTTTTTGTGTTTTTACTACAGAGAAGAAGATATATCTCGTAAATAATAGAATCTCTATAATCAATGCTATGTAATATAAATTTGTACTCAAGTATTTCCACCAATTTGGAGCATAGATAGAAGGGTTTATATTTTGATTGGTAACAATTGCAATAATAGGAACACTAAAAGCAAAAATTAAATAATATGGTATTTGATTTTTCCTTGCCAAGACTAAATGTATAATAAACCATGAGACTGCAATAAGTTTAAGCACTAACCAAACTAACAAGTAAAAAGTTGATAAACCTCCAAAAATAAATTTATAGAGGTACACAATTAAAAAAATAAATGAAATTAGAATACCTATTTTAAAAGGATATTTTACTCTATTTTGACCAGGATTAAATTTGTAAAAATAAAGATAAAACAATCCAATAAAAAGTGTTCCTGAAGTTTGACTCAAACTTCTTATATTTTGAATAAAAAACAAATTTTCAGACCAGATATATTGAATTCCTAAACCTTTACCAGCTAGAAATTCAATAAGCATAAAACCTATGTAAATACTGTAAAAAATTACACTATATTCTTTTTTCAAAATTGAAAAATATAATAGTATAATTATCATGGCAATTAAAAAAGAAACAAAAACTCCAATTAATAAATATTCATTTTGAATTCTATTTAAAAACTGATTTTCATTTTCTAAATGAAATTCTAATCTTGTTCTTCCTCCGTTGTTTTTAACTTCCAAATAAACAGTTGCATTTTCAGGGAGATTTTTTGGAATTTTCCATACAGGATGTCTATAAAAAATATACTTGTGTGGAAAATTCTTACTGTATGATACTTTAGGTAAAGTTATAACACTATCTTTTGTACTGATGTACATTTTCCCATAAGATAAATATGGAAATGATAGCGTAAAATAATTTAATCCTTTTTTGTTTTTAAATTTAAACCACCACGTATTTTCTGCTAATTCTTGATATATAGTTTTAGGATTATATCCTGTGAAGTTTTTTTTATCTAATTCGATTATATCTTCTACAGGCAGAATTTCTTTTGTCTTAAACTGTTTGATTTCATCATAAATATTACCTTCAAAATTTTGTGATTGCGCAGTCTGTAAAATAGAAAGGAAAATAAATAAAAAGGTACATTTTAAATATGTTAAAAATAATTTAATAACAACTCCATAATTTACCTTAATTGTGTGATTTTTTTGTACCATATTTTAATCAAACTAATGAGGGAAACATAATTATTCGTAAATTTTTTACTTAAAACTCAATAAAAACCATACTAAAGTATAATTTTTTTTGAAATACTTAAATTATTTTTGACTGTTTTATAGTGTAATCTGTAAAACATCAGTTTAAAATTAAATAATGAAATGATTTCCGGTTTAAAAATAATGCTATGTTGGAAGTAAAAAAGTAGAATATCCTAGCATTAAAAAAAATCAATTATTATTAAAAATATTTTTAATTCCCCAGTTTAAAATTTAATTGCCATGAAAAAATTATTACTTTTTATCTGTCTTTCCATAAGTTTTTTAAATTACAGTCAAACCGTTTCAATTCCAGATGCTAACTTTGAGCAATCTTTGATAGATTTAGGTTTTGACACAAATGGTTTAAATGGAAACATCCTCTTATCAGAAGCACAAGCCATAGATAGCTTAAAAATTTATAATCCGATAGAGAATGAGTTTTTACCAAATGTAAACCAAAAGATTCAAGATTTAACAGGGATAGAGGCGTTTAGCAATTTGGTGTATGTGAATGCAAGTGACAATGAACTTATAACAATTAATACGTCTTCACATACGAATTTGAAATATTTAAGGTTAGATCGTAATAATTTATTATCAATAGATGTCACATCAAACTTAGAGTTAGAGATAATAAGTTTGTTTGCTGGTAGTTCAGAGTTGACTTCAGTTGATTTGTCGCAAAACACAAAATTGAGAAGAATTATTTTAACGTATTTAGAGAATTTAGAGACTGTTACTTTTGGGGCCTCACCAAATTTGGTTCGCGTTCAACTGGCTTATAACAAAATAGAAACATTGGATATTTCTGGATTAACAGGATTAGAAACATTAATTATCCCTAATCAATTAACGACAAGTTTAGATGTTTCTAATAATTTAAATTTAAATTATCTATGGGCTTCAGATAATCAATTAACTGATATCACTTTTGGAACAAACCCAGAGTTAGCATCTGTATTAGTTCACAATAATCAATTAACAGACATAAATGTTTCCGCATTATCTAAATTAGAATATTTAAGGGTTTATAACAACTTACTGACTTCTGTAGATATCAATAACAATACAGCATTAAAATATTTATGGTATGGAGGAGCTGAGGAAGATTTAGGTGGTGGATCAGAAACAAATAGATTAAGTTCATTAGATGTAACCAACAATCCTGTATTAGAGGAAATCATTATAGCAGGTACTCAAGATCTAAGTACAATAGATTTTTCAAATAATCCAGAGTTGTATCTATTAAATGTAAATAATAATAATCTTACTACATTAGATATTAGTGCCAATGATAAATTAAAAACATTAGCTTTCGGAGCTAACCCAATATCTTCAATATCTATAGAAGATAAGCCAGAGTTAGAAGAGTTATACGCATGGGAAACATTAATTAGCGAATTAGAATTATCAAATAACCCGAATCTTTTTAATGTAGATATTTCAGGAAGCAACCTCTCTGAACTTGATCTCGGAATTCAGCCCATTACACGATTAATGGCGTTTAACATGCCTAACCTTATAAAGTTGAATATGAATAATGGTAATAATAGTAACGTTACAGAATTCAACATGAGTAATAATCCAGAACTAACATGTATACAAGTTGATGATGTGTCTTATGCAACTTCAAATTGGACAGATGTTAATGAATCTTCAGTATTTAATACAGATTGTGGATTTTCTAGTTTAGATTTAGTTTCAATTCCAGATGCTAATTTTGAGCAATCTTTAATAGATTTAGGTTTTGATAGCAATGGTTTGAATGGAAACATCCTCTTATCAGAAGCACAAGCCATAGATAGCTTAAAAATTTATAATCCGATAGATAATGAGTTTTTACCAAATGTTACAGGGAAAATTCAAGATTTAACAGGGATAGAGGCGTTTAGCAATTTGGTTTATGTGAATGCAAGTGACAACGAAGTTAGCTCAGTAAACACAACATCGAATACGAATTTAAAGTATTTGGATTTTAGTCAAAATAGTTTATCCGCTATAGATGTTACATCAAATCTAGAACTAGAAGTTATTGGTTTGTTTCAAGGGAATCCAGGAATTACTTCAATAGATTTATCACAAAACACGGAGTTAACCAACGTTACGCTTACCTATTTAGATAATTTAGAAACCGTACTATTTGGTAATTCACCAGATTTAGTTCGTGTACAACTCGCTTTTAATAAAATAGAAACATTAGATATTTCTGGATTAACAGGATTAGAAACATTAATCATCCCTAATCAATTAACCACAAGCTTAGATGTATCTAATAATTTAAATTTAAATTATCTGTGGGCTTCAGATAATCAATTAACTGATATCACTTTTGGAACAAACCCAGAGTTAGCATCTGTATTGGTTAATAACAATCAATTAAAAGACATAGATCTTTCCTCATTGTCTAATAATTTAACTTACATATGGGCTTCAAACAATCAAATAAGCTCATTAGACGTTTCTTCATTGTCTAATTTAGAGACTTTGAGAATAGATGACAATCAGATAAGTACTTTGGATTTATCCAATAATCCAGAGCTTTCTTGGTTAGAGATAAGGAGAAATAATTTATCTGATATTAATTTGACTAACAATTTAAAGATGCAGAATTTATTTCTAGGAGGTAATCCATCATTAGGAGCGTCATCAATAGGTGATTTCGACGCCACGATTTATCCAGAATTAGTTCGGTTAGATTTAGATGAAGTGGGAGCTAATTCATTAGATATTTCAACAAATAGTAAGATAGAAGAATTATATATATCGGTTAATAATTTTACTTCATTAGATTTTTCAGGAACACCAGATTTAAGAATTCTAGTTGTATCAGGGAATAATAATATTGAAACTTTAGATTTAGGTATACAGCCCGTTGAAGAATTATGGGCAGATGGTATGGCTAGTTTAACCAAAATCAATATGAATAATGGTAACAATGGCAATGTAACAGTTTTCAGAGCATTAGATAATCCAAATTTAAGTTGTATTCAGGTAGATGATGTGTCTTATGCAACTTCAAATTGGACAGATGTTAATGAATCTTCAGTATTTAATACAGATTGTGGATTTATTTCGGATGATTTGGTAGCAATCCCTGACTCAAATTTTGAGCAAGCGTTAATTGATTTAGGCTTCGATAGTAATGGTTTGAATGGAAACATATTATTGTCTGATGCTGAAGCTATAGAATCATTAGATATTTCAGAAAAACAAATTTCTGATTTAACAGGTATTCAGTCATTTAAAAATCTAATGCTCTTAAATGCTGGAGATAATAATTTAACATTGGTAGAATTATCAGAGAATATACAATTAACAGAGTTGTTTTTAAATGATAATTCAATTACTTCTATAGATTTATCAAACAATATAGCTCTAGAGAAGCTAGGAGTTATGCGAAATCAAATAGAGTCTATAGATGTTTCGTTATTAACATCATTAAAAGAATTATACGTTCATGAGAATAATTTGACTAATGTAAATGTTACAAATAACATTTTGTTAGAGAGGTTATATACTTCAGATAATAACATAAAAACTTTAGATGTTTCTAATAATACTATGTTAGATAGATTATATGCTTGGAACTGTGGTTTATCTTCATTAGATATAACTAACTTGACTAATTTAACAAGGTTATATGCAAGTGATAATACTTTTACAACTATTGATTTAAGTCAAAATACAAAATTAGAGAGACTATCTCTTTTTGAAGGAGAGTTAAGATCTATAGATATTTCAAATAATACATCATTGATTGATGTAAGGCTTTATAATAATAAATTAACTCAAATTGATTTATCAAATAATTCAGAATTAAGATATTTTTGGTATGGAGGAGCTGAAGAAGATTTAGGTGGTGGATCAGAAACAAATAGATTAAGTTCAATAGATGTTTCTAACAATCCATTATTAATAGAGTTGATTATTGCAGGAACAAGAAATGTAAGTTCGATTGATTTGAGTAATAATCCTGAACTTTCATTATTAAATGTAAATAACAATAACTTTACTTCATTAGATATTAACAATAACGACAAGTTAAAAATATTAGCTTTCGGTGCTAATTCAATATCCACAATATCATTAGAAGATAAGTCAGAATTAGAAGAAATATATGTTTGGGAAACATCAATAGGTGAGTTAGATTTTTCAAATAATACTAATTTAAAAAGTGTTTTCGTAAATAATAACAATACTTTAACGAGCGTAAATTTAAAGAATGGTAATAATACAGCTATAGAGAGTTTTGAAATTACAAGTAATCCGAATTTAAGTTGTATTCAAGTAGATGATGTCTCTTATGCAAATACAAATTGGACAAATGTTGATGACTCATCTGTGTTTGGTATTGCTTGTTTAGAACCATTTGTATACATTCCAGACACAATTATGAAGGCTGCGCTAGTTGCTGATACATTCATAAATACTAATGGAGATGATGAAATACAAATTTCTGAAGCAGAAGCAATAACTGAAGCATTAACTGGGGCTGGTTTAGGAATATCAGACCTTACAGGTATTGAAGCTTTTATAAATATCACTGGATTAGATGTTAGTAATAATAACTTAACCAATATAGATGTTACAAAAAACACCAAATTATTATCATTAGATATATCAAATAATAATCTTACTGGTGTTGATTTAACAAATAATATTGAATTAGAATCTTTAAATCTTAGTAATAATAATATTATTAATGTCGATATCAATCAAAATTTAAATTTATCAACTTTATTTTTAAATGATAATACTATTGAAAGAGCTTATTTAATAAATGGAAACAATACTTTAATTACTTCATTTGATATAAGAAATAATCCAAATTTAGTTTGTATCGCCGTAGATAATACAGATTGGTCAAATACAAATTGGATAAATAAAGATAATTCTGCGTTCTTTAATACAGATTGTTCATCAGAATGGGAAGTTTATACTGAAGATGAAACAGTGAGTTCTGTTATTGAAAACACCCCTGGCGTTGATGCAGATGGAGATGGTGTTGTAACTTATGAAGAAGCTCAGAATTTTACAGGTGATTTAGACTTGAGTGGTCAAAATGTTTCCGATATTACAGGTTTAGAAGCTTTTAGTAACGCTAGCAGCATCAATATTTCTGGAAATATTATTACCGATATAAGTAACTTGTTAAGTGCAAATACCGTTGTTGTTTCCTCAAAAATTACAGGACAAAAGAAAAGAGTTAATTTAAGTGAAAGTGAATTAAGCGAATTATATGTTGCAAATAACCTAATTGAATCTATAGACGCTAGAGAAATTTATTCCTTAGTAAAATTAGATGTAAGTAATAACAGCTTAAGTACGTTGTTTTTAGATAATGGAAGTAATACAAGCCTAAAGGATCTGAATACAACGGGTAATGCTAATTTGGGTTGTATTCAAGTGGACAATGTAGATTATGCAAACAATGCTACCGGTTGGCTAAAAGACTCTTTCACAATATATAGCACCAATTGTCAAGCTGCTTTAAGCATTGATAAATTATTAGCAAAGAGTTTAAAACTTTATCCAAACCCAGTGAAAGATAAATTTAAAGTAGAATTATCAAATCAATTTACTCTAGAAAAAATTGAATTATACAACTTAATAGGCAAAAAAATAATACAAACTGAAGAAAAACAAGTGAATTTAAGCCATTTACCATCTGGAATTTACATGGCCGTAATTAAAACAAATAAAGGTTCAATGACGAAGAAAATAGTTAAACAATAAATTGCTATAGATTAAGAAAAAGTGTTTTATTAAACGAGACGTGCCCTATGCGTCTCGTTTTTTTGCACTTACCCTGCAAGTTTATAAGTAAAAAATTACAAAATTAGATTTTTCATAGTTTAATCATGTTCTTAAATATAGCGAAAAATTCGTTTAGAATAATTACTAAGTTCTGAATTGATATCCAACTTTTTATTAATTTAAAAAAAAATGAAACATAAATGAAAAGACTCAAAACATATTGTTTTGAGTCTTTTTATTTTAAGATTAAAATATTGCTAATTATAAAACCTTTATAGAACAACCTATTGCTCTGGTTTCAGTTTTTGTTGGTTTTTTTCCAGCCAATAATTCATCAACTGTATTCTCTACATATTTTTCTGTAACTGCACTAGGATTTCTAGAACTATTATCAATAGCTCCAATATATTCTACTTTCATGTTTGGTTTACTTACAATATAAACATGAGGTGTTTTAGATGCTCCAAACTTAGGGAATACTTGTTGTCCTTCATCGAATAAATACGGGAAAGTAAACCCCTTTTCCTTTGCTCTAACTATCATATCTTCAAAACTATCTCCTTTAGAAACACTTGGATCATTAGGATTTATAGCGACAACAGGATATCCTTTGGACTTGTATTTTTTATCTAAAGCTATAATTCTATCTTCGTTTGCAACGGAATAAGGACACATATTGCAAGTGAAAATGATAATAAATCCTTTGGCGTCCTGGTAATCAGATAAAGAAATCATTTTATTATCAATATTTTTTAATTTGAAATCTTCTATTTCATCTCCAACGGAATATCCGTTATCAGTTTTGTTCGTAAAGGCAAATGCAGATAAAGTAACTATTGCTATTATTAAAATCGATTTAAGTGTTTTCATAATTTATATTTGTAAAAAAGTGTTTAATTCATTTTCTAATGTTTCATAATCAAAAGATTGCTCATAAAACTTTCTACCCTCCTTATTGTAAATGATTGTTGCTGGCAATGCTCCGCTCCAATTTTCATCAATAGCTTTTATCCAAAAATCCTCATTCACATCATCTAACAATATTACGTCAGATTTTATATCTCTTTTGTTTAAAAAAGGTATTAACGCGCGTTGTACCTGTTTTGGGAAATCTAAGCTTACTAATAAAACTTCAACATTTTTATTTCCATATTCCTTTTTAATTTTTTCAAAATAAGGCAATTCCTTAACACAAGGCGCACACCAAGTTGCCCAAAAATTAACAACATACGTTTTATTATCTTTTCTTTCCAATAAAGGTTTAAGTTGATTAAAATTGTAAGTTTTTACTGTTGTAATTGAACTTACAAATTCTTTTTCTGTGGATTTCTCAGTTGTTTGTAACTTTTCATTTTTACATGAAGAAGTTACAAGAAGTATAAATAATAAGTAAATTGGTTTTTGTATCACAGCCTAAAATTACATATTTTAAAAAAGCTAGAGCAATAATTAACTGATTCTTAACAAAAATGCTCACGATACACAGTTTGTAAGATTACTATATTACTTATAAATATCATTTAAAATTTTCGCCAAACGAATTCCTCCTTTTTGTAACTGATTTCTTACAGTTTCCAAATAATCGTAAGAATATCTATATCTTAAATTTTCACCAACTTTAACGGAATTATAAACTTTATTTGTGACTTGATGCACCTCATCAACCCAATCTACAACTGAACCAATTTTAATTGAGCCAATTTGTTTTTTAGACAATCTTTTTGAGTTATTTGCCAATTCTATATAACTCATATTAAAATTTTCTATAATTTTAGTATCCCAAACGCTGTGTAAGTTTGTTCCTTGTCCAAACCATTGCACTTGTATTTTATTTCCTCCTTTATCTTCTCTCCTACCAATATGCATTGGTTGATGCAAATCACCCACTAAATGTACTAACATTTTTAAATGAAAAGCAACATCTTCCTCACTGCTTTCATCATTCTTTAAAACTTTAACACAGGTATCTATTGCAGTAACTAAATCTCCTTTAGGATTTTTCTCCGAAGCCTCATAAGTTTCATTTGAATCCATATTTACATAATGCCATGAACTATATTTTCTATATTTTCTGTCGGATTTTATTTCATCTGCATAAGTAGAAACAAAGGCTAAACCTTCTCCTTGTAATATTTTGTCAATTTTTCTTTTTGATCTTTTCGTTAAAAATTGTTCAGCAATTTCTCCAGTAACTCTATGCCCATTCTGGCCCCAAAAAAAAGCTTCTTCAGAGTTAGAATTCATCATTATAATAAAAGGAAGTAATAGCAGTAATTTAAATTTCATTTTAAGTACATATACATTAATAATTGGCTAAATTATAAAATATATTTTCCAAACTTTTGTAAATATGAAAAAAAATACTATATCTTTGTGATATCATTTTAATATCAAAATAAAAATTAAACATATGGAATCAGAAAAAATTATTAAACCCGCAAATGGTTATTTAATGTTATTAATCGTGTTAGTTCTTTTTTTTGGAGGAATAACATTATCGATTATACAAGAAACTGGGATGTACGTACCCCTAAGTATAATTGGCTTTATTGGCTTTTTTGGTTTTATATTAGTTAACCCAAATACATCTAAAGTAATTTTACTTTTTGGTAAATACGTAGGAACCATCAAAGCAAATGGCTTGTATTGGGCAAATCCATTTTATACAAAAAAGAAAATATCGTTAAGAGCTAGTAATTTTGATAGTGAGCGTTTAAAAGTGAATGATAAATTAGGAAATCCTGTAATGATTTCTACCATTTTAGTTTGGAGAGTTACAGATACGTATAAAGCTGCTTTTGATGTAGATAATTACGAAAACTTTGTACGCGTTCAAACTGATGCTGCTGTTAGAAAGTTAGCAAGTATGTATCCTTATGACAATTTTGCAGACGAAGGACATGCAGAAGATATTACATTAAGATCTAGTGTTAATGAAGTTTCAGAAGCTTTAGAAAAAGAATTAGAAGAACGTTTGGCTATTGCAGGCATAGAAGTTCTAGAGGCTAGAATTGGTTATTTAGCTTATGCTCAAGAAATTGCTTCTGCAATGTTAAAAAGACAGCAAGCCACTGCTATTGTTGCTGCTAGGCATAAAATTGTACAAGGTGCAGTAGAAATGGTGGAAATGGCATTAGAAGAATTAAATAAAAAAGAAATTGTTGAGCTAGATGAGGAGCGAAAAGCTGCAATGGTTAGTAATTTATTAGTAATTCTTTGTGGAGATAAAGAGGCTGCTCCAGTTGTGAATACAGGAACTTTAAGTCATTAAATATGAAAGAATATAAAGTAGTTACACTAAAATTAGGATTTAGAAATAGAACACAAAATTTTGAAGACTTACTAAATCAATATGCCAGAGAAGGATGGGAATATAAAGACATTCCGCATGGTTGGAATAGCATAGTATTAGAGAGAAATAAAAACAGGTAATGAAAGTTTTTAAAGAAGAACAACGGTTTACGCAAACATGGCTAATAGTAATATTAACCATAAGTGCAATAGTACCAATTGGTCTTATTTGTCAAGAGTATTTTAAAAACAATACAACTATGACTACTAATCGTTTTGTTTGGACAATTATTTTAATTTTAGCTTCTATATCGCTTATTTTTCTATTTAAACTTACTACTAGAATTGATGAAAAAGGAATTCATTATCAATTTTTTCCATTTCATTTTAAATTTAAATTAATTGGTTGGGAAGAAATTTCAAAAGTTCATATTAGAACTTATGATCCTATTGGAGAATATGGCGGATGGGGATTTAAAGGCGGTTCACTTTGGAATAAAAGCAAAGGAAGAGCTTTAAATGTTTCTGGAGATATCGGAATTCAACTAAATTTAAAAAACAACAAAAAGTTATTGATTGGAACAAATAAAGAAGCTGAGGCAAAAAGGGTGATAGCAACATACCAACAAAAATTGAATAATCATGTTTAGAATATTATTGTATACAGTATTAATTCTATGCAATGCAGCTTTTTCTTTGGCACAAGTTAAAACAGAAGAAATTCTAATTAAAAATAACGACATTGAATTACCAGGCACATTAACTTATACCAAAGAAAACACACCTTTAATTATATGGGTTCATGGATCTGGTAATGTAGATAGAAATGGGAATCAACAACCAATGATTAAGGCAAATTACATCAAACAGTTTAGAGACAGTATTAATAAAAATGATATTGCTTTTTATAGTTTTGATAAAAGAACTGTAAACCAAAAAAACATGCTGAATTTAATAAAAGGTATAGAATTTGCAGATTTCTCAGCCGATGTAGAAAAAGTTATTTCCTATTTTCAAGATAAAAAACAATTTTCTAAAATTATTTTAATTGGCCACAGCCAAGGTTCTTTGGTAGCAATGTTAGCCTCTAAAAATATTGATAAATATATTTCACTAGCAGGTTCAGCTATAAGTGCAGACCAAGTAATTGTAAAACAAATTCATCAACAAGCACCTTTTTTAGACTCTATTACAAAAGCACATTTCAAAGAACTTTCTAGTACTGGTAAAGTAGAAAAAGTAAACCCAATGTTACAATCTGTTTTTGCAAAACAAAATCAAGCATTTTTAAATAGTTGGATAAAATATAATCCTTCCGAAGAAATTAAAAAATTATCACTTCCCATTCTTATAATTCACGGCACTGAAGATTTACAAATTACGCAAGAAGACGCAAAGGCTTTACATGAGGCCAATAAAAATTCTGAATTGGTATTAATAGATAAAATGAATCATGTTTTAAAAGAGGTAAATTCAATAACAGAAAACCAATCTTCATATACGAGTTCTGAATTTCCTTTATCAAGTAAACTAGTAAAAACCATAACAACATTTGTAAATAATTAAGATGGCTAAGAAAAAAGCTTTTGCTTTGCGCATAAATGAAGACATGATGAAAGCCATTGAAAAATGGGCTACAGATGAATTTCGTTCTACAAATGGCCAAATCGAATGGATGCTAATGCAAACGTTAAAAAAAGCAAAACGGGAACCTAAAAAGAAAGAAGACGAATAGATTTTTTTTGGTAAAATCTATCTAATTTTATATCTAAAATAAACTGTTAAAATAAACGCTCCATTTTTTTGGAGCGTTTCCATTTTTGTATCTTGTGAGCCATAATTTAAAAAATCAAACTTTACCTAATGAAAAAAATATTCACGCTACTTTTTTTGTGTACTACTACTCTACTCTTCTCACAAGAGTTTTCCATGGATTTGATAAAAAACATGAAACCTCGAAATATTGGTCCTGGAGGAATGTCTGGGCGGGTAACTTCCATTGATGTTGTAGCATCTAATCCAGAAATTATTTATGTAGGAACCGCTTCTGGTGGAATCTGGAAATCTACTTCTGGTGGAATTAAATGGGAACCCATTTTTGAAAAAGAATTAACGGCTTCAATTGGTGCTGTTGCCATTCAACAATCTAATCCAAGTGTAATTTGGGCAGGTACAGGAGAAGGAAATCCAAGAAATAGCCTTAATGGTGGTTTTGGTATTTATAAATCTTTAGATGCTGGTAAAACATGGAAAGCAATGGGTTTAGAAAAAACACGTCACATTCATAGAGTTATTATTCATCCAACAAACCCTGATATTGTTTATGTGGGCGCAATTGGTTCTCCTTGGGGAGAGCACAAAGAACGTGGAGTATACAAAACTACAGATGGTGGAAAATCTTGGAAACAAGTTTTATACAATAATACAAAAACAGGTGCTGCAGATTTAATTATGGATCCAACCAATCCAAATAAATTAATAGCCGCAATGTGGGAACATAAGCGTGATCCTTGGTTTTTTAACTCAGGTGGAAAAGGTTCTGGTTTGTATATAACTTACGATGGTGGAGAAAACTGGAAAAAAGTCACTGAAAAAGAAGGTTTTCCAAAAGGAGATTTAGGGAGAATTGGCGTTGCAATTGCCCCAAGTGAACCAAATACAATTTATGCTTTAGTAGAAGCAAAAAAGAATGCCCTTTATAAAAGTGAAGATGGCGGTTTTAAATGGAAAAAAGTAAATGATAAACCTGGAATTGGTAATAGACCTTTTTATTATTCTGAAATTTATGTAGATCCTCAAAACGAAAACAGGTTATATACAGTATTTACCTATGTAAATGTTTCGCAAGATGGTGGTAAATCATTCAAAGAATTAATGCCTGCTTATGGCGTTGATAATGGTGTGCATCCAGATCATCATGCTTGGTGGATTCATCCAAAGAATGGCAAATTTATGATTGATGGAAATGATGGCGGTTTAAACATTACTAAAGATGGCGGAAAATCTTGGCGATTTATTGGAAATATTCCTGTAGCTCAATTTTATCACATAAATGTGGATAATGAATTCCCTTATAATGTTTATGGCGGAATGCAAGATAATGGTTCTTGGAGAGGACCTGCTTATGTATGGAAATCTCAGGGAATAAGAAATAGTTATTGGCAAGAAATTAGTTTTGGAGATGGTTTTGACGTTGTTCCAGATAAAGATGATTCTAGGTATGGATGGTCTATGAGTCAACAGGGTTTTGTAAGCAGATATGACTATTTAACAGGAAATAATTATGGCGTAAAACCAACACACAAAGACGCCAACGTAAAACTTCGTTTTAACTGGAATGCCGCTATTAATATTGATCCTTTTGATAATTCTACATTATATTTTGGAAGTCAATTTGTTCATAAATCAACAGATAAAGGTTTAACATGGAACGTTATTTCACCAGATTTATCAACCAATAATCCTGATAAATTAAAACAAGCAGAAAGCGGTGGTTTAACTATGGATGCAACTGGTGCAGAAAATCATTGTACCATTTTAGTAATTGAACCTACGGTTTTAGAAAAAGACGTTCTTTGGGCAGCTACAGATGATGGCCAAGTACACATCACTAAAAATGGAGGTGAAAAATGGACCAATATTTCTAAAAACATCAAAGATTTACCTGAGAATTCTTGGATTACACAAATTAAAGCCTCTAACAAAAATAAAGGAGAAGCGCTATTAATAGCTAATGATTACAGAAGGTTTAATTATACACCTTATGCATACAGAACTAAAAACTATGGTAAAACTTGGACAAGAATTGTTGATGAAAATGATGTTCAAAGTTACACTTTGTGTATTGTAGAAGATCCTGAAAATACAAACTTACTGTTTTTAGGCACAGATGATGGTTTATACATTTCTATTGATGCTGGAAACAAATGGACAAAATGGACCAATGGTTTCCCAACTGTACCTGTAAAAGATTTGGTGATTCATTCAAGAGAAAATGATTTGATTATTGGAACTTTTGGTCGTGCTGCTTGGATTTTAGATGATATAAGACCATTAAGAGCCATGGCAAATAAAAACATCACTTCAGAAAAATTAATTTTATTTACACCACCTACAGCATATCAATCTTCTTACCAACAACCTACAGGAAGTAGATTTGGTGCTGATGCTATGTACCAAGGTGAAAATAGAAAAGGTGGTGCTATCATTTCCTATTATATAAATAAACCTAAAGATAAAAAGGAAAAAGAAGGTAAAAAGAAGGAAAAGGAAGAAACCAAAATAAAAGATGAAGCAGATAAAAAAGTTAAATACGATTCTATAAAACTTGAAGTTTTTGATAATGAAAGAAAAATTAGAACTTTAAAATTTAAAGCACCAAAGGAAAATGGAATTCATAAAACTACTTGGTATTTGAGAGAAAAAGGAGTTTCAAGAGCATCAAGAAGAATACGAAAAACAACAAGAGAACCTGGAGGTGTAACTGTAAAACCAGGAACCTATCGTTTAAAAATGACTTTTGGTGATGCAATTTCTGAACAAAATATAAAAGTTGAGTTCGATCCAAGATTACAAATTTCTGCCGAAGCCATCAATCAAAAATATACTGCTAGTAAAGAGCTAGAAAAGTACCAAGAAAAAATTGCTGGTATTGTAAAACAATTGGTAGAAAGTAAAAATACTGCTAGTACTATCAAATCAAAATTATCAAAAGAAGATAAAAAGAAGTATAAAGATCAAATAAAATCGTCTGAGGATATTACCAAACAAATTGACACCTTAATAGCGAAATATCTTGGTACAATTGATAAAAGACAAGGTATCACTAGAAACCCTGAGGTTACTGTAAATCAGCGTTTAGGGCTAGCGAGCAGATATATTCGTTCTCGTTTTGGTGAACAAACATCCACAGAAAGTGTATTGATGAATCAATTTAAAGAAGAATTTAAAAAAGTAGTTTCTGAAACCAACATGTTTTTTAATGAGGATTGGGTAGCCTATAAATCGTCTGTAGAAAACATTAAAATTTCAGACTTTAAAGAAACCAAAATTTATTCTACGAATTAAATATTTTATGAAAAAGATACTTCTATTTTTGAGTTTGAGCATACTGTTATTAGATGCTCACGCTCAATCTTCTGCTGAAGATGAATTAGGAACTTGGTATATGTATAATGGGTCTCATAAATTATCAGAAAAATATTCGCTAAAAACAATGGCGCATTTGAGATATTTTGAATTAACCAGTGAATTTCAGCAAGAAATATACAGGCTTGGTGTAAATTACACATTTACTCCAAAAACAAATTTAACTATAGGTGCTAGTTATGCCACTGGAGATTTAGAATACAACACTCCATCACCTCATTTATATGAGTGGAGATTGTATGAAGATTTAAATATAAAATCGAAATGGGGAAAATTTAATGCTCGACATAGAATTCGTTTAGAACATCGTTTTATTCATAAAAATATAAATATAGATGAAACCCAAAACTGGATTCGATATGATTTAAACGTTGGGTATCCATTATCTAAAAAATGGAGTGCATATGTCTTTAATGAACTTTTTTTGAATATTGACAGAAATAAAAGGTTTGATCAAAATTGGACAGGTGCTGGTTTCCTGCATCAATTTAATAAGCAAGTAAAATTTAAAATTGGATATTTTCAAATTAAAACCTCATCACAAGTTTTAAAAAGAATCCAATTAGGTATTATTTTGAATACAAATCACATAAAGAATATTTAAATGAGCATTTCCGAAATTAATAATGATATTCCATTATTTGCTAATGATACCATTATTTTTGGTGTTTTATGCGCCATATTAGCAGGGATATTTTATTCCTCTAAACTAAAATCCTTTGAGAAATTTTATAAAATAGTTCCTGCACTTTTGTTATGTTATTTTATACCTTCAATCTTTAGTTCTTTGGGTATTATTGCTGATAAATGGATAGATGTAGACGCTACAATTGGTCATTTAACTTCTTTATATGGAAATCTTGCGAATGTTACAGATTTGAATACTTTAAAGGAATACATTACAACCAACACTATTGATGATAGTGTATATTCAAAATTTGTTGGTGGCAGTAAATTGTATTATGTTTCTTCCCGATTTTTATTGCCTGCATCTTTAGTATTGCTTACGTTAAGTATCGATTTAAAAGGTGTTTTTAAATTAGGTCCCAAAGCATTAATTATGTTTTTAACAGCAACAGTTGGCGTTATGATTGGTGGTCCTTTGGCTATTTTATTTTTCAATTTTGTAGCTCCAGATATTTTAACTCAAGTGGAAGGTACAGAACTTTGGAAAGGATTATCCACAGTTGCAGGAAGTTGGATTGGTGGTGGAGCAAACCAATTGGCAATGAAAGAGCAATGGGAGGTTTCTGACAGTCTTTTTAGTATTATGGCTGTTGTAGACGTTTTAGTCGCAGAAGTTTGGATGGCTTTTTTATTAATTGGTGTAGCTAAATCGGATGCAATTGATAGATGGTTTAAAGCAGACAACTCATCAATTACTACATTGAAAAATAAGATGGAAAAATTCACTTTAGAAACTGCAAGAGTACCTTCTTTTAATGATTTAATCATTTTACTAGGAATCGCATTTGGAGTAACATCAATAGGGCATTTAGTTGGTGATAATTTCGGAAGTTATATTACTACGAATGTACCTGCTTTGGTAGATTTTGGTTTGGGTAGTTCTTTTTTCTGGTTGATTATTACAGCTACGACTTTAGGAATATTTCTGTCCTTTACAAAAGCGAAAAATTACGAAGGTGCAGGAGCGAGTAAAATTGGTACCGTCTTTATTTACATATTAGTGGCTTCAATTGGAATGAAAATGAATCTAAATGCCATTGTAGAAAATATTAGTTTGTTTGCCATTGGCTTTGTTTGGATGATTATTCATGTAGGTTTATTATTTTTGGTAGCCAAGATTATAAAAGCTCCCTATTTCTTTTTAGCAGTTGGCTCTAAAGCTAATATTGGTGGCGCAGCCTCTGCCCCTGTTGTTGCTGGTGCATTTCATCCATCTTTGGCTCCAGTTGGTGTTTTATTAGCAGTTTTAGGATATGCTCTAGGAACTTATGGTGCTTTCTTTTGCGCTTTAATGATGAAGTGGGTAAGTTAATTTTGTTGTTTTTTATAGACTTTCACTTAATAAATATGCATATTTGCATTCCAAAATTCCAAATAAAATGAAAAAAATAATTTCTGTTTTAGTCTTCTCAATAATAATTTATGCTTGTTCTTCTAAAAAAGAAGGAAATATGGTTGTTCAAGGGCAAATAAAAGGATTAAAAAAAGGGAAACTATATTTACAAAAAATGGTAGATACTGTTTTAGTTTCTGTAGATTCTATTGCTTTATTAGGAACAGAAACTTTTAAATTAACAGATAATGTAGATTCACCTGTACTCTATTATTTAACTTTTGATGGAAATACAACCGATAAGAGAATTCTTTTTTTTGGTGAAAAAGGTACAATTACAATTAATGATAAAGTTGACGAATTTGGATTTAATCCAGAAATTAATGGTTCTAAAAATCAGAAAATTTTAGATAAATTTAATGTGATGAGTAAAATGTTTCAAAATCAGCGTTTAGAATTTATTAAAAAAGACTTTGAAGCAAAAAAAGCAAAAGATGAAAAATTAATAGAAAAATTAGAGAAAGATTACCAAAGACTAGTGAGAAGAAGAGTTTTATATACTACTAATTTTGCTCTTACAAATGCTGACACTGAAGTTGCGCCTTATATTGCATTAACGGAAATGTATGACGCTAGTTTAAAGATGTTAGATACCGTAAACAATTCACTTTCTCCGGAAATTAAATCCTCAGATTATGGGAAGCGTTTTCAGGAGTATTTGGATAAGAAATGAAGAAAATCAATAGTTATTTTTTCTGTAATTAAAAAGTGAGCTTGGGCTCACTTTTTTTATGCCGTATATACAAGTAATTTCATACTATCTATAAACTACATCATTCAAGAAATTTTACGAATTCAAAATGTAATTCTTTAATACATCAGTTTACAGGTATTTAACAAAAGTTACTTACAATTTACATGTAATAAATCTAATAATAAGAATCTGATATAGTCATTTCCGACTATTTATAAAATAAGAAAACAACATAGGTAATAGTGAGCAAAACCTCTAAGCAAACCTATAAATAAAAAAAGCCTACGCCTTACTTCTAGACAAGTATAAGCATAAAAAAACCGAGCATAAAGCTCGGTTTTCATAATATACAATTAATCTACAACCTTATTGCTTCACAAATTTAGCAGTTCCAGTTGTTCCGTTTACATTATACTTCACTAAGTAGATACCAGAAGTCAGGTTAGATACGTCAATGGATTCACTATTTTTGTTAATGTCTAAACTCATCACTTTTTTACCTAAAACATTAAAGATATCTGCGTTCTGAATAGTTTCTTTAGCAGAAATATTTAACCTGTTAACAGCTGGGTTTGGGTACATTGAAAATCCTAACAATTCATTATTGTTAACGCTTGCTGTCGCAGCTCTGTACATATATATATTGTCTGCATATATAACGCTAGGCGCCACATTTGAATTTGTATAAATCAAAAGAACCTGTTTAATCTTTTCTCTGGCATCAGCACCCATATCAACATCAATGGACACCCAAGATTCCTCATCATTTGCTCCAGGAACAACCTCTTTAATAATTGCATTTATTTCAGCGGCATCATCATGATTAGATAATTTTACTTTAAGCACTTGTCCAGCTACATAACTACCTGCAATCCAAAAATCGGCATGAATGTGTGTCATGTCAGTGGCATCTACAAAGCCATCACTGTTTGCTATATCAAAACCAATAAAATCTCCTGATCCATTTGTAATTTTAAGCATATTCTCTCCTGCAAAAGAACCCTCAGTGGCATCAGCTCCATTATCCCAAGATACTCCATTAAAACCAGCTGCAGTTCCATATGAATCTCCATAAAGAGAAATTACATCCCAAGAATTTCTTGCAGGCGGAGCAGTTGATGCGCTTGCTGGTTCCGGGTCTGCAGGACATGCATTACAACTACCACCACAATCAACACCTGTTTCATCTCCATTTTGGATACCGTCTGTACAAGTTGGATCAGCAGTATCAGCATTAGTTGTAATTGAGACATCATCATAGTATATTGCTTCTGTACTTCCAGTTGCTGCCATTAAAAAGCCAATCTGAACATTAGCAAAATCTCTAGTCGCATTAAACGTCGCCGTATATTCTGTCATAGTGGTGGTTAAATCATATTCCATTCTAAACTGATCGTCCCATTCATTAACATTCTGAATCGCAACCGTCATTTTCCTATCAACAGCGGCACGAGCCTTGAATTTCAAAACATATTCTGTGCCATTGACAAATGTCATATTTGCCTGAGTTAATTGAGTGTCCCATGGATTTCCAGCAGCATTAGTTGAACTAAATACAGCTTCACCATTTTCAACAGTAAAGTCACTTCCTCCCCAACTATCTTTTCCATTTTCAAAATCACCATTCGTAAGTAATTCTGTTTGAGAAAAACCCATTGATGCAATCAAAAAGGCAAATAATAAAGTAATTTTTTTCATAATTGTTAAATATTTTATCGTTATACTACAATATTAACTTAAATATATCCATTATTACCATTTACAACCACAACAAAAAACATACAACAGCAAGAAAAGAATTAAATTTTGTTGAATAAACAATGTTTAACTCGAAAATAGCAATATTTTTTAAAACAAACATTTTCAACAGATTAACAATTAAAAAAATAATGTATAGGTAATGTATGGCTAAAATTTAGTGTTGTTTCACTAAAATTAGATATCGTATAGTTTTAAATTATAAAAAAACTCTATAAATATTAATTTATAGAGTTCTTTATATTTTGGAAATTTTAATTTGAAATTAAAACTTCAAATTTTCATGTTTGTCCCAAAGCCCCCAGTAAGCGCCTACAACTCCCTCTGCTCCAACTTTCCAAGATTCATCAAAAGAAGAGAAATAAAAGATTTCAATATCTTCATTTTTTGTCCAAGCCATTGCATTTATAAAATACTTCATTGCATTTTCTCCTGTTGAGTGCGCTCCTCCTAAACTTTCTCCTTGACTAGGCCATCCTGTCTCTGTAATAATTACTTTTTTACCGTTAGCGGCTTCAGATGCTAAACCAAACATTTTTTGCATATGCGCTAATGAATACTCAATACTACAACCTTCCCAATAAGGGTAGCAATTTGCTAAAATAACATCACAAGCTTCTGTAATTTTTGGTCTATGTGCAAATTCATAGTAGGCATCAACGTATCCTACAGGAATATCCATACCTTTTAAAGCATCTTTAACTCTATGAATATACCCTAATAATTCTTCTTCAGTTAAGTCTTTACGATACATAACCTCATTACCAACGGCTGCAATGTCTACACATCCCTCTTTAGCCAATTGAATTAAACCCGCAATTTCTTCTTCATTCTTTTCCATGTCATCACCTAACCACGCACCTACTAGGTTTTTAATCCCGTGCTTTTTAGCCATTCTTGGAACATGTTCATTACCTTCTATACAAGAAAAAGAACGAATCCATTTTGTATGTGGCTTTAATATTTTTACTCTTCTTTCAACTTGTTCTTCAGTAATTGTATCACCTGGTTCTTGACCATCTTCATACATGCTAAAACAAATCCCATGCATCCCAGCATCCAGTGTTTCTCTCCAGATTTTTACTAAATCTTCATTTTTTTCATATTTACTAAAATCCACTCCAGAACTTTCTGAATAATTCGATTTTAATTTAAAATGATGTTCTTCTCTATATGACATTTTTTATTTATTTAATTCTATTTATAATTCTCCTCTACGTTCTACTAATGTTTCTTTAATTTCTTTTGCCCTGGTTTCACTTAAACTGTAATTCCACATGATCCAAATAGCCACTGCTGCAGTAGATGCAGGAATAACTACATCTGCAATTCTTAAACTTGTTAAAGTTTCCGCTGTTTGTTGAGCAGCCGCACCATCAAAACCTACAAATTTTAATACAGCACCCCCTAAAACTAAGGCTAAAGCCTGACCTAACTTTACCATCCACCAATAAATTGCTCCAAAAGTTCCTTCCTTTCTTGGCATTCCATTTTCTAACTCATCCAAGTCGCAAACATCTGCTGTCATAGACATCATTAAAGTAAACAAACCGCCCAAACCAAAGGCCATAAATGGTATTGGCATGAATAACAACCAAATATTTTCAGGATCAAAGGCCCACCATTTTAAAATATACCCTACAATTGAAATTGCAGTAGAGTAAACAAAAGCTAATCTTTTACCCCACTTATTTGCCATCCAAGAAACAATGGGAATAACACCAAAAGCTGTAATTAAAGCTGTTACTGTAGAAAACCAAGCCGGTAAAGTTCCGGCATCATCATAACTACCATTAAACATATAGAATACAATAATATAAACACTAAAAGCGGCAACCATTTGGAAACCGTTGAACACCAAAAATGTAGCTCCACAAAGCCTTGTAAAAGGTTTATTTTTTGCAACTTGACCAATTCCTCTAAAAAGATCCATTAAGTTAGACCCCAAAGATTTGAAAGAAATTTCTTTTCTATTTTCCATATTAGCAGAATCAATTCCTTTACAGAAAAAAGCAGGTAGTACTCCCAAAGCAATACAAACTATACCAACAATTACAGATAATTTGCGCACTCCATTTGCTTGTACAGCCTCTAATGTAGCTTTAGCAGAATCTGCTTCACTTAAACCTAAAGATGCAATTCTACTAATTTCTTCCGCAGATATTGGCAGCATATCTGGGTCACTAATAATCACCCAAAACCAAGGTACAATCATCCAAGCGATCTGACCTATTGTTTGAGAAAAAGCCATTAAACGTGTTCGCTCATTATAATCTGACGTCATTTCATACCCTAAACCAACTAATGGAGTTGCAAACATGGTATTTCCAATCAAAAAAACCATTGACATGATTAAAAAATACCAGAAATTATAGTTTTGGGTATTTTCAGGATCTAATTGCCATAATAAAGCAAATAAAATACCGCTTAAAATTGCTCCTACAAAAATGTATGGTCTTCTTCTACCCCACTTAGATTTTGTATTATCTGAAATAAAACCCATTATTGGGTCTGTAATGGCATCAAAGATTCTAGGTAATCCTCCTAAAAGTCCAGCCAAGAAAGGATCCATTCCAAATGCTGTAAGTAAGAAGAACATAAAAACACCTAGTGCACCAGGTAGTAAATTTAAGACTAAGTGTCCTGAACCAAATGCGGCTTTTTGTCCAAATGGTACTTTACCTCTTGAAGGTGTAGTAGATTGTGTTGACATATATTTTAAGTTTAAGTTAGTTTATTTTTAATTTGGAATAACAATTGTCTGAATTGCTTGTCCTTGAATATTTATTTTAACACTTTTTTGATTCAGTGTTAGTTGTATATTTTTTTTACTTTCTTTTTCATTGAAAATAACAACAGCGATAGAGCCATCAGTATTTTCTGCAGCTGTAATCATTATATCCTTATCTGTATAATTCACTTCTATTACCTTTGCTTCTGGTCTTATGAATTTACTAAAATGGGATAATGTGTAATATAAAGGCGTAAAATATACTTCATCTGTTTCTGGGTTCACAATAACGGGTGCAATACACCAATTTTTAAACCAGTTTGGGCCTCCATTAGTATCTAAAACCATGTTCCAGTCTATCCAACCATCAACATAATTATTTAAACAACCAATAATATCTCTAGCGTATCTGTTTACAGGTGCGTATTTTGGATGCATAGGCTTGTCTTTTTCTGGCGCCCAATCCCAACCCCAATCTGTAGCTTCTTTTTTCCAATACCAAGCATCATCTTTCCAAACAGGAACTTGTGCATCTATACAAGCCTCTGACTGAATTAAGTATTTATTAGGAGCTTTTTTATGAGCATATTGTAGTTCTTCTGGATAATAGTGAAAAGTACTTGCATACCAATGAATTGCGGTTCCGTCAAAATACTTTGATGTTTGGTCATTTTTATATTGAGAGTCTACCCATTCGTTTAAGTGCTCTCTATTTTGATCGTATCCTAAAATCTTTACATGAGGATAATCTCCTTTTAATTTTGGGCCTAAATGATTTTGCACAAAGTTGGTCATTTCATCAGGAGAATAATGCATACTTTCCCAATTATTCCCGTTCCCTAAGGGCTCATTTTCTACTGTAAAACCCCAAATATCTATGCCTTCTTTCTTATAAGCTGATACATATTTTGAGAAAAATAAAGCCCAAGTATCATAATATTCAGGTAATAATTTACCACCAACCCAATTTTTGTTGTCTTTCATCCAAGGAGAGGCTGTCCAAGGAGAAGTTAATATTTTAAAGCCATCCTTTGAGACAGCCATTGCATCTTTTATCATTGGAATGATATCATCTCTATCTTCCTCAATTGAAAAATGTTTTAACTCTTTATCGTCTTCTACTGGAGCATATGAATATTGACTTAGCGAAAAATCACAAGAATTCATATGAGTTCTTGTTAATGAATATTTCGCACCACTTTCTCCAAAATAAGCTTCAATAATTGAATCTCTATTTTTTTTACTCAATTGATTTAATAAATATGCTGTGGCTTCTGTAAAAGAGCCGCCAAAACCAGTGATTGTCTGTTTTTGAACATTGGGCGCCAGTGTTACTTCTACCAATTCAGATTCATTTTGATTCGTGCCAAAATTCTCTAATTTGGTTAAGTTATTTCCGTTGGCAGAAGTTTCATAAACCTCTATTACTAATTGTTCTTCTTTTGGAGCGCAACTTATAATCATAATTGATAAAAATAAATAGTATAAATAGTTAATCGATTTCATAGTAATTTTAGTTAAATTTATCTTGGATAATCAGTATTTGGCACTAAAACAGTTTTCATTAACGCCTCTTTATCGCCATTGAAAGTTTTTGTAATTTGTTTTCCATCTCTGGTTAAACCTTTAAAAATTCCTTTATCAACCAAATCCCAAATAGGATATTTAGCCTCTCCTTTTAAAGTTATCAAACCAAAATGGTTTTCTGAACCTAATGGGTTTCCTGCGTCTTTCCACTGTTCATCAAAAGCTTCAAAATAAAAACAAGAAATACCAGCTTCGTTTGTCCATTCTCTTAAATGTTTAAAGTATAAACCTTGTTTATATTCGTCTGTAGCTCTAGAACCATTGACTCCATAATGTCCACTAGAAATTGTAGCCCAACCTGTCTCCCCAATGTGAACGGTTTTTGTACTATCTATACTGTGCACATATTTTTTTACATTATTATAATGCATCTTTGCAAAGTCTAAAGCACGTAACATTGAATTATCAACTTTTTCGATGTCTGATAAATCTTGTTCATTATCTGGAACTGTCCAAAATGCTGGATTATAATGCGAATTATGATAAGCATATGTATGCATAGAAACATAATCTACAGCTTTAATTAACTCTTCTAAATCTTTCACTTTGTATTCATCTTCTCCTCCACCCCAAGAGGCAAAATCATCTGAACTTGTGATCCATAATTCTTTAGAAAGTTTACCTTCTTCCTTAAGCTTTTGTAAGTGATTTACCCATTTTAAAATTACATTAGGTTGCACAAAATAACTTGTAGCCCATTTTACCATTGCTTCATTACCAACAGCAATTACCTTTACAATATCTGGGTATTTATTCGCCAAAGCTACTGCTCTAGCTATTTCTCCTTTATTTTGTGCACTTTCTATATTATGATCTGGAGCTTTATCTGTCCAAGCATTTAAGCAATCTATCCAAGCACCTAGCATTACATACATCTCAAAATTATGATCCTCTTTTTTTAATTGAGAAATGGCTTCTAAAATATTTGATGCATGAGGTAATTTTGGTTGCACATTATAGGTTCTTAAAATACGAATTCCCATAGCGTGTAATAATTTCAAGTCTTCTTTTAACTCAGAAATTGTTGGTTGTACCTCTCTAGAATTGGCTCTATAACCTCCATAAGAAATTGCTAAATATTCTGGATTTCCTAAAATGTCAGCAGCTGTTAACTCTTTTTTTGTCTTCAAAATTGGCTCTTCTTTAATTTTTGATTTTACACAAGATATCATAAAAACTAAGATTGTTAAATAAAGAAATTTTTGTAGTGTTTTTTTCATTTTTTGTCTTATTCTATGATAAAATCTGATTTAATTTTAAAACGATTCTATAGTTAATATTTCAATCCATACCCAATTTCGAATAATGGCTTTACACTATTATCCCAAAAATTTGGTCCGTATTTTTGTTTATAATCTTCTATTGATTTTGGCCAGGAATGTGGAAGCTTCCCGGAGAAATTATAATCTCCAAAAAGTACCTCTGCAAGCCCATCACCTTCAGAACCCATTAACCAAGCAGCTACAAATGCATCTGATTGATCAATTTGATCTGTAACCACTAGCGGTCTTCCAGATATTAAAATAACCACGGTCTTAATTCCTTTTTCTTTATACGCTTTTATATAGTTTTGATGTTCTTTGGTTAAGGTTAATTCCAAATCATTTGATTCGTGCCCTATATCACCAAAAAACTCTGCATATGGTTTTTCTCCAATCACAATAATTGCAACATCGGCATCGTAATGTTTTCCTGTTGCATTTTTGTCATAGACGATTTCTCCTTTTATTTGCTTTTTTAATCCTTCTAAAATGTTGGTAGCTCCCTTATAATTGTCATCTTTTCCTTGCCAATCTATAGTCCAACCACCAGATTGTAATCCAGATGAATTCGCATGTTCTCCAACAACAACAATTTTATTTGTTCCTTTTGATAATGGCAATACTTTATCTTTATTTTTTAGTAAAACTAAAGATTCTCTCACAGCTTGTTTTGCAATTTTTCTATGTGCACTATCACCAATCTTAGCAATTAATTCTTCATTTGGAAAAGGGTTTTCAAATAATCCTAATCTAAATTTTTGACGCAAAATTCTTCTCACTGCGTCATCAATTCTAGACATATTAACGGATCCATCTTTAATACCTTTTGCCAAACCATCTTGAAAATCTTCCAAATCTCCATCAACAGCCATAACTACATCTACACCAGCATTTATAACATCATTACCATTAAAGCGCGAATAAGCTTTCCAATCGGAAACTAAAATTCCATCAAAATTCATCCCTACTTTTAAGGTATCTGTAAGCAGTGCCTTATGATTATGCATTGATATTCCTGATATTGAATTAAATGAAGCCATAACAGCCCCAACTTTTTCTTTAACAGCAACTTTATAAGGAGATAAAAGGCGTTCTTTTATTTTATAAGATGATAAAGAAGTATTACCTCCTTCAACACCAAAATCAGTAGCGCCATCACCTACAAAATGTTTTGCTGTTGCCATGACCGTTTTTGAATCAGAAAGATCTCCTTGGTGTCCTCTAACGGAAGCTCTGGTTAATTTTTCTGTAATTTCTGTACTTTCAGAAAATGCCTCATACACTCTTCCCCATTTTTCATTATAAGGAATAGCAATACAAGGTGAGAATACCCAATTGAAACCAGTTGCTTGGCTTTCTATTGCTGTTATCTTTGCGATTTCCTCTACTAATTTCTCATTTTGAGTAGCTCCTAAACCAATGTTATGCGGAAAAATAGTTGCTCCTTCATAAGTATTTTGACCATGAACAGCGTCTACTGCAAACAATAAAGGAATACCCAATCTAGTAGAAAGTGCTGCCTTCTGTAATTGGATAAATCTTTTTTGCCAATCTAACGCTGTTTTACCTGGTAAAGCTCCTTGAGTATGAATCACGGAACCAATGAATTTTTCTTTAATATGCGCATCGACAGATTCTTCAAAATGTCTTATTTGCGACATTTGTCCGATTTTCTCCTGCAACGTCATTTGACTTAAAAGAGCTTCTACTTTTTCTTCTATTTGCATATCTTTATTTGAACTCATTTCTTTTTTACAGGAAAAGTGGACTAGAATTAAACAACACAAACCATATTTAAGGTAGTTGTTTTTCATCAATTTATCTTATTAAGGAAACTTTTATATGATTAATTTCATTTGTTCTATTGAACAATTTATTGCTAATTTTATTATTTAATGATAATTTATTAAAACCCTCATTTTTGTCATCATTGTAAATAACTTCTACATATTCTGAATCGGATTTTATGTAGATAATTGGTACTTGGCAATATGTATAACAAAGTTGATTTTTAGCAATATTCAAAACTTTTTTATTCCCATTGACATCAATGTAATTGAAAGTTTGAGCTGTATCTAAAAATTCGTTATTTTTTAGAAGACTTGGCTTAAATACCACACATCCATCTTCTACTAAAACACCTAATTCACCAAATCTACTTAGTAAATCTTCTTTTACTTGACCTGTCATGCCTGGTTGCTGAGCACCCTTTGTAGCTGGTGTGTGTGAATACGCATCTGTAGGAAAAGCGCCATACAAATCTGGTGATTTGTGCACTCCAATACCTGCATTTATTTCATAATAATGGTCTAATAATTTACCAATAATAACATCATCTTCATTAGTGTTAACAGCCAATAAACAATTTTCTTGAACTGCTAATAACAGCTTAGAAACCATGTGCCAATAAATGGAACCTAAACCTTCATATCCAAAAAATGTACCTGAACGTCCTGTAAATGATTTATGATTAAAAGTTTCTTCGAAAACCTCTAAAACATAAGGCTCATCTTGAGCTATTAGTGTTTTGTAAGTTTCTGATAAATCTGATAGTGCAACCTCTACACTATTGGAATTATTGAAATTCCCATTGAAATGATAATTCCCTAAAATATCTTTTTCTATTATTGTTTTGTTTCCATCTGCAACTAATTGTTGCAATAGTTTTGAATTTTCTACTTTTTCTGATGGAATGTTATTCTTATCCGTAAATCTTGGTAAATTTTTATTTGGATAAAGGATATAGCTGTATTGGTCTGGTCTAAATAATGCAGAACCTTTTAAGCCGTCTAATAATTCTAATGCTTGTTTAGGTGATAAATAACCAGAACTTAAAGCAGCAACCTGACCTTCTAGCATTTCTGACAAATATAAAATTGAAACTTCATTCTCATTTTCTACTGTCATTAAATTATAAGCGTGATACATATTATCAGCCCTTTTATTTGCTCTAATACTATGATCTAGATAGTTTTTAGTGATTGCAAAAAAATGTAACAAGGAGGTTTTTGTTACTTCTGTTTTATTTGTTGAGAAACCATTTTGATAAATATTCTCTCTGTAAGTAGATGCGGGATTTCCTAGACCATCTAAAACTCTTTTTCTTTCATTATCTGTAACATTTCTTGATAAAATTGTGGCATTTTCGTCTAAAGTTGTTAGTATTTCTTTAAATAATAAAGCTACTTCCTCTGAAACTTGGATATTATTTACTTCTGACTTTTCTACAACACTTTCCAAGAAATTAATAAATCTTCTCAAATAATACAAAGTTACCATAGAAACACCGTTGCCAACTAAAGCATTATTGGCGTCATTCCATTCTGGTCTTTGGGTATTTAACCAAATACCCCCTTCTGGTATAAAATTAGATACTTTGGCTAAAACTGTAACTAAAAGCTTTTCTATTAAATTTACTTTGTATGGGGTATCATTTTTATCTTTTAATAAAGAGCCATCTGCCCCTAATTTTTCTCTTCTTTGTTCAATTACTTCTTGTAATCTGTGATCAAAATCTATAGTATCTTTTGAATTCTTTAAAATATCTGCATATGATTTTATTACATAAGGGACATTTGCATAAACAAAAATATCATCATTGAATAAATCTGATAACTTAGCTGGATAGTGCTTTTCTATAAATTCTAAAAACTTTAATAAATAAATAATTTGATGATCTCCCCAATAACCAATGTAAGACCAAGGATCATTTTCTTCAATTACTTCCCAATCAAAACCATCTTTTGTTACTCTGTAAGGATTATAACCTTCAAAAGTAGTTGCGTTTAAAAATTTATGAATCATACTCTCTATAAATTGAGGGTATGAATGTGCTAAGGCTTCCCAGTTTTGAAAAATATCTCTCCAGTTTCCTTCATAATCTAAGATTTTAGAACCATCCTCATTTCTTGTATTTATAGAAAACTTATTCCAAGGTCTACTCGGGTCTCCATGTCTTCTACTAAATTTTAATGGAAGGTATTCCAAGCATAATCTTTTAAAATCTTTATCAGAATCTGCATCCGCTAAATCTTTTATAAATGAAAGTGTAAATGTTTCTGATAAATTTTCTAAAGAAGATTTTTTAGCCGCAAAAACTTGCTTGTTAGCTTTTGATAAATAGGTGATAAAATCAGCTCTTTCAATGGTGTAGTTATCATCAAAAATACCACCTCTCATGATATTAAAAAGTGTATTTGAGAAATGTCTTGTGTTTACTAGTGGATCGTTAGATAATTGTAAGCCATCTGAAGCTGCTGCTAAGTTGATTAACTTTGTTGTACCTAATTCAATATCTGTTTCTAAAATATCTTTAAGATTTTTATCACTTTTAATCAATTCTGAAATGCGAGTTACATCAGAAACTGTTTGATTTAAATTTGCAATTTGTAACCAAGATTTTTCGGTATTGGCTTCTAAAGAAATATCTGCATTTAACAGATATGCTCCTTTTTCTGCCTTCATATCAACTTCCTGCTGCAATTCTAAACCCCTTCTAAAATTATCCATTTGCAGTGTAGATAGCAAATAAGTTGGATTTTCTAAACCTAAAGACCAAACCAAATTGGCTTTTAAAGCTTCGCTTGGTTCTGCTTTATCCACAATAATTGCGCTTAAGGCATAAATACCTAAACCTGAATCTGATTCTAATTCACATTTTTTATAAGCGTCTACCAAATTACTACGAATCCCTTGAATATCTGAACCTACACCATAAGGTAATAAGTTTTGAAAACCGTCTAAAAGTGAAATTTGTAAATTAAGGTTTGATGGATTTACTAAGGTTGCTTTTCTTACAAAACCAAATTCGTCACTAGAATTCCATTCATATTTGAAAACAATATCTAAATCTTCATTTATTTCTTCAAAAATTATTTTATTCCCATAAATATTTTTATAAATATTTCTTGATATTTTAAAAATACCTGATTGTCTGTCAGAAAAAGGCTCCCATAAATGAGTAATTCCATTTTTCTGTATTCTAAAGATTGATTTACAACCAGTAGTTTCTGCTAATTCTGTTATCTTATCATCTGTGTAATAAGGAAATAAAGAGAATTCTGCATTTTTTCTACCCGCTGTTAAACCTCCGTTGCTTGATATAAACATCCAATGGTTGGAGTCTGAGACAATAGTCATAAAAAATGGACGCATTGTATGACTGTTAGATATCTTATAAAAAGATTCGTTACCTATATTTATTAATTCTCCTTTTACTTCTAAAGTGGTATTCTTAATCATTATAAAATTATACTTAAAACATATCTTAAGATATGAAAATTTGATTTTTATTTTTAAATTTTATAGCTAAATATCAATGAAGTTTTTTAAAAACTTCCTTAAAAAATGGTTTCGTAAAAAATGGTTTGGAAGTAATTTACTACTCCCAAACCGTTACAATTTATTGTGTTTGAATAATGTCATCGAAATAATATACATCTCCATCACAGGCAGTATTTCTTTCAAAATAAATAATCATATTTTGAAAAACACCAGAACTTACATCCGAGAAATCGAAAGTTAATTCCTGCCATTCGCCAACCTGAGTTATACTTGCTACGCGATCTACAAATGGATTGTTATTTGGAAAAGGTTTAAATTCAAGTAATAACGTAACATCTGTAATTTGTGTTTCTGCTAATACTTTAACTTTAAAAACTTTGTTTGTCATTGTAGAAAAATCTAAAGCTGTGTCTAATAAAAAACCAGAACCTGACCAAGTTTCACAACCAGCTACTTTGACATATTGAGAAACATTACAGCTAGAATTTACTGCGTCTAAAACAGGATTGCTTACAATTCCCCCGCCAATATTACCAAAGGCATCAAACATTGATTTGCCATCTGTATTTAAAAAGGTCATGTTTAAATCTCCTGCAGCTGGATCTCTGTTTTCATCAGTTTCATCTACACAACCATCAATTAAAATTGTACTTGTTGATGTATTTGATTCTCCTTGGTCATTTGATGCTGTTAAAGTTACTGTGTAAGTTCCATTAACATATCTTTTTTCAGGATTGATTAAAGTTGAGGTTGTTCCGTCTCCAAGATCCCACATATAAGTAGTAGCATTTTCAGAAATATTGATAAACGATATTGTTTTACCCTCTTTACTTTTAGTAAACCTTGCAGTAACTTCAGAGCCCATTTCATTAGGGTTTGTAACACCATCTTCATTATCTTCACATGATGTTATTGCAATAATTGACAATAACGTTAGTAAAGAAAAACTTATTTTTTTGACTATATCTTTCATATTTTTTATCTTAATTATAAACTCTTACATAATCTACCAACATTCTTTGAGGAAAAACAGTATTACCATCAGGTGAACCAGGTAAATTACCTCCTACTGCCATATTTAATATTAAATGAAAAGGTCTGTTAAAAACCCACTCTGCACCACCTGTCTCTTCATTTACATCCTCTGGAGTAATTGACTGATATAAATCACCATCTACATACCAATTGATTCTGTTCGGACTCCATTCAACACCAAAAACATGAAAACCATTATCAAATCTATCATTTAAGATTTCATACTTTTTAGTAATAGAATTTGCTCCTGAATATCCAGGACCATGCATTGTACCAAAAACGGTAGTAGGCTCATCACCTAAATATTCCATTATATCGATTTCTCCTATTTGCGGCCAAACTAAGTTTCCACCTTCATCATCTCCTAAAAGCCAAAAAGCTGGAAAAACTCCTTTCCCTGAAGGTAATTTAATCCTTGCCTCGAATCTGCCATACTGTTGATCCAATTTCCCTTTGGTAGTTATTCTAGCAGATGTATAAGAACCTCCCTGATAATTTTCTTCTTTTGCAGTAATAATAAGAACACCATCTTGAACCGATACATTTTCACTTCTATCCGTATAAATTTGTAGTTCGTTGTTACCCCAACCAGGAATACCTTCTGCAGAGCCATCTCCAGTTAAAAGATTCCAGTTCTCGCTATTTGGAGCACCATCAGTATCAAACTCATCCGCCCAAACTAAATTGGTAAGAGTGGCTACAGTTTGTGTTTCACTTGTTTCACAACTTATCAATACTACTATTGAAAAAATCGTAAAAGCTTTAAATATTATATTTTTTATTTTCATTTTTTAAAATTTTTAGATAATTATAGTATTTGCTATTTGTAGAAATAGATATTATCTATTAGGTAAGAATCTAAACTAGTTGACACAAAAACAACTAATCCTATGTTATTTATGTTTGGTCTTCCAGCGCCTCCACCTCCTGTTGGGCGATTAAAAGCTGTTAATGGAATATCTATACCTACCCAAGAATCCTTAACTAATTGACTGCTTGGCACTAAGTACCCTCCTGCGCTATCATCTGTTCCTCCTAATCCATCATTTGTATCATTAGCTCCAAAATCTATCAGCTCTACAATAAAGTTTTTTGCACCATCACTTGTCAATTGAACATCTACATGCAAATGAGTCATTGGTGAAGCATTTACTGTTCCATCCCATCCAACTCCAACAAAATTTAAATTTTCATAACTTATATATTGATTACCATTTGCTATTGGAACGGAGATAACTACATTATCATCATTGAATGCTGCTGGATTTAAATCGGAAACACTTGTATAACTATCACTAAAAATTGAAATTACATCTGATTGTGGTTTTGTTGGATCGGGAGCAGTTTCAAATGAACCTAAAGAATTCGCGGTATAAGAACCTTCTGCGGATACTCCGTTTAGAGTTGCAGATATTTTAGCCGAACCAGCGCTTAATACGGTTAGAAAAGGGTTTCCAAATTGGTCTAATTCAATGTTATCTGCATTAATCACAGAGCTATCTGAAGATGAAAATGTGTAGTAATTATATGAAGGTCCTACAGTAACTACTTCTCCTGTTCCTAGCTGAAAAGACTGCACTAAATCATTTAAAAATATTTGAGTACCTGTGAAAACATCTTCATTAACATCTTGCCCATTGAAAATCATAGGTCTTGATTGCCCAATATTTCCTAGTTTTTCAAATCTAATTTCATCCATCCAAAAGGTCCAACCAATTTCATTTCCGTTTGGAATGTTATCAATAATATCTAACCCCCCTGCGGAGAATAAGAATAATCCTTTCTCTTGTGTTAATTTACTCGGATCAGAAATCGGAATTACATACTTTTTCCAATCTGTTGTTAACTGCATATTTGGGCGTCCGGAAGGATATTTACCTTCTAAAAAATCAGTTCCAAAACCTACAATACCAATGGTTCCTGTTGTAGAACCTTTTGCCCAGAAAGTAAGCGCATCATAACCTGATAAATCTCTACCTTCTCCTCTATCTCTAAAAATTCCTCCTATGAACCCTCCACTAGGATCATCTGCAGCAGGAACATCTATTCTTATTGAAGTAGAACCCTCATAAGAAACATTATCATCTGTCCCAAAACCTTCTGTATTAGCTCCGACATTAGGATCAAAAGAAACAAAGAAATCATCTGTTAAACCTACTGGAGAGTCAGTAAAAATTTCTCCAGAGGAATTAAAAGTTGCAGGAACTGCCTCATCTGATATCTCTCGTTCACAACTTGTAGCCGTTAGCATTGCCAACCCCAGGAATAATGTGAATTTTGTGTATGTATATATTCTTGTTTTCATTTTCTTTATTTTATTTTCCTATGTTAATGCTAATATATGTTCTGATTTCCCATTCTGAACCGTTTGGAAAACCTACAGGACTAAGCCTTGTTTCAGTAGCAAACGTGCTTAATGTCTCATTAGGAGAGTATCTTGGAGAGTATTGATCTAATGATCTCCAAGTACCTCTTATACCTACCTTGGTGTCTGGTAAAATAAACCAATCTGGTTTACCTACAGATGTTGAAACATCTAACATTAATTGCATTGGAAATGTTAAGTTAAAATCTCGGTGGTAATCAAAAGGCCCCCAATCATTTACTTTAACCATTCCTGTAATTTTCATTTTATTGTATATCATTCTCAAATCTGCCCCACCTCTATAGATTAGTCTTTCGCTATCTCCGTTTGCTTGACCTGTTCCATAATAACCATTTATTATAAATCCAAAATCAGGATTAATTTTAGAAACTATTCTTGAGTTTACTTCCCATAAATCTGCTGCAGGCGCTGATTTTGCAAATGCAAATGAAGAACGGTCTGCTAGAAAACCAATGGCCGCGTCTTGAGTAGTTGGTAAACTACGATATACAAAACCAAGGTTCATTGCAAATTTAGCATCCTCTGCTCTATCGTTATCAAACTCATACATATAAGTGGCAGGTGTAGGATCGAACGTAAACAAAATTTCTCCTGCTGTCATTTCTCTGTTTCCAGCTCTTACTACAAAAGGATCATCAACAAAATTTCTTAATCTACCTGGAGCAGGACCTCCGTTAGGCATTGCATCAACCAAAGGTTTTTGATACATAAAATTGGGAGCAATTTGAAACTTACCTCCAAAATTATAAGCGATACCAGTAAGCACATTACTCATATTTCCACTTCCTGAATCTTTGAGTTTCCAGCCGGTAAATGTTAAGGTTGGATCTGCACCACCGTTTGCCACTAAGCCCATAACAGACCCTTGAGCATACCAATTGAAACCTCCATTGGTATAAGTCATTTTTGCCTTACCTCCCCAATTGTCTTTAGATTGAATCTTATCTACTACTACAACTCCATTTTCATCAACATCTTGATAGCCTCTACCGTTTAGAGGTTTACCTCCCCAAATTGCACCTAGTTGCATACCAAAGTGTTTTCCTTTTTTTTCTACTGCAATTGTGGCTCTTTCAGTTGGTAAAGCAGGAATAACCCCTGTTCTTAATTGAACGGGATCTAAAACTCTATCTCCATTTTCATCAATACCAGATCCTTCAACTATATCTTTATGATAGATAGCGGAAAAATCATAACCTTTATAACTTTTTTGATACTTTAATAATATCGCTGGATTTGCTCCCCACCAAAGTTGAGGACCAAAAGCGGCTTTAAATCCTGATAAAGCTCCTTTACCGTCTACTTCAAAACCTAAAATTTCACCATTATAAATATCTAAATTAGGACCGTAATAAGATTCTGGATACAATCCAAAAAAATCTCCTTCATAACCCCAATGATAATGGCCTGTTCTATAAAAACCTCTTAAATCAAAATGTTTTGCATTCCATTCAAATTCTGCATTATAAACACGTAATCTATTATTATCTGCTGCAGTTAAAATTCCATTTGGAGAATCTACTTGTACTGGTCTACCTACATTTTCATAGAAAATATCATCTATAGGATTACCAGCAACATTACCTAATATATTAAAATTAACTTCTGCTTTTATATTTGCAGCAGGTTGACCTTTGATACCAACAAAATAAGACTCCATATGATCAAAACCTAATCTATCTGGATACGCATCTCCTGTGCCATCAGCAAACTCAGGTGTTGTTAATAAAGACCCCCCTGTATTGAATGTAGTGAACTCTGCCCTTAAATTACTAATTTCTAATTTTTTATTACCTCCCATTGCAGCTTTATCTCCTCTAGCCCTTAGCATAGCATCCATCAAATTAATCTTCTTAAAATGGCTTTTTACAGACTCTTGCGTTGAATTAAATGGATTTAAACTGTGTGCTTCTTTCAGGGCATAGTAGGAAGCTCTTGGATATAATGTGTATAAACCTCTTACATCCGTAGGACCTTTTGCAGCTATACCAAACCACTCCTCGTTCATGTTTTTATCATCTTTCTTAGCCTGATCTCTATTATATCCATTACTTGGCCAAGAAGCCTTTGTATCATGAATATCAGCATTCTTTCTATCATTAAAGCCTGCTTTAAACCAACCATCACTAGATTGAAAAGTGAAACCTCCTAAAGAATTTTCTGCCTTACCTAAACCATAAGCATTCTCATAAATTTCTGCCCAATTATTAACCATATAATGAGCTTGCATTAATTGGTCTTCTTTATTGTCTCTTGCATTGAAAGCATCTGAACCAAATTCTGTGAATAAAATAGGTTTATCAAACTTTTCTTTAACTTTATCAAATGCATCATAAAATGATTCTCCACGATACATATTTGTTCCATAAATATCAATGTCTTTACATTCATCTGCTACAATGTCTAAGTATAATAAATCTCCATTACAAATACCTATAGGATGATTTTTAACAATAGCCTTCATTGCAATTGTAGCGTCATTAAACAATTTATACATTGCTCTCGCTTGTGCTTGTTTTGCTACATCGTCATCATTAATAATAACACCTTCGTCTGTTTCAGCTCCTTCCCATGTTAAGTGATAATTATTTTCGTTACCTAACATGTACAACAAAAGACCAGGTGTATTTTCGTACAACTTAGCCATTTCAACAGAAACATTAATTAAATGTTTTCTTACTTTAGGATCAGCATAATCTGTTTTCGCATACCAAACTCCATCTAATGTTAAACCATAAGCCCCGAATTGATGATTTATCATGGTATAAATACCAAAGTTCTCATAGATATAAGTTATCCATTTAGGAGGCATACCTATATACGTTCTTATTGCATTTACTCCCATATTTTGCCATAATGGCATTTCGCCATCTAAACCAGCTTTAATAATATCATCTGGCTTTTCCCAAAATTTTGCATCTAGTACATTATAGCCAATTGGAACATAATCCCAATTGATACCATTAATCATAGTTGGTGTGCCATCAATCATTAATTTTGTACCTTTTGAATCTTTCATTACTGAGACCTTTGGACCTTGCGCATAAAGACCAATAGATAGCAAGAAAAATAATAATCTGAAAAAAGTGTTCTTCATAATTTTCTTTTTAGTTTTTTGGATTAGTCTTTTTTGTAAATAAAAAAGATAAAATCCATTTAATTTATTTTGAATTATTATTGTTTCATAAAAATATGCCAATTTTTATATCATTTTGATAAAAAACACCTAAACAAAAATCATACATCATAAAATAATATGTAAATACCTACCAATACTACATAAACAACAAGGTTAACATAATTTATTTATTTATTAAAATTATTGCAATGTTGTAGTTTTGTATGGTTTAGATTAGTACATATTAGCTCATAAAAACATATTTTAACTTTAAAAACCCTAAACAATTAAGGGGTTAAAGCAATTAAGATTAACTTATATTATTATTATTTTAACTATGGTTATTTGAGTGCAGTTTTCTTTAAATTATTCTATATGTTTATTAATATTTAAATAATCGTTAAACTATTGTAATTTATTCAATACAAAAGCAAAAAACTAATAAAAACAATTAAGTTTTTATTAGTTTTTTGCTTTTACAATCAGTGTTTATTATTACTCACTAACTATAATGAACCACCAATCAAAATCGGAAGCAGCATCAGTAGTTTTTAAAATCAATTCATTCGGTGTCCCTCTATCAAATATTTCATACTGATGATTACCACCCGTGTAATATCCAATAAAAGATTTGCCCGATAAATTGATAGTTTCAACACCAGCAGGTGCTGTTAAGGAATATGAACCGGAATAATCAGCATAAACATAATTTAAAAAATCAGCTCCATCTAAAGTACCTGTTGAATTTGGACCTAAATCATTAATTATGTGCGGGTCTCTACCGAATATATCTCCATTAGTAACATGACTGAAAGTACCATCTGAACTAAAAGTATACCTATCGTCATACATACCAACTCCATCTTTTTCGTTAGGACCAGCTCCATACCATTCTGTTGGAGTAGTACCTCCTACTGGACCAAGACCAAAATGTCCAGGTTTAGCAGACTGAATTTTCCAAGTTTTAGAGCTTGGTACGCCCGGGTTAGCAGGGTCAAAACCATATAATTTAGCTGTTAAATCATCTGGCGGAGAATATGTTGCTAAAACATCAATTTGTATTGATTTACTTGATGAAACACCAGCAGTACCAGAGGCTACAGCTACCACAGTGTATGTATTTAAACCTAATTTGCTAAATATAATATTTTGTTCACCAGATAATGTTACAAATTCTGCACCATCATAAACCAATTTATAAGAAACAGTGTTATCTGCTGTTACCGTAAATTTTACTTCTCCACTTCCATCTCCGTTTGGATTAGTGTCATCTGCACCAATAATCTCTGCAGTAATTTGAATATTTGCGGGAGCTATAATATCTCCGAATGTGTAATCCTCTTCTTGACAACCATAGAATAAAGCTGTTAAAGAAAATAAGATTACACTTAATTTATTGATATTTTTCATCTCTTTTGTATTTAAATGAGTTTTGCTTAAATTATATTTTTGATAACGATACGTTATCAATATTTACATCACCTGCAGCGGCGCCTAAATCAAATAACACTCTTGCATCTGAAGCACCCCAACCGTCTACCGTTAAATTAATAGAATATGTAATTCTATTTGCATTAATATCAATAGTCTGAGTTTCATTAGACCAAGGATCTGCACTTAATCCAATTCCTGCAATGATAGCTCTATCTGCATTAGACCAAGCATCAAAGGTTAATATATATGAACCTCCGTCTACAATCTCTAATTTTTGACTAAGGTTAACTTCCCAAGCATTTCCTGCAGCAGGAACTGCAACATAATAATGATTGTTGCCATTAGTATTTGCCGTTGGAGCAGCTGAATTATCATCAACCCCAACTATCCATGGAGAACTACCGCTCTCAAAATTACCATTGACTACAAGGTTCCCATTTCCTTCAAATAAAGAGACATTATCTATATTTACATCACCAGCGGCTGCTCCCATATCGAATAAAATTCTTGCATCTGCTGCTCCCCAACCGTCTGCCATTACTGTTACAGAGTATGTTGCCCTTGTATTACTTATATTTACTTCTTTAGCATCATTTGACCAAGGATCAGCACTTAAACCTATACCTGCAAGAATTGGTCTGTCGACATTTGACCAAGCATCAAAAGTTAAAGTATAAGTTTTCCCGTCTATGATCTCAGTTTTCTGACTTAAATTAACTTCCCAAGCATTTCCTGCACTAGGTACCTGAATTGAATAGTAAAAATTACCACTTGCATTCACCACTGGAGCTGGAGCATTATCATCAACCCCAACTATCCAAGAATCACTGCCAGCATTAAAATCTCCATTTGCTATTAAACCAGAATCAAAGGTTGAAGCTGCACTTTGTTTGTAGAAATAAAAGTTATCAACATATACAACGCCTGCTAGCCCATCAGAATCAATTAAAATTTGGGTGATTTTTTCTTTATTTGCTAAATCTCCTCCATCGAAACCGGACATATCAATATCAATACTTTGCCAAGATCCTGCAACAGTAGCGCCCAACGTTTCTATATCCTCTCCTCCATCTACAGTGTTTACAATTTTAACAAATAACTCGTTTGTAACCCCTTCTGGAACCCAATAATCTATGTGTAAAGTTTCCATAGAAGATACATCTATACCATTGGTATAATTTGTTACCATACCTAAAAAATCCAGATTTGTTAATTTCCAAACATTGTCATTATTCAAATTTACTGCCTCAAAATTACCTGAGGACCAGTCGGTTGGCAACTCATCTAAGTTAACATCTGTGTATTCATCACTAAAAATGGATATAACGTCTGTAGCGCTCCTTGTAGGTGGCGTTGGAGCTGCTGTTATTGGCTCCAATATTTCAGTTACTTCAAAATCCATGGCATATTCCGTAGTTTCAATAGCGGCACCTTTTGCGATTACCTTAATAGCATAAGTACCTGCATCTGTATATTGATAAGATATGGTATTACCTATATTACCATTTGCTACTGGTTGGGTCGCATTAGTTTCACCGGAATCAAAATCAAACATTGTTGCAAAATCTGCGTTTGCAGTAATATTTACTTGTTTGGAAATAGCTGGATCATTTTCAATAACAACCACTAAATTTTGAGGAGCATTGAATGAAACTACTAATTGCTGTGTTGCTTCTACTTCATCTCCACTCAAATTTAAAGCAACTATTTTCACATCATATGTGCCCTCTGCATAAGTATGTTGAACATTTTCACCTTGGGTTACTGAAGCTGGCTCAGATGTACCGTCACCAAAATAAACTTCATAACTAACGCTACCATCTGCCGTTGGTGTTATTGTTACTAAACCAGTATTGTCTTGAGTTATATCGTAAGTTGCACTAATATTAGATGGTAATAAAATATTTTCTGCAAATGAGATATCTCTTAAATCTTCTTCACAAGCTACTACTATTAGCAGCAGTAAGAGAACCTTATATATTTTTTTTATATTATTCATAATTATTATTTTTAGTATCCTGGATTTTGATCCCAAATTCCACCCACTAACTGAATTTCAATTGAAGGAATTGGGAATACTTCATGTTTTCCAATTTCAAAAGTTTTGTTTACTTCTACTGGGCCATTGGTAACAATATCGATACCATTGTTATTTTCTATTTCTGTTTTAGCTTTACCTGTTCTAACCAAATCAAAGAATCTATGCCCTTCTCCCATTAATTCTACTCTTCTTTCATCTAAAATATTTTCATACAAAGTAGTACCTGTTGCCGTTATATTATTATTTGCATTGCCAAAAGCTCTTTCTCTAACTCTATTAAGGTAAGTTTGAGCTTTAGCATCATCTGGAGCAGAACTTCTATTAAACGCCTCTGCTGCCATTAAAAGCACATCAGCAAAACGAATGGCTCTATAATTGTTAGGATTAGTTAAATTTCTGTCTCCTTGAGCATTTGCACCTCTTGTTCTTGGGATATATTTTCTATTAAAATAACCTGTATCTTCATATCCTGCACCAAACGTAGCGCCTGTACTAGCAGCCCAAGCATTGATATCTAATATAGCCACATCCTTTCTTAAATCTCCAGCCTCAAAAGCATCAACTGCTTCTTGAACAGGGACATTAAAACTAAATCCAGATGTATAATCTGGCCCTACATAAGCTCTTACACCAGAAAAGCCAACTGCCACATTACCCTCACTACATTGCAAACAATTAAAACCAGCTCCTTGACCTTCAAAATACTGAACTTCAAATACTGATTCTATGTTATTTTCTCCAGCTTCTTCAAAAATTGAACTATAATCCGAAACTAAATCATATACTCCACTATTGATTACACTCTCTAAAGCTGATGCAGCTTCATTGTACTTTTGTTGAAATAAATACGCCTTACCCAATAATGCATTCGCTGCACCTTTGGTGACTTTACCAGGAATAGTTTGTGTCTCTGGCAAATTAGCTGCGGCAAAAATTAAATCTGCTTCAATTTGAGCGTAAACGTCAGATTTAGGAGTTCTTTCTATAGAAAATTGTTCACCAAACTGAATTCTCTTATCTACAGACAAAGGCACATCACCAAACCATTTTACTAACTCAAAATAGTAATATGCTCTTAAAAAAGTGGCTTCTGCAATAATTACATTTTTACCTGTAAACTCAGTTTTATCTTTGAACTCCAAGATGTAATTTGCTCTATTTACACCAGCAAACATCCAACTCCATATATCTCGCAAATTATTATTGGTAGAAGTGTGTGTAAAATTATCAATTTCCTGAAACCCAGGAACATCTATCGCACTTTCTCCACCACATAATGTATTGTCCGATGCAATTTCGCCTAATAGTGCATTTACATAAGTGGATTGTAATAAATCATAAGCACCAATTAATGCATTCTCATAATCTTCTTGAGAATTGAAAAAATCTTCTGAATTAGCTGAAGTTGGTGGTACATCTACAAAACTATCACTACAAGAGTAGCTTAACCCTAAATGAATGATTATGATTGTTACTATTTTTATTTTTAAATTTTTCATCTTTATAATTTTTTAAAAATTAACATTCATTCCAAATAAAAATGTCTTTGGATTTGGATAAAAACCTTGATCTATACCACTACCAATTGGAGCCCCATTTGATGTTGTAGGATCGTAACCTTTGTATTCAGTGAGTGTAAATAAATTAGACGCTGAAACATAAAATCTTAGTTTATCAAATTTTAATTTTTCTAAAGTACTGTCACTTACACTATACCCTAATTGTACGTTTTGTAATCTTAAAAAAGAACCATCTTCTACATAAAAATCTGAAAACAAGTTGTTACCATTGGCACCCGTTGTAACTCTTGGAAAAGAATTACTAGTTCCTGGACCTGTCCATCTATCTAAAAAATAAGTTGGTCTATTTGTTAGTGGTAAGTTTCTTTCATAGTTTCTAACTATTTCATTACCTAATGAAGCAAATGCATAAGCGTTAAAATCAAATCGTTTATAATTAAATGACAAATTTAACCCCATTGTAACATCCGCTATTGGATCACCTATATATGTTCTATCATCACTATCTATGGTGCCATCTCCATTAACATCTACAAATCTTAAATCTCCAGGAGCTGCATTTGTCTGTGAAGCATGTGCATCAACATCTGCTTGGGTCTGAAACAAACCATTTGTTTTATATCCATAAAAATATCCTATTGGGAAACCTGCCTCCATTCTAGAAGGTGGGTCTTGCCCAACTCCGAAAGAACCTCCTTCTATTATTCCTGTTGAATTTCCTACAAATGTTACTTCATTGCACAATGTTGTGAAATTGTAGTTTATATTAAAATCAAAATCTTCTGAAATAGTTTCTTTATATCCAATTGAAAATTCAAAACCAGAATTTTCTACGTTACCTGCATTGATAACAGGTACTGAAGAACCAGGCGCTGCAACACCAATAATACCTGAAGTTTGAGCAGAAACAAGAAGATCTTCAGTAGTTTTCTTAAAGTAATCTGCGGTAATATTAATTTTATTAAACAACTCTAAGTCTATACCAATATCTAAAGGGATTTGTTGTTCCCATTTAATTTCTGGATTGGAAATTGGTCCTGGAGCAATACCCTGTACTAATTCATTATTAAAAACATATTCCGCCTCTCCACTCAATAAAGAAACAAATCTGTTTCCGGGAATTCTGTCATTTCCAATGATACCATAACTGGCTCTAAATTTTAGAAAATTGATGAAATTAATATCCTCCATAAAATTTTCTTCAGAAACTATCCAACCAACGGACGCCGTAGGAAAATATCCAAATTTATTTTCTGGTCCAAAATTAGAAGAACCATCTCTCCTTATAACTGCAGAAAACAAATACTTACCATCGTAAGCATACTGTAATCTAGTAAAATAGGATAATAAACGACTGTCATAAGATAAGTTAGAACCTTTATTGTTATTTTTAAAAATTGCTAGTCCATCTCCATTAAGCACAGGCCCACTAACATCCACATCATTCAAATTTGTACCACTGGCATTGCTTGTTAAAATAGTTTCAAACCTACTCATAGATTTAAATATTGATGTACCTAACATAACTTTAACATCATGTACATCACTAAAAACTCTTTCATACTTTGCAAAAGCATCGAATGTGTAATCAAAAAAACTTTGTTTATAATCTACAAAAGTAGCTCGATCCACATTAAACACACTACCATTTCCATAACTATATACTTGGTTAAAAGTATTTGAAGTGGAAAGGGCATAATTAGCTTGATATCTAGTTTCTGCAGACAAATAGTCATTAACTTTATAATTTAAGCCATAACTACCAGAAATTTTATTTACCCAAGTTCTATTTTCTGCGTTATCTACTTGCGCAAGCGGATTTGCAACTTCAATACCAGTTCCTGTGGCAGGAGGTCTAGAAAACTCACCATCCACATCGTACACATTTGTGGTTGCTGGCATATTAAGTGCATTAAATAAAATAGAACCTAACGCATTTTCTATTAAATTTTTTTTGTTTGTATTTGTATAGATAGTTGAAGATGTGAATTTTAGATTCTCTAAAATATCTGTATCAAAGTTAAACCTAAGATTTCTTCTATTAAAATTAGCTTTGTCTCCACCAACAATACCATCTTGGTTTAAAATAGATAAACCCAAAGAAAAGGTAGATTTTTCGGTACCTTTAGTAACGTTGTAATCAATACTGTAAATTGGTGCTGTTTCAAACACTTCGTTCTGCCAATTTGTTCCTTGCCCTAAACCACTAATATTAGGAAAAGGTAAAGCTTCTCCATTTGCTGCAAAAGCCTCGTTTGCTAGCAATGCATATTCGGTTGCGTTTAAAAGCGGTATTTTTCTAGTGGTGTTTTGAAAACCATTATACATGTTTAAAGTAGATTTGAAATCTGAATTTTTTCTTCCTCCTTTAGTAGTAACCAAAATTACACCATTTGCTGCTCTAACACCATAAATACCAGCTGCTGCATCTTTTAGGATATTAATAGACTCAATATCTGAAGGATTGATTACACTTAAATCTTCTATGACACGCCCATCTAAAAGAATTAGAGGTCTAGAATCTCCATTGGTTGAAACCCCTCTAATTCTAATGTTAGAAGACGCCCCTGGTGATCCTGAATTTTGGGTAATATTTACACCTGCTACTTGACCTTGCAGTGCTTGCTCAATTCTTGTTGGTTTTAAATCTTCAATTTGAGCACTTCCTACTACAGTTACGGCACCGGTTACTTCTTTTTTACTTTGTGTACCATACCCTATCACAACAATCTCATCAAGAGACTCTGTAGATTGTTCTAAACTTACATTAAGCGTAGTTGCATTTACTGAAACTTCTTTTGTTTTGTATCCTAAATAATTGAATACCAAAACAGCTCCTTTTTGAACATCCGATAAGACATACAGTCCATCGAAATCTGTTTCTACTCCTACAGTAGTGCCTTTAATTAAAATGCTAACCCCAGGTAAAAGTTCTCCAGTTGTTGCATCTTTTACAACTCCTTTTACGTTCATGGTCTGCGCTGACACAAACGCAGAAAAGAACATAAAGAGTAAAAGATTGATTGTTTTTCTCATGTGAATATTTTGTTTAATTATATTTTTCATAAAATTATGTTATAATTCTTACGAAAAATAAAATAATACCTCAACAAAAAACATACATCAACAAGAAAGCACCTAAGCCCTTTAATTATTGCGAATTTAAAAGTAAGTATTTTATAAAAAAAAAGTATTACACTGTAATGTTGTGGAAATGTATAGTTAAAAAAAGGGAGTGATTGGTTATTATATTTCGATAATATAATTTGTTAAGTTAGTGTCATGAGGTAGATTCATTTTTTTTCTAAGGCGATAACGTTTTACCTCAACACTTCTTGGAGAAATATTTAGTAATGGAGCAATTTCTTTAGAAGATAAATTAAGCCTTAAATATGCACATAATCTTAAATCATTTGGAGTTAACTCAGCATGTTTAGATTTTATTTTTTTCAAGAATTTTTTATCGGCATTATTAAATGCTTCCTGAAACATTTTCCAATCATTTGTATTATTAAGGTTTTTATCAATAATTCTGACCACTTTTTCCACACTATTTTTACCATCTGACATTAACTCAGATTTTATAGAACTTAGAAATTCGTTCTTTTTTATAATACTCATTGTAGAGGTAGCCAACTCCCTATTTTTACTTTCAATATCAACCCTTAGCTTATCATTATTTATCTTTATGATTTTCTGTGAACTTTCTAACTCTTTTAATTCTATTTCTCTTTGTGCTTTTTCTAATAACGCTTCTCTTTGTTTTTTATGATATCTTTTTGTAGCAACATGAATCAAATAAAAAGAAAGAATTATTGTAATAAAATAAAGACATATGAAGAAATCTGACAAATACCATGCTTTAGAAATACGAAAGGAATATTGAGCAATGTTATTACTTAATTTATCATCAATTGAAGCTCTAACTTTAAAAACATAATTTCCACTTGGTAAATTTTCATAGAGCACTGAGTTATTCTCATATAATCTACTCCATTTTTCATTTACACCTTCTAATATATATTGATATTTGATTGAGGAAGTTTTATTATAATTGGAGACACTATAATGGAATTCAATATTTTTTTGAGTTACATCAAAAATACTCTTTGTGTTTAAGCTTACTTTTTTCTTAAATTCGTCTGTCTTATTATTTAAAATTCTATTTATGCTTACATTAAAATCTTTAGGTTCTTTAATTTTAGACAAATTAATTATTAAATAACCATCTGAAGTGCCTATTAAATACTGCTTGTCTCTTAAATAAATTAAATTTTCATAACCAGAGGCTCCCAAATGTAAACCTCCTTTAATTGGTATTATTTCTAAATTTGGTTTATCACTAAATTTTCCAGGAGAAAAATATCTTATATCATCTTTGGTAAAAGACCATAATTTATTATTTATTTTATCATCAATTAATTTAGCAGATAAAAATTTATCTTCTGGCATTAGATTGCTATAAACACTATCAAATTTAAAAGCTTTAATATCTTCTAAATATTTGTAAACTCCTTTTTTACAAGCATAATAAATATCTCCCTGATATTCAGTTAAACTCGAATGAATTCCTTTTTCTACAGATTGATCCTTTTCAACTTTTAGAACATTTCTAAAATCTAAATCAATATCTAATTTAAATACCCCTTTATACTCATGATTTACAAAAATATTATTATGATCTTTAATTATAAAGTATCTGCTGGAGTTGGAAAATCCCTTAATTTTATTTCTAATACTCCAAGAGTTATTCTTTTTTATTAAAACATACAAACCATCATAACTTCCTTGCAATACAGTATTATCATCTATTTTTTTTACTCCCCAAGTACCTGAGGTTCCATTTATTAATTTTGCATTATTATTAATTATTACAAAAGTTCCGGAATCATGACTACAGAAAAGGGTATTATCAATTTCCTGTAAGTCCCAAACTTGACCTTGAGTTTCTTTAACAAACTTAAAACGTTCATTAGAGTTTATTGCTCTATAGTACAAACCTTGATTAGTTCCCAGATAAAGATTACCTTTATAAATTATAGAAGCATAAATAGTACCCCAAAAATTTTCTTTTTTGACAAAAGATTTGAATGGCGATTTAAGGTTAATCGTATTTATACCATTATCTAAACCTAACCATATGTTATCATCAATATCTTCAAAAATTGATAAAATGGTATTATTACTTAATCCGAGACCTTGAGTAATTTGATAATAAACATCCCCATTTTGGAATAATTTTATAAAGCCATTTGAAATTGTTCCTAAAACAATATTTCCATTTTTAAGGACTTTTGCCCTATAAACAGTTTTACTTTTTAATATTTGGTTTGCAGAAATTTCCCATTTTAGAAGTTTTTTACCTTCTAAGTAAAAAAAACCTTCTTTTTGAGTTAAAAAGAATAATTTATTATCCTTTAAAAAGATTTGGACAATTTTATTTTCAGATAACAAAGAATCATTTGAAACCAGTTTAGACTGTCCATTTTCTATCATAAAAACGCCTTTACCTAACTCTTGGAAGTATATAATATTGCCAACCTTAGATAATTTAATAATATCATTTGTTCCTTCAATTATTTTAAAATCATTTGTTTCTAAATTGTATAAATAAATTCTTTGTAAAGATTTAAAAATCATCCAACCATCTAGTTCTTCAATCTCCCAAATCTGCTCATCTTCAAGCATTTGAAACTCGCTATTTTTAATAATTGAAGTAAAATCTAAAGATCCAAATTCATTTTTTGTCCAAAATCCAAAATCCATGTAAAAGCCAGTAAATATTTTATTTTCAAAACATTTAACAGATCGCATTATTGTTTCATTCGGAGTTGGATATAGTTGCCATACTGCACCGTTAAATTCCAATAAGCCCTTATTATTGGCAACGTATATAAATTTATTTTGAGCCTGAGAAACTCCCCAGTTTTGATTTTCTGCTCCATAATCTTCAGAAGAAAAGATGTTGATTGGCGGAATATCTTGGGCAATTGTCGATAAGTTTATTAATAATAAAAATATAGAAAGAAAAAAGGGTTTCATAGCTGTTTATAAAATTAATAGAAGACTAATGTAATAAATTATAACTCATTTAAAAATATATTACAAAATTTTAAATTAGCTTAGAAGACTAAATACCAATAACATCAATGATTTAAAGTGTTTTTATTTAATAATGTTAACATAACTTTAGGAATTAAAATTAATTTGTTAATTTTACATTGCAACTTATACAATAATATAAATAGATTTAATGAATTTAATGAAAAAGCTGGGTGTCGCTAACTCACTTATGTTGATGCTTTGCGTATCAATTATACTTACAGCAGAGTATCTTTTTTTAACTGGTAACGAATTACATGGGATTTTCTTGGGACTTTGGGCCCCAACTCTATTAGGTGTTCTTATTTTCCTAAAAATTATTAAGAATGAGCGCAAATAGCATAATATTCTACTTTTCTATATTTGTGGGGCTTTGTGTTATTTTATGGGCCTATGTTATGATTAAAGAATTTAACAAAGTAAGTAAACGCTAATGCATTAAACTAAACCTTTAATTTTTTCAAGAGTCTTATCTAATTCATATTTTGTATTGTATTTTGAAAAAGAGAAGCGTAGTGAAGTTTTATTAATCTCCTGATGATTTAAAATTTCTGATAAAACATGAGAGCCCTGATTACTTCCACTTTGACAGGCAGAGCCTCCAGAAATTGCAATTCCTGCAAGATCTAAACTAAATATTAGCATTGAATTTTCATTAGGGAAACGAACATTCAAAATAGTATAGCTACTTTTTTTTATGTGTGATGAAAAGCCATTAAATTGAAAATCTTCTGAAATTTTTTGTAATTCAGAAATAAAATAAAGTTTTAATTCCGCTATATGAGCCTTATCTTTTTCCAGATTTTGGTTTGCTATTGATAGGGCTTTATCCATGCCTAAAATACTGTGCACATTCTCTGTACTAGATCTTGCTCCCATTTCTTGATCACCTCCAAAGAACATCGGCAAGATACCAAAACCTTTTTTAAAATAGGCAAAACCAACTCCTTTTGGCCCATGAAACTTATGAGCACTTGCTACAATAAAATCTACAGGAGTTTTTTGTAAATCAATTTTATAATGCCCTATTGCTTGAACAGTATCCGAATGAAATAACGCTTTATAAGATTTACAAAGTTCACAAACTTTATCAATTTGTAATATATTACCGATTTCATTATTGATATACATTAAACTCACCAATGTCTTATCAATTGAATTAGACAATAACTCCTCTAAATGCTTTAATTTGATACTTCCGAATTGATCAACATCAACAAACTCCAATGTTATATTGTGTGTATTCTCTAGATGTTTACAGGTATGTAAAACTGCGTGATGTTCAATTTTTGAAGTAATAATTCTTTTAACCCCTAAGTTTAAAACTGCATTATTCAAAATTAAATTATCGGCTTCTGTACCGCCTGCAGTAAAAACAATTTCATTGGCAGAAACATTAAAATGTTTGGCTATATTTTTTCGAGCAGTTTCAACGGCTGATTTTGCTTTTCTTCCAAATTGATGAGTAGAGGAAGGATTTCCATAATTTTCTCGCATTGACTTGTGCATTAAACCCAAAACATCTTCATCAATTTGCGTGGTAGCTGCGTTATCTAAATAAATAGCTTTCATCTCACAAAAATACAATTAATTGGCATTCTGATAAACATATACTTCAGTGGCTCCTAAACCATATTTTTTATAAGATGCATCATAAAACTTAACTGGATATCTGTTTAATAAAGATTGTAATTCTGCCTTTAAAACTCCTTCGCCAACTCCATGAATAAATACAACTTTAGAAATTCTTTTTGATATTGCAAATTCTATTTTACTCTTTGCAGTATCTAATTGTAAATTTAACATATCATAATTATCTAAACCTCTTGTGGATTTTATCAATTGATTAATATGTAAATCAACTTCTAAAATAATTTCATTTTTATCCTTTATAAAATTACTTTTCTTTGTTTTTTCCGTTGTTATTTTTTCTTTTAATAAAGGATTATTAATATCTGAAAATTTTGACATCTCATGTTGAGGTTTATCAATTTTAACCAACTCAGATGCCAAGAAAACAAATATCATTCCATCTTTTGTTTCAATTGATATTTTATTACCATCAACTTTGATTACAATTCCTTTTAAAACATCATCTAAAACAGCTACTTTATTCCCGATTTGTAAACACATTCTTAACATTAAATTAATTAACTAAACTACAATTTTAATTTAATTTTGTTGCAAAAATAATAATATGTTGAAGACTGCGAATATCAGCACAAAAAACTTTTTTGAAAGTGCTTTAAATAAAAATAATTTATCTCAACAAAGGAGTGAACTTTTGATAAGAATAGCAGAGAATATAGCCAAAGAATATTCCATAAATCAAACCGTTAATTTAAATTTTATTTGCACGCACAATTCAAGAAGGAGTCAATTAGGGCAAGCTTGGAGTTTTTTTGCTGCAGCATATTTTAACTTAAATATAAATGCATATTCAGGAGGAACAGAGGTTACTGCTTTTTATAGAAATACAGTAAAAACTTTACAAAAAGTAGGTTTTTTGTTTCAAGTTGTAGATTTCTCGCATCAAAATCCTAAATATCAAATCTCTTTTAATGGAACTAACAAAACTATTTTAGGCTTTTCTAAGTTGTATGATGATCCTGAAAACAGAAAACCTTTTATGGCCATTACTACTTGTGATAGTGCTGATGAAAATTGTCCTTTTATCCCTTCAGCAACTCATCGCTTTCATTTGCCTTTTGTTGATCCTAAGCATTCTGATGGATCTGACAAACAAGAAGAAATTTACCTACGAACAAATAAACAAATAGCAGGAGAAATTTATTTTATTTTTTCTAATGTTAAAAGAATAATTTCTTAGCTTTTAAAAATAACAGTGATTAAATAATAACCATCTTGTATTTCGCTTAAAGTTCAGATCCATTTGAAAAATTATTTCATGAGAACTTAAATTACCTCCAAGAATTGAAAACCTATGATCATAAGCATAGCCAATTCTGTATTTTTTATTTAAAATCAACGTAAATAAACCACTCACCGAATTTTTATAACGATATGAAATTCCGGTTTCTATAATATCTTTATATAAAAAGTTTGTATTCACGTCTATTGATAACGGAAGATTAGCAGTATATCTAACCATTGTTGATGGCCTAAATAAAACATCTTCAGTTAATTTAAATAAAACCCCTGCAGATATAAATACATTAGTATTTTTAGCAAAACTGACCGTTTTTAAATTGTCTTCTATATAAAATTGTGGCGATTCAAATAATTGAGGAACAGACAAACCCACATAGAACTTTGAAGTGTAAAATAAACCCCCAAAACCTACATTTACAAACCTTCCTGTTGTTGACGCATAGCTATCATTATCTGGAGTAATCCCATCAAAGAAATTATTATTAAAGAAATTTACCCCACCTTTTAAACCAAATGAGAATCTACTATTTCTAGAAGTTATGAGTGTGTAAGAAGCATCTAAATTTATATTGGTAGTTTCTGATAAACCTATTTTATCATTTATAATAGTTGTACCAATTCCTAATCCTTTTCTGGTTCTTCCATTTAGAGAGAATGTCCTTGTTATAGGAGCTCCTTTTACCCCAATCCATTGCTGACGAGCTAATACAGACATGCTTAATTCTGCCCTATAACCAACAAAAGCAGGGTTTATAATCTGCATATTGTACAAATATTGTGTATAATGAGGAGCTTGCTGAGCGTAGCTTTGTAAACTGATAAAAAGCATACTTAAAAGTAATAATCTTATTTTCTTTTTCATTTGAAAGCCAATTTCTTTTACCATTACCTTATCAGTTGTATAAAGTTGGTGATGGGCTTTTTAATGCCATCATTAAAGTCTAAAATATAATAATAAACTCCTATTGGTGCTGGTTTACCTTTATAAGTACCGTTCCACCAATTAGGATTTAAATTACCATTATTATTATAATTATAAACTTCATTTCCTTGACGATTGTAAATAGAAATTTTAAAATTAGGAAAATCCTCTATACCTGCAATTTTAAGTTCATCGCTATTTCCATCGCCATTTGGTGAAAATAAATTAGGATAATCATTATCTTTGATAAAAGCGGATCCTAAAGGAGATGAAGTATTGGATACATCCAAACTAAATATATTTGCTTGTAGAAAAAAACTTTCTGTTTCTTCGTTTAGTGAATCTTCTAAAGTATTTACAGTTTCGGTTATAGATGAAATTAATGCCGGAATTGTAATTTGTTTTGATTTTAATTGATAATCTAAATTTGCATTTGCCGTATCATCAATTGTCTCTAAAGTTAGATTTATTGGCAAATAATTCTGCATAAGCTCATTATCTTCATTCAAAAGACTTATGGTAAATTTTAAAAAATTTCCTTCTTCGGTTTCTGCATCATTAATTTGCACTAAAGGGTTTGGATCTACATCAAGGATTGTGGCTGTTTTTATTAAATCTTGAGTACTTACATTTGTAGTCTGAACAACACCAACTACATTTAAAGCTTCTTTATCTAACTCATTCAAATTATCTATAATCGATGTGATATTAAAAGAAACTTGGGTATTTGCATTATTTTGATCAATAGTCCCATCAATTGTTAATATTTCTGAAATTGAAATGTAATCTTCTGGACTAACCGCTAAATCATCATTTGTATTTAATTCAATTTCTATTGGAGTGGAACAAGGATGAGAAATAGCAATTGTATGTAATAAGTTAATACCTTCTTGCTCTATGGAATTATTCATAGTTATAGATGGTAAATCATCGTTATCCAAAAGAGAACCTATTCCAGCAAATTGAGTTGTTAGTGTATTATTAGATGTTACACTACCTGTTAATGTAAAAAATTCAGTCAGTTCATATATAATATCCTCATATGAGGTGATTGTAAACTGTGCTGAATTAGTGAATGGATCTATAGTAAATACTGAATTTGTTTGCCCTAAAAAGTCAAAAGGAGCAATTGCAACATCATACACATCTGTTGTTGTAGTTCCATTTATAGTTGAAAAACTGACGTCTATTGGAGAAGCACTTTCAATGGGTATTGCGTTGTTATTTTTAGTAACTAATTGAATTGAGAAGGTTAAATCATTTCCTTCAATTTCTGTTATGTCATCTATAAGAATTACAATTGCTATAATTTCCCTCCAATCTAGTTCTGGGTTATCTACATTATCTGCATTTGGAAAACTCTGAGGAGTTTGACCATTTGTTGGGTTTAACAAGTTATCGTTATTATCAAAAGCATCATCTAAACCATCATTATCTGAATCTATGTTTAAAGCAAAAATTTCTGCTGTGCCATCACTATTTGTATCCCAACCCTCTATAATATCATCTCGAATATCATCATCAGAATTAATATCTATATAATCAGGAATACCATCATTTTCTGTATCTACAGGACTTATTCCATTTGGATATGCTGTATTAACACCAAAACTATTTATTGTAGTACTCAAGTTTACATAATTAGCAGAAAGTTGCCCTTCAATATTGTCTACAATACCGTCATCATCTGCATCAATATCTAAAAAATTGGAGTTGCCAATATTATCTGTATTTGGAAGGATATAGGTAATTGATGCAAAACTAGAATCATTAGATTCTAAGGAATTATCTAAACCATTTGCTCCTACATTATTGTTAGTTCTTCCATTATTCTCTGTATCTAAGGCAATATTTCCAGCTTCTACAATATCAAAAATTCCATCATTTTCGCTGTCTAAATCAAAATGATTAGGTATACCATCTTTATCAAAATCAAACACATCTACAATACCATCTGTATTCAAATCGACTCCGAAATCAGTATCTCTATAATTGGGAATAAAATCTGAATCTGCATCTCCTAAAGGATCCAATCCATTGTGCTCCAACAAATCAGGAATCGTATCGTTATCGTCATCAATATCTATATCATCACTTATACCATCATTATCTGTGTCTGAGAAAGAATTTATACTCACAGAACCAATCGAGGATACAACTCGATTTAAAGGATCTCTAGCTGTAAAAATTGCATTATTTTCGCCAATGCAAGCTTCGGTAAATACCGCAGTAAACTCTACAGTAACTATTTCATCAATTTTTAATAAACCAGAAATCCCATCGAATAATTCAGTATTAGAACTCCCATTAAATGAGGTATTTAAAATAGGTGTTGCTGTTGCTGTTGAATTTACAATAGTTGGTGTTGATACTGAAATAATATTTCCACTACACACATTATTTAAATTATCTGTTAGCTGTAAATTATCTAATTGTACTTCTGGACTTGTGTTTCTAATTGTAATTTGAAAAGTAAACTCTTCGTGCTCCAAAATTCCATTAGGTTCTGATTTTGTTTCTGTAATTACTTTATTAGTAGTAGAAAAAGCATCAAACAGAAAACGCATTCCCACTGTTGAACATGTGCAATAAGAATCTAAAGGAACAGTTGTTGCTGGAGTAGTCAAATTATAATACCTGTCTAGATGATTTCCTAAATTATCAGACCAAGTTACAAATGAAAAAGTCTTTTTATTATTAACTTCAAAGGCATCAAAACCATCCGCACTGCCTTGTGTTTGGGAAAGGTCCGTTTGAAGAAAGTAACTATAGTTATTACTATTTGAAGGTCCAATTGTATAAAAAACTTCTAAAATAATCGTTTCCTCCGGTGGAAGTGTATTGTTAGGCAACAATAGTGTCGTTTGATCATCACCATTAAAATTAGGGTTCACTGATACACTTGGCCCAGAAATTTGAGAGATTATAATTTCATTGAAAACAACTTTATTAATAAAATCTCCTAGACCCATATTAAAATTTACATTTTGAGCTTTAACAGAACCTGAATTAGAAATTACTACCCTATTTGAAAAATCATAAGTCCCGTCAGGGTTAATTGATCCTGGAGGACTTTGATTATTACTATGAAATTCTGGCACATATAAGCCTGCTGCAACTACTGCTTCTGTAGTATGAAAGTCCGTAAGTGTTAAAACATCCGTAACTGAACCTTTTGATGAAGATACGGCTAGAGTACTTGCGAAATTAACACCTGAACCTGAAGGTGTTGGAAATGGTCTACCATTACAATCAGGGTTTACAGTAACGCAGAAACTTACGTTAATGGTTTGCCCTGGATATAAAACAAAATCATTAATAGCATTTGCATTAAATATTGAAGATGATGTTACATTTGCAAAATCTGAATTTATAGCTGAATTATCAAACTCTCCTGGATAGTTTTCATTATTTACATAATCATAAATCCCAAAACTGTTAGAGGTATAAACACTTATCAAATCTGCATTAAGAACACAACCGTTTCCAAAAGTAGACTGCAGATCATTAACTAAGTCTATATTTTTTATTAGAGTATTTTCGTGAGTATCTCTTGAAGTTGCTGTATTCCTTAATATTGTACTATACACGATTTTATATTCTCCATCTGAATTAAAACCCTGATTACAACTACTATAATTTTCTATTTCGAGTAAATCATCTATAAACTCTACTGTAAATAATAAATCAGCGAAGCTTGTTTCTGTTCCATTGGTTATTTCATAAGTTATGGTATTTACAGTACCAGTATATCCCGAAATTGGTATAAATGTATAACTCCCGTCCTCTCTTAACGAAATACTACCTTGGCCTAAACTTACAGTTTCACCAGCACTAAAGGCTATTCCATTCACAAAAAACCGAGTTAGAGTTAAATCTCCATCTCCTGTATCATTTTCTAAAACTCCTGGAGCATCAACATTTAGTGTTGTATTAATTTCTACAGTATCATAGTCTGTAATTGCTGTTATTTGAGACACTATAGTATGAATCGTAAAAAACAACAGTGTAAGGAGTGTATTACTTTTTTTTGACATTACAATTTTTGATAAACAGTATTACCTGCAATGATAGGAATTAAATTTCCAAATCTTTATCATATGGGATACTTTCTAAAATATGATTGATAACATTTACCCTTGCTTCAGTTTTCCTATTTGCACGAATAATTTTCCATGGGGATGCTTTTGTATCTGTTTTACTAAACATTGCATTTTTATATTCTGTATATTGCTCCCATAAATCTTGTGCTTTTTCATCTAACTTCGTCATTTTCCATTGCTTTAATGGATCGCTTTTAATCTCTGCGAAACGTTTAGCTTGTTCTCGCTTAGAAATAGACATGTAAATCTTAACTAAATGAATGCCCGAATCCAAAATCATTCTTTCAAATTCGTTTACTTGGTTCATAAAAACTTCATATTCTTTTTGTGTACAAAAGCCGTTTACAGGCTCAACAACAGCTCTATTATACCAACTTCTATCAAAAAAAACCATTTCACCCGCTTTTGGTAATTGCTCCACATACCTTTGAAAATACCATTGTGATTTTTCATCTTTTGTTGGTTTTGGTAGTGCAACAATGCGCATATGCCTGGGATTTATTCTTTCTGTTACCCTTCTAATTGCTCCTCCTTTACCTGCCGCATCTCTGCCCTGAAAAACTACTATAATACGCTCATCGTTATTTATTGCCCAGGTTTGTAACCGAATTAATTCAGTTTGTAGTTTTGTTAATTTTTTTTGATAATCTAGATATCTCAAAGCTCTATCAACATTTAAAGGGTCTTTAGATAACAATGCTAATAATCCTTTTTTAGAGTTTAATTTCTTAAGATCTGATTCTGTTAATTTATTTCTCATTAAATTACTCCATTTGATTAATATTTGAGCGATAGTATCGCATTACAACATTAGGATCTGGATTTAAAATAACTTCTGCATCTGATTTTCCTTCGTAATCGAATTTAGACAAAACATATCTTATTGCCTCTAATCTTGCTATTTTTTTTTCATTGGTTTTTACAATCATCCAAGGACTATAAGTTGTATGTGTTTTAGAAAACATTTCTCTTTTAAAATGTGTGTATTTATCCCATAAAATTTGACCTTGTTTATCTACAGGGCTAAATTTCCACCTTTTTAAAGGGTTTTCCTTTCTTGCTTCAAAACGTTTTGCTTGTTCATCTTTTGTTATTGATAACCAAAATTTGATAATAATAACGCCATCCTCATACATCATATGTTCAAATTCAGGAACTTGAAGCAAAAATTCCGCATATTGTTTGTCTGAGCAAAAGCCCATAACAGGCTCAACTACAGCTCTATTATACCAGCTCCTATCAAAAAAAACAATTTCACCAGGGTTTGGCAACTCCTTGATATATCTTTGAAAATACCATTGCCCTTTTTCAACTTCAGTGGGTTTATTTAAAGCAACTAATCTTGTAGAACGCGGATTTAAATGCTCCATAAACCTACGGATATTTCCACCTTTACCAGCGGCATCTCTCCCTTCAAAAATAATTGCTACTCTTTTATTATTTCTAGATATATAACGCTGTAATTTAACCAACTCAATCTGTAAATTACGCAACTCTTTATTATAGGTGAGCGTGTTTTTTACTTTTGAATATGGAATATTTTTATCGTTGATGAGTTTAATTAAAGCATCACTATCTTTTGAATTTTCAAAATCATCTTCACTTAAGAGATTTTTTGTAGACATATATTAAATTTAATAGGTCGAATTTAAACTATTTTTTTATAATATCCTTAAAAATTTGTTGTTTTAAATTCATTTGTATATTTGTGCTCAATGAAATTTATTTTGTCATTTTTAATTCTTTTTTTCAATATAAATCTCATTGCTCAGCAAAAATTTTCAAAAGAAATAAGCTTAGTTACAGATAATGATTTGTATGTTTCAAGTATTAGAGATCGCTACTATACTAGCGGAATATTTCTTACGTACAGACATCTTGCAAAAAAAGAAAATATAAATCTTGAAAAACTAGTTTTTGAATGGCAAATTGGTCATAAAATGTATACACCGAATAAGCCAACAGTACAAAATATTTTGCTTCATGACAGACCTTTTGCTGCTTATCTTTATGGTAGCCTTAATATAAAGAGGGTTTATATAAAAAATCAAATTTTAAGTACTTCAATTCAAATAGGTTCAATTGGACCCAGTGCAAAAGGAAATGAGTTGCAAAACGCTCTGCATAAGCTATACGATTTTAGAGAAGTTACAGGTTGGAAATATCAAATTAAGAATGCTTTTGGCTTTAATTTAGGTTTGGAATACATTAAATTTATGACAAAAAGCAGCAATAATAAATTAGATGTTTCTTGGATGAATACTTTAAATTTAGGCACAGTTTTTTCTGATTTAAGTACTGGAATAAACTTAAGATTAAGTTTTAAACCTCTTCAAAAAATAGCAAATTCTATAGTATTTAAGACCAATTTAAATAATACAAACACAAAATACAAAAGAGAGATTGAATCATTTTTTTACTTTAAACCTGCTCTGAGATATGCCTTATATGACGCAACGCTTCAAGGAAGTTTTTTGAGCACAAATAATGCTGTTACTAAAGAGTTAATTCCTTTTGTGTTTGATATGGAATTAGGTTTTAAATTTACTGCAAACCGTTTTAACTTTGGTTATATTTTTAACTACAACACCAGTAAATCTAAAGGTTTAAAATATACTTATGGTAATAAGTATGGAACAATAATTATTAATTATTTAATGCACTAAGGCTTAAAGTAATCATCTTTAAAACCTATTAAATATAATTTTTCTTTAGCTCTTGTAATTGCAGTATATAGCCATCTAAAATAGGCTTTAGAGACACCATCTGGTAAATATGGTTGTTCTATAAATACCGTTTTCCACTGCCCTCCTTGCGATTTATGACACGTCATCGCGTAAGAAAACTTAACCTGCAATGCATTAAAATATTTATTCTTTTTAATAGCCATAAACTGCTTATATTTAGATTTTTCATCAACATAATCTTCCCTTACCGCTTGGTATAACTTATTGGATTCTTCATAAGTTAAAGAGGGACTTTCACTTGTTAAAGTATCCAACAACAAAACGGTTTCAAAAGATGGCATATCCGGATAATCAATCATATTTAGCAGCACCTCAGCAAATTTAAACCCATATAATTCTTTGATAGTATAAATTCTTTCTACTTTACAAATATCGCCATTGGCGATAAAACCAGCATCCGAAGATTCTTTTAACCAATAATAATTGTTTTTCACAACCATTACATAATCGCCTGTAGAAATGTCATTTTCTTGACCCCTAATTTTCATTCGTATTTGTTGGTTATACTGATTTGCTCTTTTATTTGAACGCACAATAAAAGCAGTATCTTCCACACCATCCGAACCGTAAGCATTTACCAAAGCATCTTCTATATCGTAACCATCCTCTAATCTTTGTATATCTGGAAAATCAATTTCGAACTTAAAATCTTGTAAATCGTCTTTAATTAAAAGTCTTAATTGTGTTGCGTTTGCCAAAATACCAGAGTTTTTATGCTGACGCATCACTTCATCAAGCTCAATACCATCAACATTTTTCATATACTCATAACTCAAAGTATCTGCCTCCAACGCTGGACTAATTTCTAATTTAACAGGAGGTAATTGAGCTGTATCGCCAACAAAAATTAATTTACATTGATGACCAGAATATACATAAGAAATTAGGTCATTTAATAAAGAACCTGTTTCAAAAAGCTTTTGGTTTTGTCTGCTATCAGGAATCATTGATGCTTCATCAACAATGAAAATAGTATTTCTGTGCTTATTGGTTTGTAAAACAAATTCTACACTGCCATTAGCTAGTTTTTTAGGGAAGTATATTTTTTTATGAATAGTATATGCTGGTCTTTTTGAATACAAAGCAATCACTTTAGCTGCCCTGCCTGTTGGTGCTAATAAAACCGATTTTTTTCTTGCTAATGATAGTAAATTTACAAATGTACCTATAGATGTAGTTTTACCAGTTCCTGCATATCCCTTTAATAAAAACAAAGCATCTTTATCTTCATTAAAAATAAAATTACTCAAAAGTTTTAAAAGTTGAGCTTGTTTTTGAGTAGGATTGTGGGGAAAACTTTGTAATAATAACTTATCAAAATCGGTAGGCTTTTTTATCATATAAACTAATAATATTCAAAGATACATTTCTTTATGAAGAAAAATTTTTATCATTAAAAAAAAATTGTAGATTTGCGAGAATACTATTAAAAAAAACAAATTAAAAATGAGTTTAATTCTAATGATTTTAGGGGCTGTTTTAGTCGCATTTCTTATTGCCTACGTTATCGTAAAATATTTACCTTTAAAATTAAGGTGGATTCCTTCTGTTTTATTATTGGTTTTAGCCATATTTTTAGGTGTAAAAATATTTAATGGTATTATGCAACCCATCCTTTTTGCTGAAGAAAAAGTGGAAAGATATAAGCCTGTAATTAAAAGTTTGAAAATTATTAGAGATGCGGAAATAAAATATTATGATGTAACTGGAAAATACACTACAGACAAAGCAGGTTTAATTCAATTTATAGATACTGCACAATTGGCATTAACAGAAACAAAAACAATAGTGGAAACTGTAAACAAAGGTTCTAAATGGGCACCTATTATGGTAGAAGTTGAAGTTAGAAAAACAGATACAATTGGTTATGAACCTGTTTTAAAATACTTTAAAGATAGAGATTATAAAACCATGTTTAAAGTTCCTGGAGTTGAGGGTACTGAATTTGAAATAGAAATTGCCGAAGTTGAAAAAGTACAGGGTTTAGTGGTGCCTACTTTTAGGGCAAGAACACCTAAGGAAGGTATTTTAAAAGGAATGAACAACTCTTTAGTAAAGCAAGAATTAGAGGCAGTAGAATCGATACAAATTAAAGGAGAGTATGTTAGTGTTGGTTCTTTAGAAGAAGTAACATCTGGAGGAAACTGGCCTCCTTCTTATGACAGAAAAGACGGTATTGAAAAATAAAGAAACATCTTTAAAAGAAGTAAAAGACAATATATTATCCATCCAATTTAGTTTGGATGGATTTTCTTTTTGTACATCAAATTCTACAGAAAAATTATTATTTAAAAACTATAGTTTTAATCAATCTTTAAACTCACCTGAAGCATTATTACAAGAGATTAAAACCATATTTAATAGTGAACCGGACCTACAAACTGAATTTAGTAAAATAGAAGTTATACATAAAAATAATTTATTTGCAATTGTACCAGATGCCTATTTTAATAAAGAATCAATCTCTCAGTATTTAAAATATAATATCAAAACATTAAAAACAGATTTCATTACTTTCGATGATATCAAAGAAATTGGAGCAAAAAATAGCTACATCCCTTATGTAAATATCAATAATTATTTATTTCAAAATTTTGGGGAGTTCCAATACCAACATCACATATCAGTTTTACTCAAAAAGCTTGTCTCTATTCATACTTCTGAAAAAAAAATAATGTATGTAAATGTTGATAAAAGTAATTTTGATATTATTATTTTAGACGATAAAAAACTGATTTTCGCAAATAGCTTTTCTTATATTTCAAAGGAAGATTTTATTTATTATATTTTGTTTGTTGCGGAGCAAAATAATTTAAATCCTGAAGAATTTAAATTACAGTTATTAGGTAATATTTCTATTGAAGACGAAACTTATAAAATTGCTTACAAATACATAAAATATATTACTTTTTTAGAAAGTAGAAATGTAATATATACACGTTTAAAAATTCAAAATCACACAAACTATACACTTTTAGGATAATGAGAATAATATCAGGAAAATTAAAAGGAAGGCGTTTAAAAGCTCCTAAAAACTTACCTGTTCGTCCTACAACAGATATGGCCAAAGAAGGCTTATTTAATATTTTAAATAATCTTTATTATTTTGATAGTATTTCTGTAATCGATTTATTTTCTGGGACTGGGAATATTAGTTATGAATTTGCATCTAGAGGATCTAAAAATATTTACGCTATAGACACTAATTACAACTGTATAAAATACATTTACAATACCGCAAAGGAGTTTAATTTAGATATTAACACTTACAAGAGTGATGTATATAAATTCTTAGAAAAAACCTCAATGAAAGCTGATGTTATTTTTGCAGATCCTCCGTATGATTTTGAAGCAGATAAATTTTTAGAAATTGCCAATACTGTTTTTGAAAAAAACATGTTAAATGAAGAAGGTGTTTTAATCATAGAACATTCTAAACATACTGACTTATCTAATCATAAAAATCATAGTTATGATAAGCGTTATGGAGGCAATGTGTTTAGCTTTTTCGAGAATTTAGAGAAAGAAATAGAAAATTAAAGTAATGAATTTATAATATCCGCAATTGAGATTCCTTCTGCTTCTGCTTTATAATTCTTTACAATTCTGTGAGATAAAATAGGAATAGCTACCACTTTTACATCTTCAATATCAGGCGAATATTTCCCATTAATTACTGCATGTGCTTTAGCTGCTAAAATAAGATTTTGAGAAGCTCTTGGCCCTGCTCCCCAATCTAAATAATTTTTAACCATTACTGGAGCTACATGAGATTTTGGTCTTGTTTTACCAACTAGAGCTACGGCATATTCAATTACATTATCTGTAACAGGAATCCTACGAATCAATTTTTGTATGGCAACAATTTCATCACCTGAAAGAACACTTTTTACTTTTTTGGAGATACTACCTGTAGTACTTTTTACAACCTCTACTTCTTCTTTAAAAGTTGGGTATTCTAAGTTGATAGAAAACATAAATCTATCTAACTGAGCTTCTGGAAGAGGATATGTCCCTTCCTGCTCAATTGGGTTTTGTGTGGCTAAGACATAAAACGGTAAATCTAATTTATAATGATTTCCAGAAACCGTTACTGAGCGCTCTTGCATAGCTTCTAATAAAGCTGCTTGCGTTTTTGGCGGCGTTCTATTAATTTCATCTGCCAAAATAATATTTGAAAATATTGGCCCCTTTATGAATTTAAATTGCCTATTTTGATCTAAAATTTCACTCCCTAAAATATCAGAAGGCATTAAATCTGGTGTAAACTGAATTCTGTTAAATTTTAAACCTAAAACATCAGAAACCGTATTTACTAGCAGCGTTTTTGCCAAACCTGGCACACCAATTAATAATGAATGACCTCCACAAAAGATAGATAATAATGTAAAGTTAACAGCTTCTTGCTGACCTATAATTATTTTACCAATTTCAGATTTTAATGAATTGTATTTTACTACTAAATCATCAACAGCTTTAACGTCAGACATTATTTACCAGTTTCTTTTTTCCAATTTTTAATAAAATTACACTTTCTATGAGCGTCTGCCATTTTAATATACGTATCCATAATTTTAGTTTTGGCCCATTTATCAATAGTTTCTTCTTTCTTTTTGGTTAAAGCCAATTCTTGTACTTTTACATAATCATTAACCAAATCAGCAGTGTGAGTATTCGTTCTATCGCGCATTAAAATGAATTTATACATCTTTTCTCCACTTCTATTTTCATCAAAAAACACATCTGAAAGTTCGTCTTTTTTTAACTCTGCAACTCTAGCATACAAAGCTGGATCCATTTTGGTTAAATCAAAAGTAGATTCCCCTGTATAAGGATTAAGAATTAAGCCTGCACTGTTTCTTGTTTCTTTATCATCTGAATATTTTACAACTGCTTCTGCAAATGAAATTTTACCAGATTTTATATCAGCAACTAAATCTTCTGCTTTTTTTCTTGTTTCAGTTAACTTACTATCTGGCACATTTGGTTGCATTAAAATATGTGAGGCAACTCTTATATTACCTTTTATTTCGTGTAATTGCATTAAATGATACCCAAATTCTGATTTAAAAGGTTTAGAAACTTGACCAACATCTAAACTAAAAGCCATTTCTTTAAATTCTTTTATAAATTGAGTCTCTTTAGTTAACTCATACCTTCCTCCATTTTGAGTAACTCCTGGATCATCAGAATTAATAATGGCTTTCATTTTAAAACTTGCGCCATCTTCAATTTCTTTTTTTAATTCCGTTAGCTTGTCAATAATTCTTGTAATTTCTTCTTTTTCTGGCTTTACATTAATTACAATTTGAGCTAACTCAATTTCAGCAGAAAATTCTGGTAATTCACCTTTTTCTTTTAAGCCATTATAAAATAAACGTATCTCTTCTGGAGTAACATCTATTTTTTCTGTAATTTTTTGTTGTTCTTTTTCAATTAAAAGATTTTCTTGTTGTACCGTGTATAATTCTTTTTTTAAATCATCTAAATCATTAAAGCCATAAGCCTTAATTACTTTATCTACAGAACCATATTGTTGTGTAAAAAATTGAACACTTCTTTCTACTCTGGCATTTACTTCTGGATCAGAAACCAAAACACTGTCTATTACTGCATGATGTGCTAGTAGTTTTTGCTGCATTAATTCTTCTAACATTTCACAATCTGATATCTGAATTTTACCCTCAGACCTAATTTCTATCTCTTGTTTAAATTTATCTATATCTGAATCTAAAACAATATTTTTACCAATTACTACTGCTACTCCATCAATTTTTACCTGTGCAAAAGTAGAAGTACTTAAGAGCCCAACAAAGGCTATAAAAAGTATAATTTTAGTAAACTTTAAAATTGTTATTTTTTGTTGCATCTTGTACTAATATTTTTTCTATATCTCTAATTAATTGTATTTTACGTTTGTGTAAAATCATTTGTTTTATAGCAGGTTTAATATAACTTAAAGGCGCTATATCGTTTCTAACTAAAACATCATTTATTGCGGCCAAATATAAACCTAATGAATCTTGTTTTTTAACAAATTCTATTTTTTTTAACAGATTATCCTTTGAAAAAGGCAGTTTTAACATAACCTTATCTAATCGTGTCCAAACAGAGTCGTTAAATTGATGAAACTTAAAACTTAATTGTTGTTTTTCTAAATTTTCTAAATCATCAATATTGCTTGATTTAAAAAGTGTGATAATCTCTTTTTTATTGATGATATTGTTGTCAAAATGAAGATATTTAATTTTAAGTAATTCCTCATTTAGCCTAAAATTTTCTTTATTTTCTCTATAATAAGCATCAATTTCAACATCATTTATAACGGTATCTAGCTGTTGTTTGATAAGCCTTTCTTTATAGTTATTAATAATTAAGCTTTCTTTATAATCTCTGACCAGATTATCTATTTTATCAACATCTTCTCTAGAATTGTTGGTTTCTGCTTTTTTTAACAGCAATTGTTTAATTGCCCAATCGTTAATATAGCCTCTCACTAACACCAAACTATCATCGCCAGTAATACCGCTAGGTAAAATCTCTTTTAAATCTTTTTTAAAAAGTTTCTCTGTATTTACAATTGCAACAATTTCTGATGAAATATCTTCCTTTTTTTGTAATTCTAAATACTCACAGGACGATATAAAGATAATTATAAAAAAAAGACAGAAAAACCTAGTCATAAAACTATTGATAATATTTAATTAACTTTTTTAATTGCTTTTTATTTACTTCAATAGCACTTTTATTTCTTAAATCAGTGATCCAAGTTTTCTCTAAATAATTTTGATAATCATTCATTACTTGACCTTTTACTTTTTTAAATTCTTTATTGTCGTAATTAGCAATATTAGAAGTGTAATAGTTTTTTAATCCTAAAGTATCTTTAGAAGATTTATCCCAAATTTTTCTTTGCATTAATTCAAACAACAGCAAACCATCTTTGTATTCTTGCAATGTATATGCAAATTCTGGCTCTGTTTTTTCTAAATTATCTTTGTAGTAAGCTAAAATTTCTTTGTCTTTAAAATCTTGAAATAACTCATAAACTGGTTTACTCTTTATATTCTTAATATAGTTTACAAAAATCTCCTGTTTTATTACTTTCTCGTTTATTGTCAAAATAGTTTCCTGTAAAGAGTCTTTAACAATACTCCTAATTTCATTATTATTAAATATTGCCTTAGCTTTAGCATTTTCTGAAATTGTATACTTTTTATTTAATTTATCAATAACAGCCTTTTCAGAGAGTTGTGCTCGGGTTCCCGATTTTACTTTTCTTTTAAGATCTTCTTTGACTTCTTCAAAAGATTGAACAGGATATTTTTTAATTAACTGAACAATATGCCATCCAAAACGAGTTTGAAAAGGCTTTGAATAAGAACCTTCTTTTTCTAAATTAAAAGCGGCATCCTCAAAAGGCTTTACCATAACTCCCTTTCCAAATTTTCTTAATTTACCACCCTTAGAGCTAGAGCCTGTGTCAGTTGAGTATTTTCTTGCTAATGTTTTAAATTGTTCGTCATTTTCGAGTCTAATGTAAATAGAGTCTATAAGTGATTTCCCATTCTTAGTTTCATTGTTAATTAAAATGTGAGCCACTTCTACTTCGCCTTGAGAAATTCTTAGTGAGTCTACTTTTAAAATGTGATAGCCAAAACGTGTTCTAAAGGGCTTAGATATTTCACCAATATCTGTATTGTAAGCAGCTTCTTCAAAAGGATAAACCATTTTAAATGCAGAAAAATAACCCAAGTTTCCTTTGTTTGGTTGTCTACCTTTTTTAATATCTCCCTTGGCTGATGGATCCTCAGAAGTTTCTACTGCAACATCTTCAAAAGACTCTCCATTTACTATTCGTTCTCTAATTTTTATGATTTTTTTGTAGGCATCTAAAGTATCTTTAGGTGTAGCAATTTTTGGAGTCCTTATTAAAATATGCTTTGCTTTAACTTCATTTTTAGTTCTAAAATAAGCGTCTTCAACCAACTTATTTATAAATGTTGTGTCTTGCATATAAGGCGCAGAAAGCTGATTTCTATAACCTTCCATTTCCTTAACATAAGATGACAAGGTATCTAAATTTATACTGTAAGCTTCTTTAACCTTTAATTTGTAGTTGATGAATAATGTTAAGTTTTTTTCAACATCTTTGGCTTCATCATTATCAATAGCATCTAAATTTTTCTCGTAAACTCGTTTAAAATCAGAAACTGTGGTTTTTTCCCCATCAATAGTTAATAAAGTCTTGCTTTTCTTTTGCGAAAAAATTACGCTCGATAAACCTAAAAACACTAATAACACTAAATTCTTCATAAATTTATAATGATATAATTCCTTTAATATTTTCTACTTTCTTATAATAACTTATTACTTCTTCAGCATTTTTTAGCTTTAAAACAATCGTGATACTTATATACTTTCCTGTTTTCGATTTTTTTGTTTTAATTACAGCTCCCTTACTATCAAATTTATCTTGCACCTCATTTAACTGATTTTCATCTGTAGGTACAATAAACTTATACATATAATCTGCTGGGAACTTTGTAGTATCCTCTAACTGATCTTTCAACTTTGCGTAAAAAGCCTTTTTATCGCTCATAACTTAACCTTAATTTGCCAAAAAAATTGCAGAGCACAAAATTACATTAAAAATTAGTTTTATAAGGCGAATGATTTATTTTTGTGATATTAGCTATGGCATAAATTCAAAATTAATAATTTAATCGAAAATACTTGCAAAAAAAACAACAAAAAATCGTTTTAATTGGTGGTCCAGGTACTGGAAAAACAACTATTTTAAACACATTAAAAGAGAGAGGTTTTTGCTGTTTTGATGAAGTTTCTAGAGCCGTTACGTTAAAAGCACAGGAAAACGGAATAGAACAGCTTTTTTTAACAGAGCCTTTGTTGTTTAGTAAAATGTTGCTAAAAGGTAGGGAAGAACAATATTTGGAAGCAGATAAAAAACAAGAAAATATCATCTTTTTTGATAGAGGAATTCCTGATGTATTTGCTTATCTTAATTATTCTAAAACAAAATACCCTGATTTATATGTTGACAAAAGCAAGCAATATCAATATGATATAATTTTTCATTTTGCACCTTGGAAAGAAATCTACACTACTGATAATGAACGCTATGAATCTTTTGAAGAATCAGTAAAAATTGATAAATTTCTATTTGAAGCTTATGATAATTTAAATTACAAAATAATAAATGTTCCTTTTGGCACTGTAGATGAAAGAACAAATTTTATAACTAATTCACTTTCTTAGGATCGATCTATGAGTAATCCTAAAAAAATATTAAAAGAATATTGGAATTTTACTGAATTTAGAACTCCTCAGGAGGCCATTATAAATTCTGTTTTACAACAAAAAGACACTATCGCCCTTTTGCCAACTGGAGGCGGTAAATCCGTCTGTTTTCAGGTTCCTGCTCTGGTTAATGAAGGGGTTTGTTTGGTGATATCCCCATTAATTGCATTAATGCAAGATCAAGTAGAAAATCTAAAAAAAAGAAATGTAAAAGCTACCTTAATTCCTTCTGGCGCTTCACAAGATGAAATTGTATCGCTTTTTGATAATATTAAATTTGGGAATTATAAGTTTTTATACATTTCGCCGGAAAGGTTACAAACAATTCTCATTCAACAAAAAATTAAAGAATTAAATATATCTTTTGTTGCTGTCGATGAAGCTCATTGCATATCTGAGTGGGGACATGACTTTAGACCTACTTATAGAAATATTAAAATTTTAAAAGAACTCCTTCCAAATATTAATTTTATTGCGCTTACGGCAACAGCAAACAACAAAGTATTAGAGGATATTACTAAAAATCTTGAGCTAAATAAACCTAAGCTTTTTAAAAAATCGTTTCAAAGAAAAAATTTAGCATATCAAGTTTTTCATGTACAAGATAAACTTTTAAAACTCACTCAAATTTTCACCAAAACAAAAACACCTGCAATTGTTTATGTAAGCTCAAGAAATAGAACAAAAGAAATTGCAAATTTTTTAAATGCAAATCATTTTAGTAGTAGTTTTTATCATGGAGGATTATCTACAACTGAAAAACAGAACGCTTACCAAAATTGGATGTCTGAAAAGACAAAAATCATGGTTGCTACCAATGCATTTGGAATGGGTATTGACAAACAAAACGTAGGAATTGTCATCCATTTTGATTTACCTTTTTCTTTAGAAAATTACATTCAAGAAGCTGGGCGAGCAGGTAGAAATAATAAAAAGTCTTTTGCTGTTTTATTGAAAAATGAAAATGATATTCTAACCTATAAAAAACAACTTAAAAAAAATACACCTACACTTTTAGAGGTTAAAGAAATTCACAAAAAGTTATATCAATATTTTAGAATTTCAAAAGGAGAAGTTTTAGAAGATTCATTCCAATTTCAACTTTCTGAATTTTGTAAAACATATAATTTAGAACAGTCAAAAGTTACTTCAGTTTTAAAAATATTATCCAATAATGGTATTTTAGAAATCACCAATAACTTTAATAAAAAATCTACTGTTATATTTAAAACAAGTAGTAAAAACGTGATTAAATACACTATAAGCAATATCTATTTAAAAAAATTTACAAACACATTATTAAGGACTTATACAGGTTTATTTCAACAAGAAGTTAAAGTTAATGAATTTCACTTAGCAAAGAAAAACAACACTACTTCAAGAGAAGTAATTACTAATTTACAGCGTTTACATACTGATAAAATCATTACTTACAAACGCATTAAAACAGATGCTGAAATTAGATTTCTAGTTCCAAGAGAAGATGATAGAACTATTAATTTGCATGCTAAAGAAATAGTTAAATTTTTAACACAAAAACAAAAAAAATCGAATGATTTTTTGATGTACATTCGGAATAAAAATACTTGTAGAAGCATTCAGATATTAAATTATTTTGACGAAAAATCAAATCAAAAATGTGGAATTTGTGAAGTCTGTTTATCAAAAAAAAATGAAAAAAATACAGATTTTCCAGACGCAATATTATCAGTTTTAAGCGAAAAATCAAGTTTATCATCACAAGAAATCAATCAGTTTTTTAAAATAAATGAAAAAGATATTTTAATTCATTTACGTACATTATTAGCTGAAAATAAAATTCAAATAAATTATCAAAACAAATACCTACTAAAATAAATAAACATGAAAGATTTACGCATTATTTTTATGGGAACTCCAGATTTTGCAGTAACCATTTTAAAGCATTTGGTAGACCATAAATACAATATTGTTGGAGTGATAACTGCTATAGACAAACCTGCTGGAAGAGGAAGAAAACTAAATGAATCTGCAGTAAAAAAATATGCCTTATCTAAAGAATTAAATATTTTACAGCCTAAAAATTTAAAAAATGAAGACTTTCATGATAAACTCAAAGATTTAAAAGCAGACATACAAATAGTAGTTGCTTTTAGAATGTTACCCAAATCTGTTTGGCAAATGCCCAAGTTAGGAACATTTAATTTACATGCTTCTTTACTACCAGCTTACCGAGGCGCAGCTCCTATACATTGGGCTATTATTAATGGAGAGAGAAAAACGGGGGCAACCACATTTTTTATTGATGACAAAATTGATACTGGTGAAATTATACTTAAAGAGGAAATTGCAATTTCTGATACGGAAACTGTAGGCACTTTACACGATAAACTAATGTATTTAGGTGCAAATTTAGTTGCAGAAACAATCGATTTAATTGCTACAGGTAATGTTGTAACTATAAAACAACCTGTTTTAGAGGAAAAATTAGCTCCAAAACTAAATCCTGAAAACACAAAAATAGATTGGACTAAATCTTTAGACAGTATATACAATAAAATTAGAGGGCTAAACCCTTTCCCTACTGCTTGGACAATAATTAAAAATGGAGATGATGAAATTCCTGTAAAAATTTATGAAGTATCTAAAGTTAAAGAAATGCATAATTACGATTTTGGAACACTTATTTTATCTAAAAAAACAATTAAAGTAGCTGTAAAAAACGGATTCATTAATATTCTATCTTTAAAACTTGCTGGTAAGAAAAAAATGAACACAATAAGCTTATTAAATGGTTATACTTTTAAAGAAAATGCAAAAATGCTTTAACCCCTTTATCAATAAGCTTTTTGAAGTTTTTTTAATTTTCAAAGCTTCCTTATTAACATTTTACAGTTATTTATTAACAAAACCTCTGTTTTTTAAAGCATAAATTTGCGTAAACCCTTAATCCGTCTATATTTGTTAAGCTTTATAGCAAAATAATATACAATTAATTTAAAAATCTATTTATTATGAACAAGTCAGATTTAATTGACGCAATGGCTGCTGACGCAGGAATTTCTAAAGTAGCAGCTAAAGCAGCTTTAGAATCTTTTACAGGTAATGTAACTTCTGCTTTAAAAGGCGGTGGAAAAGTAGCATTAGTTGGTTTCGGAACTTTCTCAGTTTCTCACAGAGCTGCAAGATCAGGTAGAAATCCTCAAACAGGGAAAACTATTCAGATTGCTGCTAAAAATGTAGCTAAATTTAAAGCTGGAGCTGGTTTAAGCGACGCTGTTAACTAGTTATCTGCTGTACAATTATAATTAAACTCTCTTACTTAAGAGAGTTTTTTTTATTCCTATATTTTATTTATATTTACTAATGGCCTACCTAAAACCTATTAAAGGAAGATTATTAATTGCTGAACCTTCTATATTAAATGATAGTTCCTTTAACAGGGCTATTATATTAATTACAGAACATACAGAAAATAATTCCGTAGGCTTTATTTTAAATAGACCTTTAGAATATACCTTGCAAGATCTAATTCCTGAAATTAATTCTAATTTCACCATTTACCAAGGTGGGCCCGTTGAACAAGATAATTTATATTTTGTACATAAAGTACCTGAATTAATTCCTGATAGTATTGAAGTTGATAATGGTATTTTTTGGGGAGGTAATTTTGACTCTTTAAAAAAGCTATTAAACGATAATTTATTAGAAAGTTCAGATATCCGTTTCTTTTTAGGTTATTCTGGATGGGGTAAAAATCAATTATCAGATGAAATAAATATTAGTTCTTGGTTTATTTCTGAAAATGATATTCACAATATTTTTTCCGATAATAATCATATGCTTTGGAGAAATAAAATATTACAAAAAGGTGGAGATTACAAGATTTGGGCAAATGCGCCTAGTGATGTTCAGCTAAACTAATTGCCAGATGTAAATTCTAATACGTTAAGACTCTTTGCAATTTTACTAGAAAAATCTGCTTTAAATTGTTTCTTTTTGTAATTTGTAACTGGCTGAACGCCCATAATTGCATTTGTAATAAAAACTTCATCTGCCTTTTGAATCTCAAATGGCGATATATTAGTTTCCTCTAAATTATATTCTGGATTTTTAGTTATAATTTCTATAACTTTTTTTCTAATAATTCCCTTTATACACCCTTCTGTTAATGCTGGTGTTTTTATAGTATTCCCTTTTAAAATAAAAATATTGCCATTAGCAACCTCTACTGCTCCTTTTTTTTCATTAATTAATACACAATTATCTAAATCATTTTCTTTAGCATAAATACTTGCCAAAGTATTTACCATTCTATTGTTTGTTTTTATGGTTGATAACAAACCAGAATAGCTATAAAAATCTTTAAAAATATCAACTTTATATACTTCTTTAGTTATGTAAATATTCTTTTTAACATCAATTAAATAATCAATCTCATTAGTTTTTGGTGTGTATAAACCACCATCTTTTCTGTAAATATTTAATCGCACTCTGTAAGAAACCGCATTATCTTGAGCTGTCACCGTCTTCAAAATTTCTTTTTGGAAAAACTCCAAAGTAAATTCCATTGGTATTTTCATACGTAACATACGCATAGATGCCATCAATCTAAAATAATGATCCTCCCAAAAAATAATTCTATTATTACTAACTTTTATGGTTTCAAAAATTGCATCTCCATATTTAAAACCTCTATTTTCAGTTGAAAGTTTAAAGTTTTGTTCAAACAATAATTCTCCATTAATATTGATCATTTCTTTATTTCTTTGAGATTACAAAATTAAGTCTTTTTAGTAGAAATTAAACAAAAAAAACTCAACATAAAGTTGAGTATATAAATATTTTTTGATGAGATTTTACGCTCCAATAGTATGTTTTAATTCGTCTATTTGATTTTCCCAGAGCTGTTTTGACTCTTCAACTTCATCTTCATCTTCAGCAAAATCAGTAATCATTAAAGAAACATCTTTTGTAAGGGCATCTACCTGAATTCTAATTTCAAAAAAACTATCATCACCCTCACTTTCTAGCCATTTAAATCGAATTCTTTCTTCAGATTTTTTAGTGATTAATTCAGCTTGTTCTTCAGAACCATCCCATTCAAAAGTAAAAACTTTACCTCTTGCATTTACACGATCTGCAAACCATTCTTGTAAATTAGAAGGCGATGATATGTATTGATAGAGCATCCTTGGAGAAGCGTGAATTGGTATTTCTAGTTCGTATTTAACTTTATCCATTTTTAGTAACTTAAGTTGACAATATAGGTATTAATTCTATTTTAAAAAAATTAAAAAGACAACTTGCGTATCTATAAAAATGAATTATATTTGCACTCGCAAATCAATAATGGCGAGGTAGCTCAGTTGGTTAGAGCGCAGGATTCATAACCCTGAGGTCGGCAGTTCAAATCTGCTCCTCGCTACAAATTAAAAGTAACTAAAAAAACGAATTGTAAATAACAATTCGTTTTTTTTATATGTTAATTTTTCTTCTTCCTTAGACCTTATCTCACTCTATTGTTTAGGATTCATAATAATACTCATTTTTTTAGATTTTATAATATTGATACTACAAAACCCAAAACGATTTGTAATTTTCCCATAACAAGCATAAATTCCCATTCCGTTTATTGAGTATGTATGTACAACATCTGTAAAATGTACTGCGTCAAAATAATTACCATGATCATCTATAAAGGTACTTAAACGCATTATTTTACCTTGCGCTGTTTTGTTGAAACGCGTAGTGACTAATTTACCATATAAAAGAGCATTTTTATCAGCGTATAAATGCATTTCTTTGACTTTAATATGAGGATGAAATACATCTGCAACCAATTTAAAATAATTATGAATCGTAAATCCTAAAAGTTCTATTTCATCGTATACATTCTCTACCCAATGTATTTTCATTTCAGGAATTACAAACGTTTTATATTTTGATTTAAATAATTTATGTTGAATACTATTGTGATTCACTTTTGTTTTTTGCAATCTAAAAAGCGCTTGCCATAACAATTCTGGTTTCTGCTTTCTTGTAAACCGAAATGCATCAATTTTTATTAAAATAGTGAGCTGCTCAATACTAATTACAATACGATCTAAAAAATCAGTAAAAGAAAGATATAATCCATTGATTTGCCGTTCAGAAAGTATTTTTTGAACCACCAAATGCTCTAAATTTTTTAAATACCCAAAACCTAAATAAATTGTTTTTCCATTTACAGTATTTGCATGATCACTAGAATTTACACAAGGCAATTCTATAATTGCATCATGCATTTTAGCTTCGTGAATGTAATGTTCTGTACTGTAAAAACCACCACCATTATTTAATACAGCCACCATAAATTCAATAGGATAATAACACTTTAAATACATACTTTGATAACTTTCTACAGCATAAGAAGCCGAGTGCCCTTTTGCAAAAGCATAGCCAGCAAAAGATTTAATTTGATTCCAAACTTCAAAAATTAAAGCATCCTTAAAACCTTTTTTTCTACAATTATTGATAAATTTATCTTCAACTGCTTTAAATTCTGATAATGATCTGTATTTACCACTCATTCCTCTACGCAATACATCAGCTTCTCCCAGAGTTAAATCTGCAAATTGATTCGCAACTTTCATTACATCTTCTTGATACACCATTACTCCATAAGTTTCTGGCATTATTTTCAATAAAATTGGATGCGCTTCTTTTCGCTTTTCGGGAAACCGATGTCTTTTAATAAATTCATCTTTCATTCCAGAACCAGAAACTCCTGGTCTAATAATAGAGCTCGCAGCTACTAACCCTAAATAATCTTGTGTTTGTAATTTTTGCATTAAACCACGCATTGCCGGAGATTCTACATAATAAGCACCTATTGCGCCACCACTTTTTAAAAGATTGTTAATGTTTTTATCCTTTTTAAATTTTTCTATATCAGTAATATCAATTGGTGGATGGCTAGGATTGTTCTTTTTAATAATTGCTAAAGCATCCTTAATTTTTGCTAAACCTCTTTGCCCTAAAATATCAAACTTAAAAATACCTACATCATCTGCTATATTCATATCAAATTGAACTGTGGGAAATCCTTTAGGAGGCAAACTTGTTGCTGAATAATAATGTATAGGTTTATCTAAAATTAGAATTCCTGCTGAATGTACACTTACGTAATTTGGAAAACCTTCAATAAGTTTTCCATATTTTAAAATCAATTGTACAAAACTGTCTATTTCTTGTTGTTGATAAATTGCTGAAGTTATAGTAGTATTTTGTTGTACCCCCTTTTTTGTGTCACTAAAAGTGTTACCAGTTATTGTTTTTTGCAATTGTAAACCCTTACTTAACTTATCAATCTCTTCTTTAGGCAAGCCAAATACTTTACCTAATTCACGCACTACAGCTCTATATTTAAACGTGTTATAAGTTGCTAAAAGCGCCACATTTTTAAAGCGATTAAAAATATATTGCGTCACTGTATTTCTATCTTTCCAAGAAAAATCGATATCAAAATCTGGAGGAGAAGCTCTAAAAGGATTTATAAATCTTTCAAAATATAAATCTAGCTCAATAGGATCTACATCTGTAATTCCAATTATATAAGCTACAATACTATTTGCACCACTTCCTCTACCTACATGAAAAAAGTTATTCTTTTTTGCATAATTGATAATATCATAATTAATCAAAAAGAAGGAAACAAACTTTAAATCTATAATTACTTTTAGCTCTTTTTCTAGCCTGCTTTTTACTTTTTGAGTAATATTTTTATAGCGTTTGTGGATTTTTGTATCGCACAAATACAACAACTTTTTACAATCCTCTTTAAAACTATTGCCATACAATTGCTGATTTTGATTTGTACGTGCATCATCAAACCCAAAATGAATACTACATTGTTTCAATAATGTTTTTGTATTTGTAATTAAGTTTGGGAACTCATCAAAATATTGTTCTAAATCTCTTCCATGATACATTACATCTGTTGGTAAACATTGTTCTGAAGTAGACAGTTTACTTAATAATATATTGTTAGCAATTGCACGTAATAATCTATGCGCATTAAAATCTTTCTTATTTCTAACTGTAACTTGTTGTTGAATGACTAATTTATCTTGAAACTTTTTTACGTAAGAAAACCGAAGTTTATTAATTTCTGCAACAGACACACCTATAAACTCATTTTCTTTAAAAGATGTAAGATTTAATTCGAGAACTTTTTCAAAAGGATAAATGATAAAAACATGTTCCAAAAGCGAAGGTTGCTCAGGAATAATTGTTTTTGATTCTAAAAAGCACGATAAATAACGATTGATATTTTGAAAGCCAATATTATTTTTAGCAATTGCTACAAATTGTTGGGTATTTCCATTTCTAAAATCTACACCAACAACAGGTTTGATATTTTGTTTTTCTGCTTGTTGTACAAAATTTATACATGCAGAAGTATTATTGATATCTGTAAGTGCAAGAACATCAATATTATTTTCTACTGCCAATTGTAAAAGTTCAATTTCAGAAAATGTTCCGTAACGTAATGAATAATATGTATGGCAATTGAGATACATGATATATTATTGTTTTCTGTGTGCCAAAACCAAAGGAGGTTCTCCATCAAAAGGATTATTACCTCTACCAATTGTTTTTGCACCCATTGCTGATGCTCTCATTACACTTAATTCACCATATTTATCTCTAATAGTATCCATAGCATTATATAAATTTAACATCTGACAAGAATCATCAAAAAGATTAATTTGATAATTACCACTAACAATATCAGATAGTTTTACACCTACCAATCGTATTAAAATTCTTCGTTGATATAATTTGTAAAATAAATCTAACACCACAGGAATTATTTTATGATCTGCACTTGTATAAGGAATTTTAATTTGTTTACTACAGGTATTAAAGTCAGAATATCTAATCTTAACACTAATTATACCCGCAAGTTTATTACCTCTTCTTAATTGATAAGCCAAGTTTTCTGCCATTGCAAAAATTGTATTTTTCAATTTTACCATATCAATTGTATCTTTATTAAAAGTACGTTCTGTAGAAATAGATTTACGTTCATGAAATGCTACAATTGGAGGATTATCAATGCCATTTGCACGTTTCCAAATAGTTCTACCATTAACACCTAAAACACTAATCATCATTTCTAAAGGCATCTCTTGAATCACCTTTATTCTATCAACCCCAAGATTTCTTAAGGTTTGATAGGTTTTATTTCCTACAGATGGTATTTTTTTTATAGATAAAGGAGCTAAAAACTCTTTTTCAAAACCTTTGTTAATTAACAATTGATTATTGGGTTTTGCCTCGCCCGTAGCAACTTTAGAAACAATTTTATTTTGTGACAACCCAAAAGAAATGGGTAAACCACTTTCTTTTATAATTCTCTGACGCAATTCTGATGCGTATTTGTAACTCCCAAAAAAAGCATCCATTCCAGATAAATCTGCATAAAACTCATCAATACTTGCTTTTTCAAAAACGGGCACTTTTTCTTTGATAATTTCAGTAACAATATTTGAGTATTTTGAGTACGTAACACTATTACCTCTAATTGTAATAGCCTCAGGACACAACCGTTTTGCAATTTTCATTGACATCCCAGAATGCACACCAAACCTTCTTGTTTCATAACTACATGCAGCAACAACACCTCTATCTCCAGTTCCACCAACAAGCAAAGGTTTTTTTTGCAACCTACTATCAATCAACCTTTCACAGGAAACAAAAAAAGTATCTAAATCTAGATGTAAAATATGTTTTTGCATAGTGCAAAATTAGCTACATATTCATACATTTGTTGCTCAATATTGTAGCATTATGAGGATTTTAGCAAAAAACATCAAACATTTAAGAGATTTAAAAAAACTAACCCAAGAAAATTTAGCAGAAGAATTGTGTGTAACAAGGTCCAGAATAAGTTCTTATGAAGAGAATAGATCTTCGCCAACAATTGAATTTTTAATTTCATTTTCTGAATATTTTAAAATCCCTATTGATATTATTATCAAAAATGATTTGACCAAAGCCAGTGACGTTTCATTTATAGAAGTAGGTAATAAAAGAGTCTTATTTCCAATAACAGTAGATAATGATAATGAAAATTTGATTGAAATTGTTCCAGCTAAAGCATCTGCAGGTTATTTATTAGGATACGATGATCCTGAATATATTGAACAACTTGAAAAAATAAAACTCCCATTTTTACCTACCGGAAAACACAGAGCATTTCCTATAAAAGGAGATTCTATGTTACCTATGAAAGATGGTTCGTATGTAGTTGCAGAATTTGTAGAAGACATTAAAAATGCAAAAAGTGGTTATTCTTATATTATTGTAACTAAGAACGATGGAATGACTTATAAACGAATATATAATCAAGTTAAAAAAAACAAATCCTTTTTATTAAAACCAGACAATTCATCTTACGAAGAATACGAAATTCCTGTGGCCCAAGTTTTAGAATTATGGAAATTTACATGTAGCATAAATACTCAAGAATATGAAGAACACGAATTAAAATTAAGTAGTATTATTGAAATGTTTAGAAATCTTGGTGTTGAATTAGAGAGTTTGAAAAAACTGATTAAGTAAACTTCAAAATGCAACTTATGAAAGATAACATTTATCTATTACGATCCTAAAATAGTATTTATTATACCTGTAATTTAATTTCTCATCTATTTAAAAAGGTAAAAATAATTTAATTAGAGATAAAAAAATGTAACAAAAGAGTTAAGTTTGGCGTCTAAAATAGGGAATCAATTTTAGCCAAACTACTATGAAAAAACTTTTGTACCCTTTATTTCTAATTACAATAATTATCAGTTGTACATCCACAAAAAACTCAGAAACCTTTATGAAAGCTACTTCTGGACGATATCTGTTTAATGCAAACGAGGTTTTAGAAATCTATTTTGAAGATGCTGAAATACATGCAAAATGGCGCGGAAATGAGGATATAGAATTGTTAAAAATAAATGACAGTGCTTTTTACATGAAAGAACTAAATGAAAAAATACTTTTTGTAAGTAAACCTAAGATGCACATTGAATTGGCTGAAAAAACAGAGCATAAAGGCATAAAATACAACTTCAAAAAAATGGAGTTTGATGAAAAAATAGCTTCTGAATATTTCATAGATAAAGAGTTTGATAAAGCTTTAGTTGCCTTTAAAAAGATTCAGCAAGAAGATTCTTTAGACCCGGCTATTAGAGAATGGAGTATTAATAGATTAGGTTACGATTTTATAAGAAAAGATGATTTGAATTCAGCTTTAGAAATCTTTAAAATAAACGCTGAATTATATCCAAGAAGTTCAAATGTTTTTAACAGTTTAGGTGAAGCTTATTATTTAAAAAAGGACACTGTAAATGCTTTGTTAAATTTTAAAAAATCTTTAGCGATAAATCCTGAAAATAGAAGTTCAAAACAATTTATGAAGAAAGTAACTAAATAGTAAAGTGACATTATAAATACTAAAACACCCAATTGATCTAGTTGATTTCCCTAAAAACATCACTAAAATAAATATTCAAAATTGAGCTTCTGATATTGAAAGGTTTCCAGAAGAATTGGAGTTTTTAGTTAGAAGTTTATTATAGAGTAGACTGGTAAAACAAGTAAGTTTAAAACTACTTAAGACTGTCAACATTCTTATGAGTAATTAAAACTTTGTAAAAGCTAAAAATAAAGAACATTGTCTCTTTTCAAGTTTTTCGTAAAAATATATTATCTTTAAAATTCAAAATTAAAAGATAATGAAAACTGCCCAAGAATATTTTGATGAATATGCAGTAAGCCATCAAAATGAAACCAATCAGGCCATACATTACATTTGCGTACCCTTAATATTTTTTAGTGTAATTGGTTTATTAATGAGTATTCCTACAACTTTATTAGAAAACACTTTTGATTTACACAATCCTATTTTAGAAAATTGGGCAGTAATTATTGGTGTAATTATTTCGTTTTTTTACTTACGTTTGGGTTTTAGATATTTTACAGAAATGCTTTTTGTAATGTTACTTTGTATTCTTGGTAATTTTTGGATTGGCAACAACCTCAACCTTTTCTATGTTTCCATAATTATTTTTGTTTTGGCTTGGATTGGTCAGTTTTATGGTCATAAAATAGAAGGTGCAAAACCATCATTCTTAAAAGATTTAGAATTTTTATTAATTGGACCTCTTTGGGTAATTGAAAAACTAAGAAAATAATTTATAGACTCATTCAATTTTAAAACTGTGAAAGAAGAAATAACTTTTGAAGACTTTTTAAAAGTAGATCTAAGAATAGGAACTATTATTGAGGTTAATGACTTCTCAAAAGCAAGAAAACCTGCCTATCAATTAAAAATTGATTTTGGAGATTTAGGTATAAAAAAATCAAGTGCTCAAATTACAGATTTATACAGTAAAGAAGAGTTATTGAACAAGCAAGTTTCAGCAATTATTAATTTTAAACCAAGACAAATCGCTAATTTTATGAGTGAAGTTTTAGTGTTAGGCATTTACAATTCTGATGGAAATGTAGTTTTATTACAGGCTTCAAAAACTGTCAAAAACGGAGAACAAGTTTCATAAATAATACCTTATCGAAAACAAGTCTTTATAACGAAGATGATTAATTTTAAATTTCTTTGATGAAAAGAAATTTACTATTTGAAATACCGTAAAATAGAGTAAACATTTTTAAATTCTAAAACTAACTTTTAGGATTATTCAAAATTACCAACGCTCCTATAACTCCAGGAATCCAGCCACAAAGTGTTAGTAAAAAAATAATAAAGAAAGAACCACAACCTTTGTCTATCACTGAAAGTGGAGGAAAGATGATAGCAAATAAAACTCTAAAAAAACTCATATATAATTGGATTGGTTACACAAATAAGACGCATAAATACTGATTTTGTTACATAAAAAATTGGCATAGATTTTAAATTTATGCCAATTCTATACCAAAAACACACTGCGCTTTATTGTTTAAAATATAATCTACATTTTATCCCCAAAGAAAATAGTGTTCATTAGTAATTTATTAGTTCCAAACCAAAAAGCTCTAAAATTTGTATTGTCTGTGAAAACAGCTACTCTACCTTTCCCAAAACGCTGTACTTTAAAAGGAACTGTATTTTTAATCACTTTTGCATTTTCTTTTGAAATATAACCACTCAATAAAGGATTGGCCGTATATTGAATAGGATTATTATAACTGTCTTTATCTGCTTTTATAAACGTTATGGAATTTCTAAATAACGTAATTTTATCATTTTTATAACCAAAATTTACTGGGTGAGAACGATCAATATTTGCTTGAAAAATAGCTCCACCAATAACTTGAGCTCCAGATTTTAAAGATCTATTTTCAAAAGAAACATTTTTAACAGAGTCTCTTTTTGGGCTTTCAAAATTCAAGCTAATCATTTTGTTACTACTTAACCATTTTGCAGTATTTTTATAACCAACTACAATCCCACCATTGCTAACCCAAGTTTTGATTTTTTCTACAGCATTTTTTTCTAATCTGCTACTTGGAATAACAATATGTGTATATTTAGCAATATCAATTCTTGATAAATTTCTTGTATCTAAACGTGTAATATGCATATCAAAACGTTGATCAAATAAATGCCAAATTTCTCCAGAATCATTTCCTGCAACACCATCGCCTACAATCATTGCGACTTTAGGCTTCGTAATGGCTCTAAAATTATTAGATCCTAAATCAATTCCATCATTCAAACCAGTATAAACCCCATTTATGTTAAGGTGGCTGTCATTGGCAACAGTATTTAAAAATTGATATAATTCTTCAACATTTAATTTCTGATTCTGAACAGGAATAAAAATAGTTCCATACTCGTAGGCACTCCCATCATTCTTAAAATTTTTCATTGCTACTTTTGCACGAATTCCTTTTTGCAAAATTGTATTTAATGCTTTTGGTGTATAAAATTCATTCCAAGGCATTAAATACCCATAATTACTCTTAAAAGAAACTGCTCCTTGCTTCATTTTTAATGCTGTAATTTCTTCACCAGCTTTAGAAAGTGAAATATTATCTGCATAATCAACTCCAAAAGCATGGTTGAAAGTCCAAGCAGAAACATCATAAAATAAGCTATCTTTAAACTTTGTTCTAACATCAAACATCGCTTTTACCAAACGTTGGTTTTTCTGATTCATAGGCACAACATAACTGTATCCTTTTTTGAATTCTTTACCATTTTGAGAAAAATCAGACTTTAATTCATGAATTTTAATTTTATGTTTTTGCATTACTTCTGCTAAATGATAACTTTTTGCAGCATCCTTTGCATCCCCAAAAACAATAGCTTTATTAGTTCCAGTACTTCTAGATTCTTTATAAAAATCTTGCTGATACTTTAAAATTTTTACACGCATATTTTTTGCAGCTTCTAAGGTTGATAAAGCCGCTGTAAACTGATTTCTAATAGTAAAAGGAAATGTTAAAACTCCGTTTTCTGTTTCTTGCGCATGTCCTCTAGAACTTCCTTGTTCAAACAAAATTCCAATACTACCATTAATATCTGGAAACGTAGAACCTTTGCCGTAGTAAAAATCATCAAAACTCTCTTCTGAGTAATACGTAGAACCAATTTTATCTAAAGCTTTTGCGTGATATGTTGCTATTTCTTTTGTTAAATCTTGATTCATCTGAGGAGTTAATGGGTTGGTTCTACTTGGAATCCCTGGCTGAAAAAAGAAACTTGAATTGCTTCCCATTTCGTGATGATCTGTTACAATATTTGGCAACCATTTATGAAAACTTGCAATTCGCGCTGTGCTTTCAGGTAATTGAACAGGTAACCAATCACGATTCATATCAAACTGATAATGATTGGTTCTTCCTCTTGGCCAAATCTCAGAATACTCTCTGTCATTTGGGTCTGGATTTATGTTTTTACTTTTATTTGTGTTTGCCCAATATGCAAATCGTTGCAATCCGTCAGGGTTCATAGAAGGATCAAAAAGAATAACAGTATTGTTTAATAAATCATCTATATCTTGTGCTGCAGCCAAATAATAAGCTACTGCTAATGCAGCATTAGAGCCACTTGGTTCATTTCCATGAATTGAAAACCCTTGGTAAACTACTATTGGATTTTTAGAAACATCAACAGAATTATTATTTGTAGCTTCAATATGTTTTTTTCTAATATTATCAATATTTTTATGATTTTCTGGTGATGTAATTGTTAACAATACCAAAGGTCTATTTTCGTAAGTTACCCCTCTATTTTCAATCGAAATTCTATCTGAAGAAGCTGCCAAAACTTTCATATATGCAACCAATTTGTCGTGCGTAATATGCCACTCACCCACTTCGTGACCAATTACAGATTTTGGAGTTGGTATATCTGAATTATAAGTGGTTGTTTCAGGTAAATAATAAGACAAATCTATTTTTTGAGCTGCCACAGAAAGTGAACTCAACAAGAATAACAAGAATATTTTTTTCATTTTATAAAAATTATTTATCAACAAATATAAGAATTCAAAAAGCTTATATTTGATATTTTAACATCATATAATATGTATACAAAAAGAATTTTTCCAATTAAAGGATTACTTAAATGGACTAGAAGAGAAACATTTCTATTTATTTTAATTGGCACAATACCTGTAATTTTATTTGATATTGTTGGGTTAAAATGGCTGCATGTACCTTGGTTGCCTTTAGGTGTTTTAGGAACTGCTATTTCATTTATTATCAGTTTTAAAAATAATGCTTCATATGATAGACTTTGGGAAGCTCGAAAAATTTGGGGTGGCATTGTAAATACATCAAGATCTTGGACCATTATGGTAAAAGATTTTATTGACACCACGCATATTAAAAAGTCAATTTCTATTGAAGAGCTGCAAGAGGTAAAAAAAGAATTGGTGCACAGACACATTGCATGGTTAACGGCTTTACGTTATCAAATGAGAGCCGATAAAACTTGGGAAACACATCTCAAAAAGAATAAACAAAATGCGGAATTCAGAGAAAATTATTATTTAGTACTCGAAGATAAAATTGAGATTAGAGAAGCCATAAAACCTTACATTACAGAAGAAGAATACAAAGAAATTTTCTCTAAAGGAAATAAACCTTCACAGCTTTTAGGAAAACAATCAAAAAGATTAAAAGAATTGATGAATACTGGTTTTATTGAAAATTTCAGGCATATGGAAATGATGAAGATTTTGACAGAATTATACACTTTACAAGGAAAATCTGAACGTATTAAAAACTTTCCTTATCCAAGACAATACGCCACCTTGAATTATATTTTTGTTTGGATTTTCATAATCTTACTTCCTTTTGGCATGATGGAAGGCTTTGAAAGTCTTGGAAAACACATTCTTAAAGATCTCGCTGTGTATCAATCTAGAACTAATTGGGGACATTTAGCTCAAGAGTTTATTGCTAAACATTTTGTTTGGTTTTCTATACCCTTTAGTACTTTACTTGCTTGGGTTTTTCATACTATGGAAAAAATTGGTGAAAACACAGAAAACCCTTTTGAAGGCGGAGCTAATGATGTACCAATTACTGATTTAAGTAGAGGTATAGAAATAGATATTAGACAATTAATTGATGATAAAAACATTCCTGAACCTTATGTTTGGAAAAATAATATTGTGATGTAATTTTTTTAAAAAAAATCAAAAAACAATTGGTAATATAAAATAGTATCAAAATTTAAAAATACTTTCACCTAATTTTAAGATTACACTCACAAAACATACATTTGTAAAATGCGAATAGACATTATTTCAGTAGCACCTAACTTATTAGAAAGTCCTTTTAATCATTCTATTATAAAACGTGCCAAAGACAAAGGTTTGGCAGAAATTATAATTCATGATTTACGTAAGTATGGTTTAGGTAACTACAAACAGATTGATGATACACAATTTGGTGGTGGTGCAGGAATGGTAATGATGATTGAACCTATTGCAAATTGTATTTGTAAATTACAATCTGAACGTACTTATGATGAAGTCATATACATGACTCCAGATGCCAAAACATTAAACCAATCTGCGGCAAATACATTATCTTTAAAAGAAAATATTTTAATCTTAACTGGCCATTACAAAGGCGTTGATCAACGTATTCGTGATAAATACATTACCAAAGAAATTTCTATTGGAGATTATGTTTTAACAGGCGGTGAATTAGCTGCGGCTGTTTTGGTTGATGCCGTAGTTCGTTTAATTCCAGGCGTTATAGGTGATGAGCAATCTGCCTTAACAGACTCCTTTCAAGACAATTTATTATCTCCTCCTGTTTACACAAGACCTGCAAATTACGAAGGAATGAAAGTACCAGACATATTACTATCTGGAAACTTCCCTAAAATTGAAGATTGGAGAAGTGAACAAGCATTTAAAAGAACAGAACAAATTAGACCTGACTTAATAAAAGATGAATAAGCTTTTATCACTTACAAAAAGCAACAAAGCCATTTCTTTGGTTTTAGGATTTCAATTATTTAGATTGATTTTACTTCCTTTTATGGGGTTAATGCCCCAAGATGCTTACTATTATTTATATGGTCAAAATTTATCATTATCTTATTTTGATCATCCAGGTATGATTGGCTATATACTAAGACTATTTACAGATATTTTTGGACAATCTATTTTTGTTATAAAGTTTGCCGATTTTGTGGTTACTTCATTAACCATTTTAAGTTTTTACAAATTAGCGTCCTACTTTTTATCCAAAGAAAAATTACAAAGAGCATTTATTTTATTAGCTTCTACACTTTTTATTTCCATACTTTCTTTCAATTCTACTCCTGATGTTCCCTTATTGTTATTCTGGACGTTGAGTTTAATATGTTTGTATAAAGCAATTTTTGAAAATAAATCAGGTTTTTGGATTTTAGGTGGAATTGCAATGGGATTAGCTTTCAACAGCAAATACACTGCACTTCTATTGCAAATAGGATTAATTGCTTTTCTTATTTTTTCTAATAAATACAGAAAACTATTAATTTCCCCTTGGTTATGGTTGTCCATAATTATTTCAATTGCTGTTATGTTTCCTGTTTGGTGGTGGAATTATCAAAATGAATTTGCATCATTTGCTTTTCAATCTTCAGAAAGAACCAGTTCTATTTCAGAATTTAAAATTTCTCCAAATTATTTTTTTGGTGCTATTGGGCATCAAATGTTTTTATTAGTTCCCGTTTTATTTCTAATATTCATCACTTTTACATTTAAATATATTAAAAGAGCTATCACTCAATTCAAAATTCCAAAAGCCAAAACGCTATTTTTATTGGCTTTTTTTATACCAACATTTGTAGGTTTCTTTAGTCTTACTCCAATTTATTGGGTAAAATTAAATTGGATGATGCCTTCTTACATTACAGGAATCATTATAGCAGGAATATTTATAAATAAGAAATTATTGAAGGCACAAGTTATTATTTCCATCATTTTTCATTTTTTAGTAGGCTTACAAGTTGTGTTTTACTTAGTACCCATTAAAAGCGATGATACTTGGATAGGATGGAAAGAGTTGGCAGCTGAAACCGAAAAATTACAGCAAAAATATCCTAATACTTTTATTTTTTCTGATGATAACTATAAAACATCAGCCTGCTTAAACTTTTTTATGAACGACAAGGTTTACGCACAAAACATTTTGGGTTTACCTAGCTTACATTTTGATTATTTGGGTGATGATTTAACAGCCTTAAATTCAAAAAACGCAATTTTCATTGACTCTGATAAACGATTTAAAAATAGAGATAAAAATGGTTCTCAACACAAAGAACTAAGCAACTATTTTGATAATATCACTGAAATAGAACCTGTTATCATAAAACTAAACAACAAAGAAGTTCGAAAATTTTGGATTTACTATTGCACCAATTATCAATCAAAAAAATAATTAGTTTTAGTTTTATCAACCAAAAATAATAATTACTTTTGCAACCGCTAAATTAACCTCTGACGAGAATCGTGAATGTTGTTTTAGAAAAATTAAAAAAATATAAAGATGGAATCTTTAATAAAATTTGTTCAAGACGAATTTGTAACAAAAAAAGAATTTGCAGAATTTGCTGCGGGTGATACAATTACTGTGTATTATGAAATTAAGGAAGGGAACAAAACAAGAACTCAGTTTTTTAGAGGAGTTGTAATTCAGAGAAGAGGAACTGGAACTTCAGAAACATTTACAATCAGAAAAATGTCTGGTACTGTAGGTGTAGAAAGAATTTTCCCTGTAAACTTACCTTCTATTCAAAAAATTGAAGTTAACAAAAGAGGTCGAGTACGCAGAGCACGTATTTACTACTTTAGAGGACTTACTGGTAAAAAAGCTAGAATTACTGAAAAAAGAAGATAATTACTTCTTTAAATTATACAAAAAAGCGTTGTTTTAATTAACAACGCTTTTTTTTGTTATAAAACTTTAAAGTCTTCTTTATAACCTTTAAGTAATTTAGAGTTGAGAATATCTAAAAAAACTAATATTTTGAACTTTCACGAAATCGATTTCAAAAATTATTAAAATGATAAAAAAACCTATTAATTAATGATAATATGCCATTAAAAATCTCGTCTATAATTCATAAATTTGCTCGCTTTCTAAAAAGCTAATCTTTAGATAGAAAGCTTTAAACTTACGAATTATAATAAACACAAAAAACAATGAGCACAAAAGCGAAAATTGTATATACAAAAACAGATGAAGCACCAGCTTTGGCAACACGTTCTTTCTTACCTATTGTAAAAGCCTTTACAAAATCATCTGAAATAGAAATAGAAGTTAAAGATATTTCTTTAGCATCTAGAATTCTTTCAAATTTCGCAGAATACCTAAACGAAGATCAAAGAGTAGAAGACGCTTTAGCTATTTTAGGGGATTTAGCAAAACAACCTGAAGCTAACATTATAAAATTACCAAATATAAGTGCTTCAGTGTCTCAATTAACAGCTGCCATTGAAGAGTTACAAGCTTTAGGTTATGCATTACCAAATTATCCTGAAGAAGTGACTACAGATGAGGATAAAAAGGTTTTAGCTTTATACAACAAAGTAAAAGGTTCTGCTGTAAATCCTGTTTTACGAGAAGGGAACTCTGATAGAAGAGCTCCTAAAGCTATTAAAAATTATGCCCGTAAAAACCCTCATTCTATGGGTGAATGGAAATCTGATTCTAAAACACATGTGGCAACTATGGATGCTGATGATTTTGCTCATAATGAAAAATCAATCACAGTCTCTAAAGCCACTAACGTTTCAATAAAGCATATCGCTAAAGATGGTTCTAGAACAATTTTAAAAGATGACGTTTCTTTATTGGATGGAGAAATCATAGACGCAACTGTAATGCGTAAAAAAGCATTAATTTCTTTCTTAGAAACTCAAGTAGAAGATGCCAAAGAACAAGGAGTTTTACTTTCTTTGCACATGAAGGCAACAATGATGAAAGTTTCTGATCCTATTATTTTTGGACACGCAGTAAAAGTGTTTTATAAAGATTTATTTGAAAAACATCAAGACACTTTTGAAAAAATTGGTGTAAATGCAAATGTTGGTTTTGCAAATATTTTAAGTAATTTAGATGAAGTTTCTAAAGAAAAGAAAGAAGAAATTTTAATAGATATCGCAGCAATCTACGAAAATAGACCAGCATTAGCTATGGTGAATTCAGATAAGGGAATCACAAACTTACATGTTCCTTCTGATGTAATTATTGATGCTTCTATGCCAGCTATGATTCGTACTTCTGGAAGAATGTGGAACGCTAAAGGTGAATTACAAGACACCAAAGCAGTAATTCCTGATAGTTCTTACGCAGGTATTTATGCCGCTACAATTGACTTCTGTAAAAAGTATGGTGCTTTTGATCCTACAACGATGGGAACAGTTCCTAACGTTGGTTTAATGGCACAAAAAGCAGAAGAATATGGTTCTCATGACAAAACTTTTGAAATTGCTGCTGCAGGAAAAGTTATAGTAACAGATTCAAATGACAACACACTAATTGAACATTCAGTTGAAGAAGGAGATATTTGGAGAATGTGCCAAACAAAAGACTTACCAATCCAAGATTGGGTAAAATTAGCTGTAAAAAGAGCTAGAGCTTCTAAAACACCAGCTGTTTTTTGGTTAGATAAAAATAGAGCACACGATGCTGAAATTATCAAAAAAGTTAATTTATATTTGCCTAATCACGATACTTCAGGTTTAGATATCAGAATTTTATCACCTATAAAAGCTACAGAATTTACTTTAGAAAGAATTGTAAAAGGACAAGATACAATATCTGTTTCGGGTAATGTTTTACGTGATTATTTAACAGATTTATTCCCAATTTTAGAGGTGGGAACGTCTGCGAAGATGTTATCTATAGTTCCATTAATGAATGGCGGGGGTTTATTTGAAACTGGTGCAGGAGGTTCTGCTCCAAAGCACGTACAGCAATTTTTGGAAGAAAATCACTTGCGTTGGGATTCTTTAGGTGAATTTTTAGCCTTGGCGGTTTCTTTAGAACATTTAGGAAATGCAAATAATAATTCTAAAGCCCTAATTTTAGCAGAAACTTTAGATGATGCTACTGATAAATTTTTAGAGAATGACAAATCACCTTCTAGAAAAGTTGGTGAAATGGATAATAGGGGAAGTCATTTTTATTTAGCTTTATACTGGGCAGAAGGTCTAGCAAATCAAAATAAAAATGCTGAGTTAAAATCTGAATTCACTAAAATTTATACTGATCTTAAAGCAAACGAAAATAAAATTATCACTGAATTGAATGAAATTCAGGGAAAGGCTGTTACTATTGGTGGTTACTACAAACCAAATGATCAATTGGCTGATTCAGCAATGAGATCTAATAATACTTTAAATACCATTTTAGCCTAAAAAATTAACAGAACTTTTTATAAATATTAACAAAAGGGGTGCTGAATAGCACCCTTTTTTAATTAGATTTGATTTCAGCCAAAACAAAAATTAATGAATAAGAAACGTATAGTTATCATTTCTGTGATAACGCTAATTTCAATTTATTTTATTTATAGATATTTTTCTCCTTCAAACGATGATGAAATATATTTAACTGCAAAAGTAAAGAAAGCTGATTTTCTAAGTGAAGTAATCACTTCAGGTGAAGCACAATCTACAAGTCTAAAAAAAATAAATGGTCCAAGTAATCTTCGAAAATTTCGACTTAATAATATAAAAATTCAAGACTTAGTTGCAGAGGGAACAATAGTAAAAAAGGGAGATTATGTAGGAAGATTAGATCCAAGCAGCGTTAATGAACAAATTTTAGATGCACGTTTAAATTTAGAAACTGCTGAATCTAAATATACCCAAGAGCAATTGGATACTACATTATCTCTAAAACAAGAACGTAATGCTATTAAAGATTTACGTTTTTCCATGGAAGAAACAAGATTGGAGTTAAAACAATCTATATACGAACCACCGGCAACCATAAAGAAACTAGAGATTAATTTAGAAAAAGCAGAAAGAGGTTTAAGAGAAAAACTAGAGAATTATAAAATTAAAAAGAGACAAGCCAACGCTAAAATGGTTGAAGTTGGAACACAAGTGTCAAAAATTAAGAAAAAATTAGATGATCTTTTAACTTTATTAAAATCTTTCACAATATTTTCCGACGGAAACGGGATGATTACCTATGATAAAAATTGGGATGGTTCAAAGAAAAAAGTTGGCTCAGAAATCAGTCCTTGGAATCCGACAATTGCCAGTTTACCAGATTTAACTCAAATGGAATCCAGAACTTATGCGAATGAAGTTGACATCAGAAAAATTAAAAAAGATTTACCTGTTAAAGTAGGTTTTGATGCTTTTCCTGATATTGAAATGGAGGGTATTGTTACAAGTGTAGCAAATGTTGGCGAAAAGAAAAGAGGTTCAGATATTAAAGTTTTTCAAGTAATGATAAAACTTAATGGAACTAATGAAAATATTAAACCAGGAATGACAACATCAAATAAAATCTTAACTTTTGAAAAGAAAAATGTATTAAGCATTCCATTAGAAGCTATTTTCGTCCAAGAATCTATTACTTATGTTTACAAAAAGTCTGGCTTTGCCATTTCTAAAAATGAAATTAAAATTGGTGATTCTAATAACGATTCTGTAATTATAACTGAAGGTTTATCTGAAGGAGATGTTGTTTATTTAAATAAACCAGAAGGATATGAAGCTAGTAAAATAGCAATGCTAAACTAATTTACATGTTTGATAAAATCTATATTGAGAAATTAAAATCTAATTTCACAGAAGCTCTTCGCGTAATTTTAGCAAATAAGATAAGAACTTTATTAACATCTTTAGGAATAATTTTTGGTGTAGCAGCTGTAATCACAATGTTGGCAATTGGTAATGGCGCTGAGAAAGAAATATTAGCGCAATTAGAATTAGTAGGTGTAAATAATATTGTAATTACCCCAATTTCAGATAAAGAAGAAAACAACAATCAAGATGAGGAAGAAGGTGGTACTTTAGAACCAAAACGTTTTTCTAAGGGATTGGATATGCTAGATGTAAATAGCATTAAAAAAAATATCCCATCAGTAAAAAGAGTAAGTCCAGAAATTATTTTAGAAACTTATGTAATCAAAAAAGGACGACAGAATTCAATAAAACTAATTGGAGTTTCTGAAGATTATTTTACAACATCAAATATCAATATAGAAAGTGGGAAAAACTTTAATCAAGCACAGACTGAAAGTGCTTTACCTGTTTGTATTATAGGTAAAAAAATAGAAAAGAAATTATTTACTGGTGAAAGTGCAATTGGCAAACAAATAAAAGTAAAAGATGTTTGGTTGCAAGTTGTTGGTGTTATTGAGGAAAAATTTGTTTCTGAAACTGCACAAGAAAATCTAGGTATTAGAAATATGAATTTAGATGTTTACATTCCTATTAAAACATTTTTAATTCGATATAAAGATCGTAAAATTATAAGTGATAAACCTATTGAGAATACTGGAGGAATGATAATTTTTGGAGGAAATCAACAAGGTCCAAAAGAAAGAATACCAAGAGGAAATTATCATCAAATTGATAAACTAGTCGTACAAGTTAATAATTCATCCGAATTAAATGCAACAGCTGACGTTTTAAGCAGAATGCTAAAAAGAAGACATAATGATATGATTGATTTTGAAATTTCAATTCCTATTCAGTTATTAAAACAACAGCAAAAAACAAAACAGATTTTTAATATTGTATTAAGTATTATTGCGGGAATATCATTACTAATTGGTGGAATTGGTATTATGAATATAATGTTGGCTTCTGTATTAGAAAGAACCAAAGAAATTGGAATAATTAGAGCTATTGGTGCAACCAAAGAAGATGTAATTCTTCAGTTTTTAACAGAATCTATTTTAGTAAGTATTGGTGGCGGAATTATAGGTATAATTCTTGGGGTTCTATCTTCATATATTTTAGAAATAACTACGGGCATTGAAACCATTTTAAGCCTAAGTTCTATTTTACTATCCTTCTTTGTAGCCACACTTATTGGATTAATTTTTGGAATTGCACCGGCTAAATCTGCGGCTAATAAAAACCCAATTGAAGCTATTAGACACGAATAAATATGAAAAATACATTAATACTATTTGGCCTTTTTCTTTCAATTTCAATGTTTAGTCAACAGCTAATAACATTAGAACAAGCCATTGAAGTAGCGCAAAAAAACTCACCTGAATACAAAGCTTTAGTCAACCAAAACCAAGCAAGTTATTGGCGTTACAGAAATTTTAAAGCAGGTTTATTACCACAATTACGGTTAGATGCTACTTTACCCTCATACTCTAACTCCATAAATAGAATTACCGATGATAATGGGGATGATATTTTTGTAGAAACTAATCAATCTAGATTACAAGGTGTTTTATCTTTAAACCAGAATTTAGCATTTACAGGTGGTACATTATCTTTTAGCTCACAGTTTGAAAGAGTAGACTTATTTGCCAGTGATGCCACACGTTTTTCTGTGATTCCTTTTTCTATAAACTATTCTCAAAACTCATTATTATACAACGAATTCAAATGGCAAAAAAAGATAGAACCTTTAATATATGAAGAAGCAAAAAGAGATCTGATTGAAGGAATGGAAGATATCTCTATCAATACAACTAGAAGATATTTTGCCCTTTTAAAAGCTCAGGTGCAAAAAAGAATTGCAAAATCTAACTTTTCAAACCAAGATACTTTGTTTCAAATTTCTAAGGGAAGATTTAAAATGGGAAAAATTGCTGAAAATGACCTATTGCAAATAGAATTATCAGTATTAAATGCTGAAAATGAATTAATAACTAATCAAATAAGGTTTAAAAGATCTTCTCAAAATTTATCTAGATATTTAATTTTAGATACAGAAAATATATTATTAAATACTCCAAAAGAGCTATCAACTTTTACAGTAACTGTAGAAAAAGCTTTAGAAGAAGCAAAATCAAATAGAAAAGCTGTTATAGAATTTAGAAGAAGACGCTTACAAGCAGAGCAAGATGTTGCAGAAGTAAATGGAAATAATAAATTACAAATGAGTTTTAGAGCAAATTTTGGAATTTCTCAACAAGGAGAAGTTTTTACTGATTTGTTTCAGGATTACAATCAGCAACAAAATCTTGTTTTATCACTAGGTATTCCCATTTTAGACTGGGGTGTTTCTAAATCAAGAAAAAAATTAGTTGAAGCAAATAAAGATTTAGTGAATACAAATGTAAAACAAGACGAACAAGAATTTGAGCAGGAAATTTATTTACACACCCTAAATTGGCAAAATCAACGTAATTTCTTAAAAACTGCTGAGAAAGCTCAAGAAATTGCAATTAGAAGGTACGAAATCACTAAAAAAAGATTTATTTTAGGTAAAATTACCATTACAGATTTAAATTTAGCTTTGCAGGAAAAAGATAGGTCGATTTTAAGTTATTTAAATTCATTAGAAAAATTCTGGACAGATTATTATACTTTAAGAAGACTTACATTATATGACTTTATTAAAAATAAAAAAATAAAAGTTGAAGACCTTATTTATGATTAAAAACATCTTTTTTAACGTTTTTTTACCTTTTCACTGGTTTTTATAATATTACTTTTGTTTGAGAATATTAAATATTAATCAAACAAAAAAAGTATTTGAAAAAAATAAGTATACTATTTTTCTTACTATCCATCTGTGCTTTTAGTCAAGAAAAATTTACAGTTAGCGGAACTGTTTACGACAATTTAAATAATGAAACTCTTATTGGAGTATCCATTTATTTTCCGGAAATTAATGCTGGAACAACTACAAATGAATATGGTTTTTACTCCATAACTATACCTAAAGGTAGATACAAAATACAGGTAAGTTATTTAGGCTTTACCACAATTTTAGAAAGCATAAATCTTAATCAAAAAATTACAAAAAACTTTAAACTTAAAGAAGAATCAGAAAGTTTGGACGAGATTGTAATACAAACTGATATTGAGAAAATAAATATAAAATCACCACAAATGAGTGTCAATAAATTGACCTCGGCTTCTATCAAAGCAATTCCTGTGGTTTTAGGTGAAGCAGATATTATAAAATCAATAATATTGTTACCAGGAGTTACAAGTGCTGGTGAAGGTGCTTCTGGTTTTAATGTTAGAGGTGGCGCCGCAGATCAAAATTTAATTTTATTAGATGAAGCCACAGTTTTTAATTCATCTCACTTATTTGGTTTCTTCTCTGTTTTTAATCCTGATGTAATTAAAGACGTTAAATTGTTTAAAGGAGGGATTCCTGCAAAATATGGAGGAAGGCTTTCCTCTGTTTTAGACATTTATCAAAAAGAAGGAAATAGCAAAGAGTTTAAAGTTACAGGAGGAGTTGGTTTGGTGTCTTCAAGGCTGCTTATTGAAGGCCCAATAAAAGAAGAAAAAATATCATTTTTAGTAGGTGGTAGATCTTCTTATGCTCATTTATTTTTACCTCTTTTTGATAACGATAATAAAGCCTACTTCTACGACTTAAACACCAAAATTAACTATAGAATTAATACTAAAAACAATATATTCTTCTCTGGATATTTTGGTAAAGATGTTTTTGGAATCAATAACAGTTTCATCAATACTTATGGTAATCAAGTTGCCAACTTACGTTGGAATCATCTCTTCTCAGATAAACTTTTTTCTAATTTATCTTTAATTTATTCTGATTATTTTTATGGTTTAACCTTAGATTTTGTAGGTTTTGAATGGGATTCAGGAATTACCAACTATAATTTAAAATATGATTTTAATCATTATTTAAGTAATACGATAAAGCTGAGTTACGGAATCAACAATATCTATACGAAATTCAACCCAGGTGAAATTATACCCAGTAGAGATGATTCTGGAATAGTACCCGAAAAGTTAATTGATAAATATGCTAATGAATTTGCAGTATATATAGATGCTGAGCATAAAATAACAGATAATTTAACCTTACAATATGGAGTACGTTTCAGTAATTTTTCACGTTTAGGACAAGATGAATTAAATGTTTACACTGACGACAATCCTGTTATTTATAACGAAGAATTTAAAAAATACGAATCTGCTGAAGCTATAGGTACAGAAACTTATAAAAGAAGTGATGCGATAGCTACATTTAGTAATTTTGAACCTCGTTTTTCATTATCCTACTTGTTAGATGATGATACTTCCATTAAAATTAGCTATAATAGAATGGTGCAATATTTACACTTACTATCTAACACTGCCTCTCCTACTCCATTAGATATTTGGACACCAAGTGGAAAATACATTCAACCTCAGTTGTTAGATCAATTTGCATTAGGCTATTTCAAATCAATAAAAGAAGGAGATTATTCTTTAGAAACTGAAGTTTTTTACAAAGACATTCAAAATAGAATTGATTACATTAATGGGGCCAATTTAGTAGCTAATAACGAAATTGAAACTGTAATTTTAAACGGACAAGCAAGAGCTTATGGATTAGAAGTTTTATTGAAAAAAAATGAGGGAAATTTTAAAGGATGGTTAGCTTACACTTTATCTAAGTCTGAGCAACAAACTATAGGAAGAACTGACATTGAACCAGGTATAAATAATGGAGAATGGTATAGTTCTGCTTTTGATAAAACACATGACATCTCCATTAATGCAAGTTATGAGTTATCAAAAAAATGGACATTCAACACCAACTTTTTGTTCCAAACTGGGCAACCTACAAATTATCCGGTAGGCCAATATGAAATACAAGGTATAAACGTACCTATTTACGACGATAATAGAAGAAATTCAGACAGATTACCTGCTTACCACAGATTAGATATTTCTGCTACTTTAACTCCAGATAAAAATAAAAATAGAGACTGGAA